>Ga0255759_10000411_pt1 | contig 38567 bp, 34 predicted proteins | sample 101ome_20_FD_179959 | JGI IMG/M metagenome (GOLD analysis project Ga0255759, IMG submission 179959) | Coastal salt marsh microbial communities from the Groves Creek Marsh, Skidaway Island, Georgia - 101404AT metaG (version 2) | ecosystem: Environmental > Aquatic > Marine > Intertidal zone >... | reverse complement strand
GAGAGGATGGCTGCCATCCCTGACGCCGTTGCCACAGCCACCTCACCCTGCTCCAAGGCGGCGAGCCGTTGCTCCAGCATTCTGACCGTAGGATTAGTGTACCTAGAGTATACATTGGCGCCCTCTTGCCCAAGAAATTTCTCGGCGGCATCCTCGGCGCTTTCAAAAATAAAACTGGAAGTAGCGAATATTGGCTCACTGTGCTCGCCCTCGGGCGTGCGCGTGATACCCGCACGAATTGCCCGGGTGGTTGGATGCGCTGCATCCAACCACCCACCTCGATCTTTAGTCACGGTCCAGAAGACTCCAATTCAACCATCAACTATCGTTGTGAAGACCAACAACTGCACCTTCCTGGCTTGCAGCAATGCGCAGGGCCGACCCCTCAGCACGTGCCGCCTCAACGCTGTTTAGATAGGCCTCGTCCACCGTGCCCGCGAGATAGCGACCGTCGAAAACGGACGATTCAAAATCTTCGATCGCTTCATTACCCTCAAAGGAACTCGCAAACAGATCCTCAAGATCCTGATAAACAAGCCAGTCTGCCCCAATTAAAGCGCATATTTCTTCCACCGTACGACCATGGGCAATAAGCTCGTTGGCCGCGGGCATATCGATGCCATACACGTTGGGATAGCGAACCGGAGGCGCTGCCGAAGCAAAATAAACCTTATTGGCGCCAGCATCCCTCGCCATCTGAATAATTTGGCCACAGGTGGTGCCCCGGACAATCGAGTCATCTACCAGCAAGACATTCTTGCCACCAAACTCGAGGGGTATAGGGTTCAACTTCTGACGCACGGACTTCTGGCGCTGGCTTTGACCCGGCATGATGAAGGTTCGCCCTATGTATCGATTCTTCATGAAGCCCTCACGAAATTTGACGCCCAGCTCATAAGCCAGCGACTGCCCCGCCACGCGGCTGGTATCGGGAATCGGAATCACCACGTCAATGTCGTGATCCGGCCGAAGGGACAAAACCTTTTTCGCCAACCGCTCACCCTGTCGCATGCGGGTTTTATAAACAGAGATCCCGTCGATCAAGGAATCCGGGCGGGCAAAATAGACATGTTCGAAGATACAGGGAGTGAGCCGAGGATTGTCAGCGCAGGCCGCGCGATGAAGGTCGCCGGAAGAGTCAATAAAAATGGCCTCGCCAGGCGCCACATCTCCCACCAATTCAAACCCCAAGACATCAAGGGCCACGCTCTCTGAGGCCACCATATACTCGGGCTTGGCGTCCTCCTGCTGACGCTTTCCAACAACCAGTGGTCGAATTCCATTTGGATCTCTGAATGCGACCAACCCTAATTTTGCAATCATCGCTACCGCCGCATATCCACCTTCGCATCGGCGATGCAGCGCCCGAATGGCAGTAAAAATATCCTCGGCGGCCGGGACAAGCTTGCCGAGGCGCTGAAGCTCATGAGCAAAAACATTCAGAAGGACTTCTGAATCAGAATCGGTATTCAGATGACGCAGATCACTTTGGAATAAACCAGCACTTAGCGACTCCGAGTTGGTCAAATTACCGTTGTGCGCCAGCGCAATGCCATAGGGTGAATTGACATAGAACGGTTGAGCTAGGGCGGTTCCCGAGCTTCCCTGAGTGGGGTATCTAACGTGTCCCACCCCAAAGGAGCCCAATAGCTGAGTCATGTGATGAGGACGAAATACATCCCTGACTAAGCCCTCTCCCTTGCGCTGTAAAAACTTTCCGCCCTTGCAGGTCATAATGCCCGCAGCATCCTGTCCTCGATGCTGCAACATCGTGAGCGCATCATAGATATCAGCAGCCACGTCTGTATTGCCCACGATCCCGACTAAACCGCACATGAGGCTGTCTCCCTACTAAAGCATTTCAACCGACTCTAGCTCCTGTTCCAGTTGCTCGGCAGGGGCAGCCTCAAGGACCGTTTCCATGTTTTCCCCCAACCACTCTGCCAGCGTTTTAAGCAGCGGGGTGATCTCCGCATCATCAAGCAGGTCGTCTTGTGAACTCGGCACAACCGATCGAAGTACGAAGGTCAAAGCCAACATAATGACCAAGCCCCTCGATAGACCGAATACTCCCCCCAAGAGACGATTGCCTATATTTAGACCGGGTTGCCGCATTTGCTGGGCGAACAGTCCAGCCAATATTTTGAATATCGCCAGAACTCCGATAAAAACCAAAATCCAACCCGCCAGATATCTCACCGTCTCGCTGTCGCTAATTGCTCGTAAGGCGTTTGCCAATGGCTCAGCCAGAACATTTGCGAGTACAAAGGCTGCAATCCACCCGATTAGCGCAAGCGCCTCCCTACCAAATCCACGATAGAGCCCTACCAACACTGATATTAAAACTACCACCACCGCCAGCCAGTCAAGTTCGTTAAAGCCACCGGTAGCTGCAACCATTTGCTGTTCAATATCCCCCACGGTTACTGCCTGTACCTGACGATGACCGACTCTACTCGGAGTGCTTTATCGACTTCCAACTTAATAGGATCAAATCGCGCCAGGTCTGCTTTTGGCCCTATCTGGACCCGCCAGAGAATCTTATCGTTTGATGCGAAGCTACTGGCAAATGCCTCATAGCCCTTGCTAACCAATTGATCCACCAGGCTCGCTGCCCTCTCCTGAGTACTGACCGTGGCAACCTGCAACACCCAGGTGATGGGGAAGCCCGAACTATCGGGGACAATGGGGGACGGTGCTTTTCGAGACAGGTCAATCGTTTCAAGCGTGTCAGCGGGCGCCAAATTTACAGTGGTCTGGGCAACATCTTGCTCGGCATTGATGAGTGTCTTCCGATCGGCCAAGGCCTGAGCCTCCTCATCGTAGCTCGGCGCCACGACAGTGCTACTGATTTTTTCCTTGGGCGATATCAGATCGGGAAGCGGTTCAGTATCAATGACAGGCACTGGCGGCGGTTCGTCAATAACAATTGATGTCTTCATTTCGGGGCTCACAAAAATAATGGGCCAGAAGACAACAGCCATCGCCAAAAGAACCAGTGTCCCAACCAATCGCTGTCTAACTACGGGGTTCACAGTCTGCTCAGACTCCCGATTATCCGTGTTGCTGCATCAGCTTCATTTGCTCGCCTATCGTCACGAAGGATCCAAAGACAACGATACGATCTCCGGGCTCGGTCATCTCGAGTGCTCCCTCATGCGCCCCCTCTGGCGACTCATAAAGCCGCGTGTGTGCTTGTGGATCGAGAGTGTTGATCAAATCCGCCAAAGCCACAGGTGTTGCCGCTCGATCCCCCGCGTGGTTATCTGGCAGATGCCATACACTGCCAGCCGCAGACGCCAGACTAATCATATCATGGAGCGGCTTGTCGGCCATGGCACCGAAGAGCAAATGAGTCGCCCCCTCGCAGGGACTGGCATCAAGCGCTTCAAGCAGCGCGGCAACGGATTCACGGTTGTGGGATACGTCTAACCACCACTCTCGATTTTGGTGGGTAAACCGGAACTGCCGACCGGGCACAGAAAACCCCGCCAGAGCCAGATTAACCTCCTCCTGACTCGGTCCTGAACCCAGAACCTCAAGGGCAACCACCGCCGCGGCAATATTGGTTGCCTGCAAAGAGTAGGAAGTGGGCAAATCAATACATCGACCCGTCGGGAGTTCAAGCCGCCAATCCTCAAGCCGCCAATCCCGGCCCAGCACATAAGGCCGGGCGCCGATGGCATCAAGCGCGGGTAACAGGGTTGAGGGCAGTGCCGATTCCGCAACAATGGCCGGCTTGTCCTGGCGGGCCACGCCGGCTTTCTCTGGCGCAATCTCTTCACGGGTTTCACCCAGCCATTCGGTATGGTCGAGGCCGATACTGGTTACGATAGCCAAATCTGTATCGACGCAGTTAACGGCATCCAACCGCCCTCCGAGACCCACCTCCAAAATTTGCCAGTCAACCGCCTCCTGCTTGAAGATCAGTAACGCTGCCAGCGTTGCGAACTCAAAATAACTCAGGGTGATGCTTGCTCTGGCTGCCTCAATCTCGGCAAAGGCAGCCAAAATCTGCGTATCCGAGGCGGGCAAACCGCGGACAACAATCCGTTCGTTAAAATCAATGAGATGAGGCGACGTGTAGGCGCCGACGGATGCTCCCTGTCGTTTCAGGAAATGCTGAAGGGTTGCTACCGTCGATCCTTTGCCGTTAGTTCCCGCCACGGTGATTGTCAGCGGTTTTCCCTGCCGCAAGCCGAGTCGCTCCGCTACGGTCGTTATCCGGGTGAGACCCAAATCAATCGATTTTGGATGCAGAGTCTCTAAATGGGACAACCAGTCGGCTAAGTCCTCAGATGACTTCACGGTACCAGCCTCCAAGGGTATGAAATCCTACCCGGGGGCGCATCTCGCTACGCTTCTGCCTCCGCGGCCACAACAACACCCGTCATTTTTTCCAACAGGCGAGCAAGGGTGTCGCGCATGTCGCTACGGTGGACGATCATATCGATCGCGCCGTGCTCTAGAAGAAACTCACTTCGCTGAAAGCCCTTCGGCAACTTCTGACGAATTGTTTGCTCGATAATGTTTGGGCCCGCGAAACCCGCTCTGGCTCCCGGCTCTGCGACGTTAATATCACCCAGCAAAGCAAGGGAAGCGGATACGCCTCCGTAAATCGGGTCCGTGAGCACCGAAATAAACGGAACCCCAGCGACTTTCATTCGTTCGAGAACAGCAGAGGTCTTGGCCATCTGCATCAGTGAGATCAGGGCCTCCTGCATGCGAGCGCCTCCGGAAGCAGCGAAACATACCAGCGGCAGCCTGTGCTCAAGGGCGTGAGTGGCGGCTCGAGTAAATTTCTCTCCCACCGCATAGCCCATGGATCCACCGTGAAAGTTGAACTCGAAAGCAACCGCCACCAACTGGAGCCCGTTGAGCTTTCCAGCCATGGCAATCAGCGCGTCTTTCTCTCCGGTACTTTTCTGCGCAGCGCTCAACCGCTCCTTGTATTTTCTTTTGTCCTTAAACTTGAGGCGGTCGACAGGCTCTAGGTCCGCAAAGAGCTCCTGCCTGCCGTTGGTATCTAGGAAAATATCGAGTCGCTGCCGTGCCCCAATGCGCATGTGGTGATCACACTTGGGACATACTTCCTGATTACGCTCAAGATCTGGTCGGTACAAAGCTGCATCGCAATTAACGCACTTCTTCCAGAGCCCCTCGGGAACACTCGCTCGACGGGAGGGGGTTTCGTCCTTGCGGACCCCAGACGGAAGTATCTTATCGATCCAGCTCATAGCAAACTCCGGACGGCGTGACCGTGCATTATACCCTCTGGGAATTAGACCCCGGTAGGTACGTTATCAACGCCATTCCGGATGCTTTTGAGCAAACTAATGGCGTTATCAGTCGCCAGCTCCTCACTACTCCCATTAGCAATGGTTTGGGCCATAGTGTCGATGAGCGCGCTGCCGACCACCGCACCATCTGCCACCCCAGCGACAGCCCCAGCGGAGGCAGCATCCTTGATCCCGAAGCCCACGCATACAGGCAGAGTCGTCGCCTCTTTGATCTTCGTCATATAGGACGCAACGTCGGCGGTGTCCAGATGGCCTGCGCCGGTAACACCCTTGACCGCGACGTAATAAATGAAGCCCGAGGCACTTTGCACGATGGTCTTGATGCGCGGCTCGGGGGTGGTGGGAGAAATAAGGAAAATATTGTCGATACCGACGAGCTCCAACTGATCCCTGAGAGAATCAACCTCCTCAGGCGGGAGGTCCACAGTGATCAGGCCGTCCACGCCAACTTCTGCACAAGCAGTCGCAAAACCCCGGTAGCCCATGCGTTCCACCGGATTGGCATAGCCCATCACAACCACAGGGGTCGACGAATCATGTTGTCGGAAATCAGCCACCATGCCCAGCACGTCGCGTAGGCTAATGCCGTTATCAAGCGCCCGCTCATGGCCTTTCTGAATCACGGGCCCTTCTGACATGGGATCCGAGAAAGGGACACCTAGTTCGACGATATCGGCCCCCGCGTCAACCAGCCGATGCATGAGCGGGACCGTGCCAGATCTCGAGGGATCGCCCGCCACTATGTAGGGAATTACCGCTTTACGGCCTTCATTTTTGAGCCGCTCGAAACATGAAGTCAGTCTGGTCACAAATCGTCCTGAAAAAGTCTTAAAGTTCTATATCGTCAATGGCCGCGACCGTGAGAATATCCTTGTCGCCTCGACCGGAGAGGTTTACGACGATGTGCTGCTCTGGTGACATGTCGGCGGCAAGCCTTTCCGCGTATGCGAGAGCATGGGCCGTCTCGAGAGCCGGCATAATACCTTCCATCCGCGTCCATCGGTGAAAGGCTGCGAGTGCCTCATCGTCATTTGCGGACACGTATTGAACTCGTCCAATGTCCTTGAGCCAAGCGTGCTCGGGACCAACACCGGGGTAATCCAAACCCGCGGATACCGAATGTGTATGGAGTATCTGGCCGTTTTCATCCTGCATCAGATACGTTCGATTGCCGTGCAGAACGCCGGGAGTACCCGCTGACAGGGGAGCCGCGTGTTCCCCGGTTTCAACTCCATGACCGCCCGCTTCCACGCCGTACATGGCAACACCCTCATCGGGTAAAAATGGATGAAAGAGCCCGATGGCGTTTGAACCACCGCCGACACAGGCGACCAGCGCGTCGGGCAATCGTCCATTGCGCTCCAAACACTGCCGACGAGCCTCACGTCCTATCACGCTCTGGAAGTCACGAACCAACATAGGATAAGGATGGGGACCGGCGACCGTTCCAATGATATAAAAAGTACTATCGACATAAGTAACCCAATCCCGAAGCGCCTCATTCATAGCGTCCTTGAGGGTTCTTGAGCCCGAGGTAACCGGGACAACCTCGGCACCAAGAAGCTTCATCCGGTAGACATTGAGCGCCTGACGCTTGACGTCTTCAGCGCCCATAAACACGTGGCACTCTAGGCCGAGTCGGGCCGCAACCGTGGCACTGGCGACTCCGTGCTGACCAGCACCGGTCTCCGCAATCACCCGCTTTTTACCCATATGCTTGGCTAGCAACGCCTGACCAATTGTGTTGTTCACCTTGTGAGCGCCGGTATGGTTCAGATCTTCCCGCTTCAAAAAGATACGAGCACCGCCGATTTCATCAGATATCCGTGCCGCTTCGTAGAGAGGTGAAGGCCGTCCCACATAGTGAGCGAGGTCCGTATCGAACTCCCGCTGAAAATCTGGATCTTTGGAGAGATCCCTGTACAGCGCCTCAAGATCGGCCAGCGCCGTCATTAGCGTCTCCGCAACGAATTTGCCGCCATAGGGACCGAATCGTCCCTGAGGATCAGGAACGGAAGCAAAGAACTCCGGGCTGCGCATTTCTGTCATGTTGTTACCACCTTCTCGGCCGCTTTGACGGCTTTCATAAATTGCCTGATCTTCTCAGGGTCCTTGTTCCCGGGAGAAATTTCGACCCCGGAACTGACGTCTACCGCCGACGGCCTCAAACTGGTTATTGCCTCCCCAACAGTAGCGGGGTTGAGACCGCCCGCCAAAATGATCGGTCGGGCAAAATTGTCAGGTATAAGCGTCCAGTCGAATTGCTGCCCTGTCCCCCCAAACTGCCCATCGTGAACAGAATCCAAAAGAAAGCCTCTGGCCTCCTTGTATTGAGCTGCCTGCTCCGTCAAATCTGAACCCGGCTCCACTTTCAGCGCCTTGATATAAGGGATCTGCCACTGGTCACAAAAAGCCGGGGACTCGCTACCGTGCATCTGCAACAGGTTGAGTTGGACCGCGGAAAGTGCGGACGCCACCTCTTCCTCTTTCGGGTCAACGAAGAGACCCACTACCGCCACGAACGGAGGAACCACCTCACAGATGGCTCTCGCCTGCTCCAGGGAGACCGCGCGTTTGCTGCCCGACCAGAACAGTAACCCAATGGCATGCACACCATAGCGAACCGCTACCAATGCGTCCTCCGGGCGTGTGATTCCACAAACTTTGACCTGCACTGTCACCGGGTTCCTCATGGAGGCAATTCAAGACGCGGCGAGAGTGTAGCAGATCTGGGCGAGGACTAGAGACAACCGGTCAGCCAAGACGGGCCATCGGGGGGCTCGGGAAGCGCATATTCAGCGGGGTACCCGACCCCGGTGAGATAAAGGCCAGCGCCTGAGGCTGTATCGGCCCCAAGGGTTCTGTCGCGGCCCTCCAGCAGTTCTTTTAGCCATGAAACAGGCCGATGACCAGCACCCACGAGCATCAAAGCACCGGCGATATTGCGCACCATGTGGTGAAGGAATGCGTTTGCGGTGATATCGAGGAGAACAAAGTCCCGCCAGCGCACTAGGTCAAGTGCATGAATGTGGCGAATCGGACTGTTGGCCTGACACTGCGCCGCACGAAAGGCAGAAAAATCGTGCTCTCCGAGCAAGGCTTCAGCGGCAGCCTGCATTTTATTGACATCAAGATGTCGCCGCTGCCAGGCCACCAGCTCAGCGAGCTGTGCCGGTCGCACGGCAGTATTGGCGATTACATACCTATACCGCCGCCAAAGAGCGCTGTGGCGAGCGTGGAATGATGGGGTCACCGAAGTCACCCAATGGACGCGGATGTCACTGGGCAAATAACTGTTCGAACCCATGACCCACGCCTTCGCACTCCTGCCGACTGGGTCATCAAAATGAACGATCTGACCAACCCCATGGACTCCCGCATCGGTTCGCCCCGCGCAGTGAGTTCTAATCGGCTGATTCGCCACCGCGCTTAAGGCTTCCTCGAGACGCTCTTGCACGGTGACCACAGAGAGGTGCGGTTGGGCTTGCCACCCGCTGTAGGCCGACCCATGGTATTCAATTCTCAGGGCTGCTCGGGTACCCGCCGTCCAGGGGGTAGGGTCGAAGGTATGTTCGGTATCAATCAAGGTGTATTAGCAGGTCCCGCGCTTCTGCCTGTTGTCGTAAATCACCGTTGGTCACCACGTCTTCCAATATGGGACGCGCACCTTCCTCGTCACCCATGTCGATGTAAGCACGAGCCAAATCGAGCTTGGCATCCATTGGATCAGTCTCGGTGGCATACACCAAACCCTCGGCCTCCGGCTGAGCGGGCTGCTCAGGAAGAAGCGCCGCATCGGTTCCTAATTCCGCCGCCGACTCGGATTGCGATGTTGAATCCGCGGACGTTTCCGCATCTACCGATAAGACTCCGACGGCGTCCGGATCAAATGCTTGGCCAGCCGATTCAATGCTGTCGATTGGCCGGTCCGCTTGAGGAGCGAGCGGCTCTTCATCGCTGGACTCGGGTAAGTGAGAGGCAAGAGCAGCTACTTCGGCATGGTCGCCCGTCACAGACTGTCCCGAGAGGAATTGCTGATTGCTCTTCAGGCTTATCTCCTCCCCTCCTATCCCGTCGAGACCAGATAATTCAATCTCCTTTTTTTTCACGGCCTTAGTGGCGCGAGCAACCTGTTCTTCCGACCCCATTGCCTCAACTTTTTCAAGCCACTCAAGCGCCTCTTCAAAACGATCGCTATCAAGCGCGATGTCTATCATTTTGCAGTAAAGTTCCGCCGCTGAGTGCCCAGCACCCTCGTCTGCAAGGGCAGACAGAACGTTAATCGCCTGCTGGTAACGCCCGTAGGAGATATAGATCTCCGCTTCTGCAAGCGCCTCACTCGCGGCAGCGTCGAGGCCCATTGGAGTCCCGTCTGAGGCAGCGGAGCCAGCCCCCCGAGGGACTGTATCGGAAGCCGAGCTTGGCGGTTGCTCAATCGACCCTTCAACCTCCGCCGGTTCTTCAGATTGACCCTTCAAACGTCGCCACCGGCTGACAAGAAGCGCCAACGCTCCAAGACAGATCGCCACCAAACAAAACATAAGCCAACGCAACCATTTGGTCTGATCTAAGGCATTCGTGGGTTTTTGCCGCGCAGCCATAGAGGTCTGAAGCTCGGCTATCTGTCTGTCTCTGATGGCAACCAGCTCATGTAAATTACTAATCTCTCCCGACAAGTCAGCAAGCTGTGCTTCGATCCCCGCAAGGGAGGCTCGGTTCCCCTCCTCGCTGTCCATCGTTTCAGCAGCATTTGTAGCCGCGGATGTCCCAAACGCGTCTTGGATCTGTGGCGAGTCATCGCTTGCATCCAAGGGTATCAATACACGCGCAGCTTCACCCACGTCAGCCGCTAAATGGGCATCTGACGACCCAAGAATATCGGCGTCCGCATCCGATGAGAGGTCGGTAGCACTGTCAGGATTGAGATCACTATCCGTGCCGACTCTCGAGGCGGACTGATTCCGGGTTTCTCTCGTCCAATCGCCATCTTGGGATTTAACTGCACGAATCGCTTCAGAAACCCCCATAGCAAGGTCGGCCTCAGTGGGGAGAGTCAGAACATAGCCCGCCATCAATCCGTTTATATTATCGCCAGCAAAGGCTCTGGGGTTCATCGCAAAGATCGCGAGCATTGTCTGCTGAACAGAGATTCCGGGAAGCGCGGCTGATGACGCTATATTCCACAGAGTGTCCTCAGGGGTAACCAGATACTTACCCCCCGCGACAGGCACTGGCTGAACATCGCGATCTTTTTGCTTGTTCATGAGGCTGCTGGTCTTGGCAAGCGCTGCAGAGCCATCGCTCCCGGAATAACTGCTGGTTACGCTGGGGGTTTCTGGGGAGGCCGGCTCGACCAGTGGCTCATCGGCAGTCAGATGAAACCCTGCTCCCGCGGTATCAACAACCACCGCAAATTGTACTTGGGTTAAATAGGAAGCGCGCTCAACGCTCAGGCGATCAAAATCTGCCTGCGTCGCCAATCCAATCCTGATGTCCTCGGGTTTAAGCTCATGTTCGTCGACACTGGAGTTGAGGGTTAGCTCTCCCGGCCCGAGGGCAAATGCCGAACGGGCTATCAAAACAAGTCCGGCAAACAAACAGAGCCTCTGGCAGGTCTTCATATGTCCACATCCCCCGATCATCCGTGCAGGCATTCCATGCTCGCTACCACCAAAGAAAAAGACGCTACGGAGCTCTTATGTCCAGTTTATGTGAGCCCGCGATCTGGCTTTGCACCGCTGGATCTGCAGTTTACCCCGATTATCTAGCTCAGGGTGTAGCACCAAGGACGACAAATCGTCATGGCTCCGTGAGCGCACGTTACAGGTAGCTCTGTGCCAGTAGCTCGGCGATTTGCACACTGTTGAGCGCCGCGCCCTTTCTAACGTTGTCTGATACAACCCACAGATTGAGACCAAGAGGGTGTGAGATATCCTCGCGTATTCGGCTGACAAATACAGGATCCGTTCCCGCCGCATCACCAACAGGGGTCGAATAACCACCATCCCGTTGCTCATCAATCACCGTCACGCCGGGGGCGGCAGACAGCAGCTGTCGGGCATCCTCTGCCGTCAATTTTGAACCAGTCTCGATGTGAACAGCCTCGCTGTGTCCATAGAAAACAGGAACGCGGACGCAGGTGGGATTAATCTCTATAGACTCATCCTCAAAAATCTTCCGAGTCTCCCAGACCATTTTCATCTCTTCTCGCGTGTAACCATTGTCTTGGAAGGTATCGATGTGAGGAAGTAGATTGAACGCAATCTGCTTTGGATACACATTACATTCTATGGCCTGGCCATTCAGTAATTTCGCCGTCTGGGTTGCGAGCTCCTCGATCCCCTCTTTACCCGTGCCACTGACGGCCTGATAGGTCGCGACGTTGATGCGAGAGATACCTACCGCATCGTAGATAGGCTTCAGGGCAACCAGCATTTGAATGGTGGAGCAGTTCGGATTGGCAATGATGTTACGCGTCGTGTATCCGGCGACGGCGTGGGGATTTACCTCAGGTACGATCAGGGGAATGTCCTCGTCCCGCCGAAAATGGGAGGTGTTATCAACTACCACGCAGCCTGCAGCCGCCGCAACGGGAGCGTAGGTTGCGGAAATGTCGCCGCCAGCAGAAAAAAGCCCGATCTGTACTTTTGCGAAATCAAATTCAGCCAGATCCTGAACGGTCACGCTCTTCCCGCGGAAGCGAATGGTTTTGCCAGCAGACCGCGCGGAGGCAAGGGGGTACAGGGTCCCGACAGGGAAATCGCGCTGCTCAAGGATGTCTATCATCGCCTCGCCTACCGCTCCGGTAGCACCAACCAGCGCGATATCAATTTTGGCTGTCATTTATCGCTCTCCTGTTAATCGCGTCGACCTGAGCGAAGCGCCTCAATAACTGCGTCACCCATGGCAGAGGTACCAACACTTACCTGACCGTGTTCCGCAATGTCCCCAGTCCGCAGACCAGCATCCAGTACCCGAGAAACTGCTTCCTCGATGGCAAGTGCTGCTTCGGGCGCGTTAAGTGAGTAGCGAAGCATCATGGCTAAAGATAAAATAGTTGCCAAAGGATTAGCCTTGTCCTGGCCCGCGATATCGGGGGCGGAACCATGAACCGGCTCGTACAGGCCTCTGGCATGTTCGTTCAGCGATGCTGAGGGCAGCATACCGATGGAACCGGTTAGCATTGCGGCAGTATCCGACAGAATGTCACCAAAAATATTACCCGTTACCAGCACATCAAATTGCTTTGGTGCCCGCACCAGTTGCATGGCGGCGTTATCTACATACATGTGCTCGAGCGCAACATTCGGATACTCCTCAGCCAGGCCCGTCACCACTTCCCGCCAAAGCTGGGTCACCTCGAGGACATTGGCCTTGTCAACAGAGGTCAGCCTGCCGCCCCGTTTGGCCGCAAGCTCAAAAGCAAGGCGGGCAATCCGGGCAATCTCGCCCTCACTGTAACGGTAGGTGTTGTAACCTTCACGCTGACCATCTGCCCGGACATCAATGCCTCTCGGCTCGCCGAAGTAAATCCCCCCGGTCAATTCGCGCACGATAAGAATGTCCAGACCCGCCACCAGATCTGGCTTTAGGCTGGATGCCGACGCAAGTTGGGGAAACAATATTGCGGGCCTGAGGTTGGCAAAAAGGTCGAGAGCTGCGCGAATCGCAAGCAATCCTCTTTCTGGACGCTCCGCTGCGGGCAGGTTGTCCCACTTGGGACCCCCAACTGCACCGAGCAAAATGGCGTCTGCCGCCATGGCCTTCTCGCGGGTCGACGCGGGAAAAGCTGCTCCCTCCCTATCAATGGCGACGCCACCCAAATTGGCGGTATCAAGCTCCAGCGAGAGACTAAACGATCCCGCAACCTCTGCAAGAACCCGTTCGGCTTGAGCCACTACCTCGGGCCCGATTCCATCACCGGGTAATAGGAGTATGTTTTGGGTCATCAGATTTCCACGACATCGAACACCCAGGGAAACTGATGCCGATGCGTCTCCTCAAACTGCCGTATTGCACTTTCTCGCTGCAAAGTAATCCCAATATCATCCAGTCCTTTCAGAAGACAATCCTTTCGGAATTCGTCCACTTCAAACCTCAGGCTCTCACTGCCAAAACCCTCGATACGCTGCTCTGACAGATCAATTTTTAGCCTGAAGCCATCCTGTTCATACATCGCTCGGAACAATTGCTCAACAACGGCCTCATCCAATTCAATCGGCAGCAACCCGTTTTTAAAACAGTTGGACCGAAAAATATCCGCAAAACTGGGTGCAATAACCGCACGAAATCCATAGTCAACCAGTGCCCAAGGTGCATGTTCGCGACTGGAACCACAGCCAAAATTTTCTCTGGCGAGCAGGATGGACGCACGCTGGTAGCGAGGAAAATTTAGAGGAAACTCCGGATTGAGAGGACGCTTGCTATTGTCCGCATCAGGGACACCCTCATCAAGGTATCGTAAATCGTCGAATAAATTGGGTCCGAAACCGTTCCGACGGATAGATTTCAAAAACTGTTTCGGCATGATGAGATCGGTGTCTACGTTGGCGCGATCCATAGGCGCGACGAGACCTTCATGAACGATAAACGGCTCCATCAAACAGCCTCCTCCAGATGCTCGACGTTCACAAAATGGCCTGCTACCGCTGCAGCCGCCGCCATGGCGGGGCTCACAAGATGGGTTCTTCCACCCGACCCTTGCCGGCCCTCAAAGTTGCGATTCGAGGTGCTGGCACATCGCTGTTCAGGCTCCAGCTTATCGGCGTTCATCGCGAGGCACATCGAGCAGCCGGGCTCACGCCACTCCATGCCTGCACTTATAAAAATCTCGTCAAGGCCTTCAGCTTCAGCCTGAGCCTTAACGACACCCGAGCCGGGAACCACCAACGCTTGCTTGATAGAGGGCGCTACCTTTCTTCCCTTAAGCACCGCAGCGGCTGCTCGCATATCTTCAATACGGGAATTGGTGCAGGATCCAATAAAGATGACGTCGGGGCGAATGTCCGTGATCGCCATACCCGCCTCTAGCCCCATGTACTCCAGCGCTCGCTGGAGGCCCGCGCGGGCCGTGTCCGAGGGCATGTCTTCAAAGTTGGGGACCCGCCCATCAATTCCCACAACCATTTCCGGAGAGGTACCCCAGGTAACTTGAGGTACGATGTCTTCGGCTTTCAGCGTGATGTCTCGATCAAAAATCGCGTTATGGTCGCTTTTGAGGGTGCGCCAGTAACGCTCAGCTCGCTCCCATAGCTCTCCCTTTGGGGCCCAAGGGGTCTTTTGCACGTAATCGAGGGTTGTGTCGTCGACCGCAACCATCCCCGCACGGGCACCGGCCTCAATGGCCATGTTGCAGAGCGTCATTCGACCCTCCATCGAAAGCCCGGTGATCGCACTGCCGGCAAATTCGATTGCGTGACCTGTACCGCCCGCGGTACCGATTTCACCAATAATAGCCAAGGCGATGTCCTTCGCGGTCACGCCTGGTCCAACAGGTCCCTCTACGGTGATTCGAAAATTTTTCATCTTACGCTGGATCAGACAGCCGGTAGCAAGCACATGCTCTACCTCTGACGTACCTATGCCATGCGCTAGGGCACCAAGGGCACCATGCGTTGAGGTATGGGAATCGCCGCACACAATTGTCATACCCGGTAAGGTCGCACCCTGCTCTGGCCCCATCACGTGGACAATGCCCTGGCGCTTGTCATCGAGAGGAATCTCGGGAATACCGAAGTCTGCGCAATTATCGTCCAGTGTCTGAAGTTGAATTCGAGACACCGAGTCCTGTACGCCCGCAAGACCTTGGGATCGCTCCGACGCAAGGGTGGACACGTTGTGATCAGGCACCGCGACATTGGCGCTGATGCGCCAAGGCTGACGACCCGCCAAACGCAGTCCCTCGAACGCCTGTGGAGAGGTAACCTCGTGCAGTAACTGGCGATCGATATAAATCAGCGCTGTACCGTCCTCACGTTCCTCTACTAAATGACTGCTCCACAGCTTGTCGTAAAGGGTTTGACCCATGACTGGCTCTCCACAAAATCCAACGTGCGCCAAACCTCATATCGCGAGTCATGAGCTCTTTGGGGGCGCTGGTAAGAAGGTTTGAAAATTCGGCCGCGGATGATAGCACTTAATTCTACGCAACTCATTAAGGAAAAGGCGTAGGGAAGGGGCTACCCCACCGTCCTTTGGAGCCCTCTGTAGTCACCACAAAGCTAATCATTCCGTGTGGTTCCGTGGGTGATTCGCCAGCACTGATGAATATCCCGGTTGCGCTCAAAATCCATCGGGATAGTGTCCCGACTGATGTTCCTTACGTCATAACGCTGCTCAATATCCGGGCTCAGGCGAAAGCCGCGACGGTTGGTGGAAAAATACAGAACGCCGTCGGGCGCTAGCACCGACATGGCGGCAGTAAGAAGAGCCTCCTGATCTCGCTCCACATCGAAGCTGGTTTCCATCGATTTTGAGTTAGAAAACGATGGTGGATCCAACATGATCAAATCAAATTGGCGACTGCAGCTCTTCAACCACTCTAGGCAATCTGCTCGCTCCACCCTGTGCTGACGGTCGGACAAGCCATTCAGCGCCAGATTTTCAGTTAGCCATCTAAGGTAAGTGGTCGATAGATCAACACTGGTCGATGTGGTCGCACCACCCAACGCCGCATGAATGGTAGCGGCCCCCGTATAACAGAATAAATTCAGGAAATGCTTACCCTCAGCTTCTTCGGCCAGTCGCAAGCGTAAGGGACGATGATCAAGGAACAAGCCAGTATCGAGATAATCAAACAGGTTCACCAGAAGCCGGGCTCTGCCCTCCCGGACCGTAATCAGCTCTCCCCGATTCGATAATTTTTCGTATTGCTCTTTACCGCGCTGCCGCTGGCGCCGCTTGGCAGCCACTGGCACCGATTCCTCCAAGTCAAACACATGGCGCACCGCGTCTAGCACCTCGGCAAACCGTTTCTCCGCCGCAGCGGCATCGATGGACTTGGGCGGCGCGTACTCAGCGACATGAACCCGACCCTCATAGACATCAATTGCGGCTGCATACTCAGGCATATCTGCGTCATACAGCCGATAACAGCTCACACCGGTCTTCTTGAGCCAGGGCGCCAGCCGTCGCTGATTTTTCTTCAGCCGGTTGGCCAACATTTGAGCGCCATTCGAGAGTGCAGGCGGGAGCTGATTCGGGACACTTACCTTCGAGGCTCCCTGCTCTGCGTGATCGAGCTCGTGGCGAAATCGATTACCTTCACTCAACTCAAAGAGCAGGACCTGAATATCCAACGCTCCGTTATTCAGCGCGTATTGTTTGTGACTCCTGAGACCGACCGCCTTTCCTAAAGACATGTTTGAGGTGACGATGGCAGCGTGCCATCCTTGGAACTCTCGGTGAAGTGACTCACCCAGCTCTCGATAGAGATAACGCAAACTTGATTCCTCACCGAGACGCTCCCCCCACGGAGGGTTACACACCAACAGTCCTTCCGGCATGGCGCGGTGGGTTGGGCGCGTTAGCTCATTAAGGGCTTTTGCTCTCACCCGAACGAGCTGTCCCAGTTGCAGCTCCTGAATGATAGCCTCTGCTCGCCTGACCGCCCGAATATCCCCGTCATAGCCCCGAATTTCCAGACCAGAAGGCGCGCTGCTAATACTATCTTTGGCATCACTCTCAATCGCCCGCCACTGATTGGCGTTGTGACCGCCCCAACCCAAAAAGCCCCAACGTTTTCTGCCAAGGCCGGGAGCAACCGACTGCGCCATCATCGCTGCCTCGATTAGCAAGGTGCCCGATCCACACATAGGATCAATAAGAGGCAAACCCCGCGCCATCACATCGGGCCAGCTCGCCCGGAGCAGAACAGCCGCCGCGAGATTTTCCTTCAGGGGAGCCTTGCCCGGATCGGTGCGGTAGCCGCGCCGATGAAGACTCTCCCCTGCCAAATCAATGGATACGGTTACCTTGCTCCGATAAAGACGCACATTAATGCGCACCTCTGGCGTCTTTGTATCGACGCTGGGTCGCGATAAACCCCGTGCGCGAAACTGATCGACAATGGCGTCCTTACACCTTTGCGCCCCAAATTGCGTGTTTCGTATGTCCGCGCTACGTCCGGAAAAATCGATGCTCAAAGTGCTGCCGGATGCCAGATGATCGGACCAGGAAATGTGAGCAATGCCCTGGTAGAGATCTTCTGCGTTGGCCGCGGCAAATTCAGAAACCACCAGCAATATTCTGTTTGCCAATCGACTGTGCAGACAGGCACGATAGGCAGTAGCTAAGCTTCCCTCGAATGCGACCCCTGCCACACCTTCCCGCACCCGGGTAGCCCCTAGTGCCTCAAGCTCCGGTACCAGCAAGGAGCCGACACCCTTTGGGCATGTTGCCATGAGCTTAAGCTCGCTCATTTCAGGCCGTACTCCAAAGCAAAAATCTGCCCGAGGAGCTGGCGCCACTCCTGATACTGCTGATCCAGCGTGCCTGATAGCCGAACCACCCGATCCCCCGCGGACAGCACTGTTGGGGCGGTTTCATTGTCGAAGCCGGTCGCTAACTCAAACAGATCCTGCTCCTGTATGCGAACAGAACGGTACGTGGAATAGACCTGTTGCATAGCAGCAAAACTACCCCGGGATGCCTCAAGTTCCCGAGCCGAGGCGCGAGCAGTGTATTCATCCAAATACTGAGCCTGCTCATATCCTGATCGCTGCCACATTCTGTAAGTGGGTCCCAGCGCATCCCATAAATCCACGTACTGCTCATCAACCGTGTCAATAAACAACGCCTCCTGATTTCGAATACGCGCGATGCGCATCAGCATGGGATCGTCGGACGCAGGCAGGCGCTGCAAGGCCCACCGACCGTCAACATCCTCTACGTAATCGCTGTACAGCTCAGGCGCCAACTCTGCGGCATAGCGAATTCCCGCTAGCTCCTTGAGCCCGAGCATGTCATCAGGGGAAAGTTGTTCGGCCGCTCGACGCAGCTGATTGGAAATCGCGACGAATAGCCCACGAAAGGGCATTGGATCCGATTCCATATAATGCTCACTGGTAGCGACCGCACGGAACGTTTGATCAACCCATGATCGTCCGGTCGCATCGACCGCGCTTATATGAACCAGCAAGTCTCTTCCGTCGGAATGGCCTATCTCGCCGGTTATGGTCAACTCAGCGAACTGGGTCTTGCTAGGCAGGACACGAACAGGTCCCCAAAGACCCGAATGGGTCAATGTATCCCTCAGCAAAACCGCCGCCAGACGACTCTCGACTGAACGGAGTTTATCCCGAGCATCGCGACTGTCCGGATTCTGGAGGCCGTCATCGAACACAACGACGCCAATTTCCAGATCGAAGGGCACCCTCTCGGTAATGAGGCGCTCCTCTGCATTCTCCGCCGGCCAACCTCCCCGATCTACCACAGCTTGCTGGTGTCCGGGGGGCAACGTATCGGTAGAGGTAACCTGCCTTGGACCACCGCAGCCGAAAAGACCGATGAGCATCAATGCTGGAAAGATCGCGCCGCTTTTCATTGCAGTTGTGTCATTGCAGTTCTGTCATTGCGATTCAGTCACTGCGATTCCGCAGCTTCGGTGGTGCATACCGTGCCGCGCGTGAGTGTTTGAGTGCAGCGATAGCCAGCTTTTGAAGGGTCATAACGATTATAAACCTTACTTACGGTAAACGGCTGACTCACCGTGGGAGAGTACACCGCCGTCTGCATAACAAGGGAATCTGCCAGAGAGGATCGGGTAATCCGGTGTCTTATTTGCAGCCCATCAGGGAGTGCGATGTCGAAGAACAGCTGATGGCCATCCCATCCGCATTGCTCAACGCCAAAAGGCGTGCTGGTAACGATTGGCGCCGGTCGATCGACCACGCATATCAGAGCAAAGCTATTTTCCCGTTTAAGACGAATCTCATTCTCGGTTTGAATAACCTCGAGCAATTCCGGGGCGGTGATGATGTCGGCCATCTCAGCCAGCGCGATAAGGTCTCGCCCCGAGGAAAGTGGCTGACCTGAATAGGTTTGTCCTCGTTCGGCAGCCCGGTTGCGACGTTCAATCTCCTGCTGAAGCTGGCGAAAAAGACTGTTGAGTTGGCGTTGAACATTATCACTGCGCCCATGATCAACCTCCCAATCTCCGGTCATATCGACCGGTTTGGCAGCGGCATAACGTGCTGGCGGCGGGCCTGATGACTGGCACCCAGCGACAAATAAGACCAAGGCGAGTCCGGCCACGCGGACATCAAGAGGGCCCATCATCGGAGTCCCGTATTTCTCCGGGTTGATCGCGAATTCATTATGACTGGAGATCTTCCCGAAGTTTGAACTTCAAGATCTTGCCCGCAGGGTTACGTGGCAGTGCATCGATCAAGTGTAAGCGAATGGGAAGCTTGTATTTAGCCAGCTTATCTGAAGCGAACTCTCTTATGGCTTCAAGGGTAAGTGTTTGACCCTCATTGAGGGCAACCACCGCCGTCACTGCCTCGCCCCACTTCTCATCGGGCAATCCGATAATCGCCACTTCAGCAATCGCTTCATGGGCAAACAGCACGCTCTCGACTTCGGCGGGGTACACATTCTCCCCGCCCGAGATAACCATATCTTTCACCCTATCGCAGATGTAGAGAAAACCCTCTTCATCCACGTACCCGATATCTCCCGAGTGGAACCAACCCTCAGAATCGATCGCCTCAGCGGTGGCTTCGGGACGATTCCAGTAGCCCTTCATAATATTGGGACCTCGCAGACAAATCTCACCACGTTCATTTGCTGCAAGAGGCTTGTTTTCTGCATTGACGATACGCACATCTGATAACACTGGTGGCAGACCTGCAGAACCAATTTTTGAAAGCGCTTTATCCGGACCCAGAAATGCCGAGAACGGTGCTGTTTCAGTCAAACCATAACCCTGACAAAAGCGCACACCCCGTTCACCATACAGATGAATCAGTGGCTCGGGGACGGGTGCTCCCCCCACCATAAAAAAGTTGATCGAGCTGAGATCCGTGGAGGCAAACGTTGGATGCTGGCTCATGAAAAGAAACATAGCGGGTGCGCCAAACATATGCGTGACCTGGTGCTTCTCTATCAGCTCGAGAGTCAAGCCCGGGTCAAAATGCCGGGTCATAATAATTGGGTTGCCCAACTGCAGTGAGCTAAACACCCCTGTATTAAGGCCTCCAATGTGGAACAGAGGGGCAGCACTCAACATCACATCATCCCGTGTGCTGCCAAAGGCAAGGGAGGCGTTAAAATTGTTCCAGAGAAAATTCCCGTGGGTAAGCATCGCACCCTTGGGCAGGCCTGTGGTGCCAGAGGTGTACATAATAAGCAGGGTATCATGGGCGCCTAAAGGCACCGTATCCGTAAGTGGCTCCATGGCATCTGCAAGCTCTGATAAAGCAGGATAACCATCAACGGCATGTGCACTGCTATAGTAAGCATTGCAAGGCAGGCGATCTCGCACCGAAGCGATGACGTCCACCAACTCCGGATCGATTACCAGAGAGTGAATACCGGCATCACCGATAATAAAAGCAAGCTCTTCACCGGTGAGCCTGAAATTGAGTGGGACAAATACCGCTCCAAGTGCGTTCGCGGCGATCATGGTCTCAAAGAAGCCCGGCTGATTAAAACCGAGAAAGCCGACGCGATCGCCGACGCAAACCCCCTGCTTCCTGAGCAATGCCGCACGGGTTCGTGCGCGACGGGCAAACTCCCCGTAGTTGTAGGTCTCGCCCTCAAAAGCGAAAGCGAGTCTATCGTGACTTAAATCTGACTGCCGCAGAATCATCGCGGCCAGGTTCATATCAGGTTCCGGACGGTGCATGTTTCTCCCTGCTGGACTGATTCATGGTTGGAAAAGGCGTCAGTGGCTTTTAGCTCGCACTGGCGCAACCCCAAATATTAAAGGCGGCAATACGCGGGGTGTTGGGCAAATACATGCGATCGACTTCGTCCATACTAAAGCCCCCGCTTTCAATCAGGCCCGCTATATCTCGGTTGAGGTGACAGCCGCCAAACAGACGCTGCCAGATCGGGTTAATCCGTTCCTGCCAGCGGGCAACATTCTCATCCGGCGCCTGTGCGTGCTCGCAAAAAACCAGCTTACCCTCCGGCTTCAAAACCCGTCGAGCCTCAGCCAGAGCGCGATCGGGGTGAGGGATCGTGCACAAAGAGAACGTTAGCAGGACAGAGTCAACGCTGTTTGCCTCAAGGGGAACATCTTCTGCTGAACCGGGCATAAACTCGACCTCGAAGGGCACTGCTCGAACCCGGGGCTGAGCCAGCTCCCACGATGTCTCACAGGGATCGAGACCGATGACGCTGTCGACCTGATTAAAATCGTAGTAAGGCAGATTATGGCCAGCGCCCATACCAATCTCCAGAACGCGCCCCTTTACCTTCGGCACTACCTTCGCCCGCTGTTTTAAAACCGGCTTGGTGCCGCAACAGCAGGTTACCAAGCGCGGCAATATGTGACGATCATAGAACCCCATCAGATCAGGACCTCATTTAAGAAATCATCCATGGCGTAATTCGCTCGCCGTGTTGCTGCTGCACTGTATACAGTGCCGAAATCCGGATCGTTCGCTTCAGGATTTGTAAAGGCGTGCAACACCCCACCATACGCGTGGATTTGCCAATCGCATCGCGCAGCGCTCATCTCTGTTGCGAAGGCGACCACCTGCTCGGGCGGCACCATAGGATCATCGTAGCCGTGTAGCACCAAGACTTTCGCCGTGATATTCGACAGCGTCTCGTTATCGGCCGCCGATAGCAATCCATGTAACGAGACGACGCCAGCGATATCGTCTCGCGTCCGCGCAAGATCAAGAACGCAGAGACCGCCAAAGCAGTAACCGATGGCGGCGGTAGGTCCGGTAACTTCGGGCTCTGCTCGGATGGCGTCAACCGCAGCCCCAATACGGGCCTGTAGCAGCGATCGGTCTGACACAACGGGCGTCATCAGCGCTGTGCACTCTTCCTTGTCCCCTCCGGTAGCACCATCCCCGTACATATCGATGGCAAATCCAACATAACCGAGACCCGCCAATCGCTCGGCCTGTTCGACCTCAAAAGCCGTGCACCCAGCCCAGGTGGGCGCGACCAGAACGGCCGGCGACGCATCCCTTGAGTCATCGTAAACCATTACCCCTTTTAGGCTCACGTCCCCGTGCTGGTAACGAATCTCCCGACGTTGAATGCTCATGATCTAACTCCTGTTTTGCGATGTGTGAATGAGGGACGCAGTGTTCTGCCCTGCGCCATATCAGTAAAATTCATGGTCCTCGTAGACATCCGGATCAATGCGGCGCATCTCGCGCTCGATCCAGTCCTCGGCCCGGGCAATAAGCTCCCCCGACGACTCATCGGGCAACGCATGCAGGGCCGGGCCAATCGAGACATCAATCACACCCGGAATGAACTTGAACGACTTTCGGGGCCAGCACCGGCCCGAGGCGACGGCTATTGGAATAATACAGGCTCCAGTGGCCAGAGCCAGTCGTGCGGCACCGCTTTTATAGCCTTCCTGCGAGCCTCTGGGAGTCCTTGTTCCCTCGGGAAACATAATGACCCATTTCCCCGCATCCATCAGTTTGGTACCCAACCGCGCCACCTTATCCCATGCCTCTCCCCGGGCACTACGATCTATGTGCACCATATCGAGACAGGCGAGCGCCCAGCCGAAAAAAGGGATGTAAAGAAGCTCTCGTTTAAACACATAGGCAAGCGGATAGGGGGTCATGCTGGGAAAATAAAATGTTTCCCAGGTCGACTGATGCTTTGGACAGAGAATAACTCGCTGTTGCGCCTCCCTGTCAGGCAGATTTTCCAGGCCTCTTACCCGGTAATCGACACCACCGATCAAACGCACCGCTGTAATAGCCGCGCTCAGCCAGGGCTGGGCAAACCACCACCAGGCACGATCGGAGCCAAAAATAAGTGCCGCAAAAATGAGCAGGGTGGCGGTCGGGATGACCGTCACTACCATCCAGGAGAAAACCAGCAGTGAACGCAGCGTTCTCATGTGCTAGCCCTGATTAACACCGTGATGGCGCGAGATCTCCGCAGAGACGTCAGCTGTCGTTATCGATGGCGTCAGGACGCCGACGCGCTCCAGAAACTGAACGACGCTGATAATGGCATCGCGCCCCTCGCTGATTTCAGCGCTAAAGAGATGCCACACGTGGACCATATCGGGGTACAGCTCAAACTCGGCTATCGAACCGCTAGCGCACGCCTTGTGGTAATAACGAGCGGAGTCGTCTAATAGCATCTCGGTAGTGCTGGCCTGTAGCAGTGTAGGCGGCAAATTAGAGAGGTCACCCATGACAGGAGAGAAGGCTGGATGAGACGGTCTTCGTCGATTTATTAGCCAGAACACCAACAGACGAAGGAACGAGGGAATCATGAGAACGGGTCGAAGCGACTTGCCAAGGATAAGATCAGACTCGAGGTTGTAGCGAAACGAGGGAGAGCTCATAGTTATGTCCGTAGAGGGACAAAACGCTATCCCTGCATCTACGTTGACTGAGGACTCGTCTCTGGCCCACTGCAAGCAGGATAGGGTGAGATTGCCACCAGCGGAATCTCCGGCGACAACCAAATGCGACGCCACACTGCTTGACCTATCGGGAGCATTCTTGGCAAGCCACGCCAGCCCGTGCCGGGCATCGTCAATAGCAGCTTTCTGGCTTGCCTCTGGAAGAAGGCGATAATCGAGCGCAAACACACTCATCCCGGTGTTCACTGCCAGTGCATCCGTAAGCAAACGATGGCTCTTCGGGCTACCCGCAAAGAAGCCACCGCCATGAATATACAGCAACCGCTTGTCTGGGTCGGCGTTGGGCGCCAGCACCCACTCGCCGCGAGTATCGCCATCAGATACCGGCTCAAAACGAGAGGTCAACTGAGCCCCCTCCCCCATGCTGTCCATCACCTCTCGCAGCCTACTGACCCGCTTGAGACTGACGGACCCGCTGTTGGTAGCGCGAATGAATCCGTTGATGCGCGCCAGCGTGGCTGACCGTTGTTCCTCAGTGGATGTCATCGGACGTGGGGTGGGATGACCAAGGTCAAACCGAGCCAGGTCTTCCCCCCTTAGCCACCACCAGGTAAGCCAAGTCGCGCATAGTCCGCCCAAAAGCCACAGCGTGGACATAACTGATCCTTAATCAATCGACCGGCCATTAAACCAGAATTTGACTCAAAAAGTGGTGCTGTGACCCCATCAAGCGGCCTCACGACAGGTTATACTCGTCGGCCATGGGAGCAACTTTCTTCAAAAAACCTCCGTCCAAAGAGGAATTGAGACAGGCTCTGGACCGTCAGGTAGCGTCCTTTCTGTCCAGAGGCGGACGCATACATTGCATTGATCGTGGCGAGACAGCACTCGACAAGCGATCGGCCCCTCTCCGCACACCCATTTTTGATCAACCCAAATCTGATCGCACGCCGCTTACCGAGGTGATCAATGCTCTCGATCAGCGCCGCGCTGATAGACTCAAACGGAAGCCCGCCATCAAACGCATGCGCAAACCAGCGCCGCGAAAAAAAGTACTTTATGACGATTTCGGCGAGGCACTCAGGACTGTCTGGGCTGATCCACAATAGCGAATCCGTAGCAGCGAAGTGAACTGGCGCTCAACTCCCCGCGTAATTGCAGTGGTTATCCCACGAACACATTCCCACTATGATTACTTTGCACGAGGAAATATCTGTCGCACGATCCGCCAAGGATTGCTTTCGCTACGTTGCCGACTTTGATCGGGTATACGAGTGGGATGCGACTGCCCGAACCGCGATAAAAGTAACCGAGGGCCCCCCGGCTAAAGGATCGCGATTTGAGGTCACCTGCGCCGTCGGACCCACCACAATCACGATTAACTATGAAATCATTGATTTCCAACCCTGGCACAGCATCGAACTTAAGGGCGAGTGCACGCTTTTTTCCGTGACGGATACCATTCTCTTCGAGGAGCACGACGGGCAAACACGGATCGACTACACCGCCGAGTTCAACTACCGCTGGGGACTTGCGTCACTCGAGAAGCAGTTTTTGAAGGGCATGCAAGCCATGGGCAAGCGGAGTCTTGCCGGGCTGCAGCAAGCACTCGAGGACGCGGCCCTTGAACCCGCCCCTCTGGCGAGCTCCATAGCGGCAGACGCCTGGGTTGTCCCGGGCATTGCGATGTTTACCCGCTGGGGTTATCGACGGGGACAAGCCATCTGGTCCCCCATGAGTCGCTTTATGGACCAGCACCACGTAGTGATCACCGGCGCAAATAGTGGACTCGGGCTTGCCACCGCCATTTCCCTGGCTCACGCTGGAGCGAACCTCACCTTGGTGATCAGAAATCCCGATAACGAGCAGTCGCTTCGGGAGACCCTAGCCAGGGAAACCGGCCGTGAAGACATCGTTATCGAGATTGCAGATCTCTCTCTTATGAGTGAAGTCAAACGGCTGAGTCATCGGCTGCTGGACCAGGGAAAACCCATCGACGTGCTCGTCAATAATGCGGGGGCCCTTTTTAACGACTATGGCGAGACCGGCGAAGGCTTCGAGAGAAGTTTTGCGCTGCTTCTTCTCAGCCCCTACTTGCTGACCACCCTTCTCCATCCACTTCTTGCCGGACACGCCGAACCAGCGCGGGTTATTAATGTGGTCTCCGGGGGCATGTACACGGAGAAACTGGTGTGCAAGCGGCTGATCATGAAACCCGAGCGCTATAACGGCCCCAGAGCCTATGCCCGAGCCAAGCGAGGCCTCACCATCATGACCGAACTGTGGGCGACCCAGTGGCGAGAAGATAATATAGTTGTGAATGCCATGCACCCTGGTTGGGCTGATACACCCGGGGTCGCTTCCGCACTACCCACCTTTAAAAAGCTGACCCAGAAAGTTCTGCGTAATGCTCGGGAAGGCGCGGATACCATCATTTGGCTTGCGCGAGCCAAAGAAGCCGATAAGGTCAGCGGCAAGCTGTTTCTCGATAGAGAGCCGAGAACTCCGTACCTGCTCAAAAAAACAAGAGAGGCCCAGGCTGAACGCCAGCAGCTCGAGGTTTTCCTGCAGCACCAGCTTGATACCGTAGCCGTTGAGAGTGTCACCGAAAACGCCGCATAAATCTCATCAGGTACAGCTCCCTCGCATCATCGCCACCTAGTGGATCAGGCCTACCTGGCAGCGATGCGGCGATAACCTCGGTAAGCTTGAGAAACCACCGTAAGCGGGACGCTCGACAGTGACTGATCTGAAGGGTGTTGCTACGCTATTGAGCTGTCATTATTCACCGAAGAGCCATGGTGCTGACGAACGCAGCTCCGAAATATGGAGATACTCCTATGACTGGCAAGTCCTACACGTCCCCATTTTTTGCCGAGGAAATTAGCAATACCAACTCCGAGTACTGGCTTGCGCGCCGCAAACTGGCCGCTGCAGTGCGAGAACTTATCGAAACGGCCACCATTAGCGACGTACAGCCAGCAGAGGCCGAGGCCATCAGCGAAGAGCTCCAGAGCATTTCGGCGCGTCTTCGTCAGAACAGACAGCTACGCGGGATTATTGCCTACGCCAAAGCCCACGGCAGCTTTCCAGTGGCAAACCATGAAATTCTTTGCGTTGGTGGTGCCAGTCATCCGATTGCGCCGGGTCTTCGCTCTTGGGACGACGGTGATATGGTGAGGGGGTCGGTCCAATTTGATTGGGCCTACGAGGGTCCTCCAGATCATGTCCACGGTGGCTGGGTCGCTGCTGTGCTCGATCACTTCATGGGGATGGCTCAGATGCGCTCAGGGGCACCCGGGATGACCGGCGGTCTCGATGTCCGTTATGTCAAACCGACACCTATCGGAAAAAAACTCGACTTAATAGCTACTTTTGAGCGGATATCGACGCGTAAAAATCGCGTGAGCGCCGAAATCAGCTGTGAAGGCGACACAACTGCCACCGCTGAAGCCGTCTTTGTACAACCCAAATCTGCTATTTTCACGGACGGACTTGATGGCGTGGACACGCTGAGAGCCTCTGGCTAATCCGCCGTCCAACGCGTAATTGCTGCGGTCAACCCTGCGTATCGCGGTTGATCAATCCAGAGCGACTCTATGGCTGTGTGGCGCAAATGATCCCACAGTTCATCATTATCAACATGCGCCGTATGTTCCCTGAGACGCAGACTCAACTCTTTATCGGTCGCCCCCAGCTGATGCTGGCGGGCAGCGGCACGTTCGCGCAAAGTGTCCCCTAACGCGAGATCCCGCACAACAATGCCCATCGCGTTGTTCGCCACCCGCGCTTCGAATAGACGATGTTGGTCGGTCTCGTCTCCCAGTCGAATTTTGTTCCACTCGCGAACAGCTGACAGCAAATCCTGCGTTGTAATATCAGACTCGCGGGAGTCACCCGCCGGCGGGCTTATCACAATTTTAGCAGACTGCTTTTCTCTGTAAGGCTCTAGCAACAGCAACAGGTCGATGGCTACCTCGGAGATACGTCGCCCGATAACGGCTCTTTCCATCGTAACCACGCTTCCATCCTTATAACTGCCTGCCATCCGCATGCAAGTCACACCCCACCACAGAGTGTTAAAAATCAGCCACCATGTCAGGTCGCTTCTGTTCACCGCTGACCCCGAGGCACGTTCATAATCGGCAAGCCAGGTTTCCAGTGGGGCAAATCCTCCTGCTTCGTGCTCATACCGCCCGAAACGCCAGCTCGGCGTGCACAGAAAAGCGATGTCCCGCAGCGGATCCCCGATATGAGCCAGCTCCCAATCCAGCACGGACCTAAGACCATGCTGATCAAGCAGGAAATTACCCAGGCGAAAGTCTCCATGAACAAGCACCTGATTGCTGGCGAGCGGACAGTGCTCTGAAAGCCATGCAAACGCGAGAGAGTAAATCGGGTTGGGCGATCCATACGCCCGGTAGAACTGCTCCTGTTCCTCAAGCGCGTCCCTCGGCGTTTGCACCATCAACCCAATCGGTAGGCTGGCGGTCGGGATGGCATGGATACGGGCGAGCTCTCGGGCACACTCCTCACTCAAACTGGCCAGGGCGCCGCTGTAGGCAGGGTCAGCGAACAGTCGCTGGGGCAAGGCCTCGCCCTCAACATAAGCCATGATAAAGCCATCGCCCATGCCGTCATGTTGGTTGAGAATCGCGACCACCTCAGGCACCAGTACGCCCTGACTCAAGGCGTGCTGCATCAACAACGCTTGCTCGCGCAACGGGACTGCAGCGACCCCCTCGGGCAAATCACCCTGCTCCGAGAGCCCAGGGAGGCGCCTGAGAATGTAATTCCTTCCACTAAACGAGAACCGCCAGCTTTCCATGCTGGCACCTCCCGAGAGCTGGGTGAGCTGAGTAACCTGACCGGCACCGACCACCCGATGACAGAGAGACTCGAGCCGCGCGCTCAGCTTTTTCTCGTCAGCTTTAGCGTACTCAGCCACCCGCGTTTTCCCAGCCGACTATCGCCGGCTGAAGACCTCGGCACCGCCAATAAAGGTCCGCTCCACGGCAAGCTGTCGAACATCCTCAGCCTCCAGAGGATTACCGGACAAGATGATCAAATCCGCGAGCTTCCCAGGCTCTATTGAACCCACCTCCTCATCCATAAAGACCTGCCATGCCGCATCAATGGTTACCGCCCTCAAGGCCTCCATAGGGGTCACTCTTTGATGCGGCCCGATGACAGCGCCTGACGTGCTCTCTCGCTTAATCTGGCTCCACACGACTTGCAAGGGCAGCATTGGTGTTACCGGGGTGTCGGCGTGAGAGCTGTAGCGCACGCCAGCATCCAATGCCCAGCGCGCAGGACTCATGTTGGCCGCGCGCTCCGGGCCCATAAAGATGCTGGCGTGCCTGTCGCCCCAATAAAAGGTGTGGCTCGAAAAGAAGCTCGGGGTGATATCCAGCTGAGCCATCCGCTGAATCTGATCCTCTCGAGTCATTTGTGCGTGGATGAACAACGGTCGTGCTTCGGGCCATGGCGCACTCTGCTGAGCCGCTTCCACGGCATCGAGGGCATCCTCGACCGAAGCATCCCCGTTGACATGGATAGCGTAGTGAATTTTGTGTCGGTGTAAACCTTCGACCTGCTCAAACAGTTTCACGCGGGACACAGAGGGATAGCCGCGATAGCTGGCATCCCCCTGAAAGGGCGTGTAATAGGGCTCGCTCAAGTAGCCGGTGTAGCCTTGAATACTTCCATCGGCGATGATTTTGATCCGCGGCGTCTCCACACGTCCACCCGCTACTTCCTCGGGACGCCAAGCACCGCTGAGCAATTCCTGCTCCATTTCCTCCATAAGGGGGAAAAGCGCAACACGTAACGGAAACACATTGAAGCGACTGAGCGGGGCGAGAAGCTTGGCCAGGCCCAAAGACATCCCGCCTGCGGAGGCAGTAGTGACACCCACCGACAGATATTCTCGCGACGCGTGGGTCGTCATTTGCAAGCCCTCAACGAACCCCATATCCAGCACCTGATTCATCGCCAGACGGGCTGCCGTCTCCTCCAAAATACCGTTGGGGCGCAATCCATCGGGGGAGTTAGCATCCCGCTGAATAATACCCCCCTCGGGATCAGGTGTTTGCTCATTGATACCCAGCTCCGCCAGAGCAGCCGTGTTAGCCACCGCCAGATGCCCGGAGATGTGCGTCACAACAATAGGTCGCTCCAACGAAATTTGATCAAGGTCATCGCGGGTGGGATGTCGGGCCTCCGCCAGCAGCGTATCGTCGTAGCCAAAGCCCGAGAGCCATCCCTCAGAATTGGATTGATGGGCGTCTCCAAGCTTGTTCAGCAGCTCGCTCATGGTGGTTATCTCACCAATGGGCGGACTGTTTAGATCGGTCGAAAACAGTGTCCATCCAGAGCCGGGAAAGTGACCGTGGGCATCGACAAATCCCGGCATTAGGGTCCGGCCCCTGAGATCGGTAACGGTGGTTTCATCCCCTGCTAGCGCCAGAATTTCTTCTGAGCTTCCCACACTCTCGATGCGGTCATGACGGACACTTACAGCCTCTACCATCGGGGCCCTATCATCCATCGTGAGAACGATGCCATTGACAAACACGTGGTGTGGTGGCGCTTCAGGAGGACGGGTCGCTATCTGAAACAGCACTAGGACACCGGCCAAGAAAGCTGCCAACACCACCAACCCAACTCGAAAAGACATCAGACACCTCATCTCGTCGCGAAACGTCTTGCTACAGACGCCACATCAAACTATTACCGCACAGCGCTGGGACCAGATTAATAGTGCGGGGGTGGAGGCTCATCCTCCTGCCCAACGCCATCGTTACGGATCCCTTGCTCCTTCAGTTGCTCGTAGAGCAACCTCACTTGATCCTGAAGCGCCAAGAGTACCCGTTGCTGGGAGGCGAGCGCGACGTCTAGATTAGCTACTGTGTCTTCAAGAAAAGCGACTTTTGTTTCCAGCGCTTCGAGAGATTCTGGCATCTGACTGGCTTCCCGTTTAATCCGGGGGGATACTACCATTGTGTGAAAGTGGAAAGCGCCCTATGAGCAGGAAATCAGCCACTCGTGCCGTGTATTCCACGGATAGTGGCAGACTATGTCATCAGTGTCATCGGCCAATGGGCGACTGTGTGTGTAAAGATGCCGCACCTGCGAATCAGGGCGATGGCGTCGTCCGCATCCGTCGTGAGTCAAAGGGCCGCGGGGGTAAAACGGTCACCCTCATCCATGGCGTCCCTCTGGCGTCGGCGCCGCTCAAGGACCTCGCCAAAAAACTCAAGCAGCGCTGTGGCGTTGGGGGTTCGGTGAAAGAAGGCATCATCGAAATTCAGGGAGACCAACGAGACACCTGCAGGGCAGTCCTTGAGGGACTCGGATTTCAGGTGAAGCTAGCAGGAGGCTAGAACACTCACAGTGGACTTAGCGCCAGCGACAGGACGAGCAGACCGGCAAAAAATTAATGGCGCTTCAGTCGAGGCAGGCCTGCGGATACACCCGCACCCAATCGACCCGCATTTCAGCAGGCATGTCCTCCGGAACCACCTTCCCTCCCAAAGTGCCCCCCACCGCGAGGTTGAGGATGAGGTAAAAGGGCAGGTCATCAAATACCCAAGGATGGGGGGCAATATCCGCGGGCCGAAGTTCAGCATGCTGTCGTCCGTTCACCTCCCAGAGGATCTCTCCCGGACGCCACTCAACCGCTACCGTGTGAAAACCCCCGAGCCAACTGTCGGGGCGTCTCAACATTTCCGCGTAATGCACATTTGCCGGGGCAAGCTCACCAAAGTGGGCTGCGGCAATAACACGGTGGGGCTCGTTACCTGTCCACTCAAGAATGTCGATCTCGCCGGTCAGTGGCCAAGGCTTCTCGGAGGCGGGAAGGAGCCAAAACGCGGGCCAGCTGCCCCGGGCATCAGGAAGCGACAATCTCGCTTCAAAGCGTCCGAATTGCTGGTCAAACTTCCCCTCAGTGGTGATCTTGCCGGACACCACCTGACCATCACGCTGCGCCATTTCGATAATCAACTGCCCATCAGCAACCCGCAGTTGTGATCTATCGTAATGCTGCTTTTCGTTATTGCCCCAGCCGCACAGATTCTGATCACAGCCGTCTCCGAGGCTAATCTGCCAATGGGGCGCCAGCGATGAGCCATCAAAATGATCCTCAAATGACGGGGCACAATTTTCAACGATCCCTGCCCTAACCTGCCCACTCAACAGAGTGTTAATTAATATCAAGCCCAGCAGTGGAATCCGCCTTGTAAGTGCAGTTTTCGGATAAGGGACTAGCAAAAACGCAGACTCCTCTTTTGAGTTGACAAGGAAGCTCGAAAGCCAACCTAACTGAATCGGTTAGAGAGACTGAAAATGTCCCGCCGGGGTTAACACTCCGGCGGGAAAGTAGATCCTTGATTCACCACCAAACGGCATAGAAGAAAATCAGAATCAATGTCACAGCAAGGGTGCTCAGGTTGAACGCCGTTGAGGTGCCAAATTCAACGCCGGAGGGCTCTACAAAACCGTGCTGCTCTTTCGGGCGAGCCAGAGACCAGAGCACGGCGATTCCTGCACAGAGCAGGAAGACCACACCCACGCGATCGATGAAGGGAAGCTCGGGCATCCAAATCTTGAAGGACACGGACAGCAAGGCCGAACCCACGGCAGCCATCAGCGCTGCAGAGGCCGTGGTCTTTCGCCAGAACATTCCTAGCAAGAAAATCACGACTATCCCAGGGGTGAAGAACCCGGTGAATTCCTGAATGTATTGGAAGGCCTGATCAAAGTCTCCAAGCAGCGGCTTCGCGGTGACCATGGCGATGATCATCGCTACAACAGACACTGTGCGACCGATAATCACTCGGCGGCCCTCGAGAGAAGCTTTGCTCATCACACTGGGGGCGATGTCCACGGTAAAAATGGTGGATATGCTGTTGCACATCGATGCGAGTGAGGAAACGATAGCCGCCAGCAAGGCCGCAAATACCAGACCTTTTATGCCTACAGGCAGCAGAGTCATCGCAGAAGGGTAAGCCTGATCAGGTGATGCTAAATCGGTGTTTAGAACAAACATCGCGATTCCAGGTAGCACAACGATCACCGGCATCAACAACTTCAGGAAGGCGGCAAAAACGATACCCTTCTGTGCTTCGTTGACGCTTTTGGCCGCCAGCGCCCGTTGAATGATGTATTGGTTAAAGCCCCAGTAGGACACATTCATGATCCACATACCACCGAGGAGCACCGACAAGCCCGGCAGGTCCGCGTAGTGAGGATGCCCCTTCTCAAAAATCATGTCGAACTTTTCGGGCGCCTGATCCATCAACAGCTGAAAACCCGCAATCACTCCGGCCCCATCCGACACAAGGTTTAGGAGGGTGTAGGCTATTAATAGCCCTCCCAGAACCAGCAAAACCACTTGAATGATATCGGTGAGCGCTACGGCCTTTAGACCACCATAGAGCGAATAGGCCACCGCAAAAGCACCCAGAAGGATGAGCGCATAGGCAAGGGGAACACCCGCTACCGTGTTCATGGCGAGTGCGCCGAGCCACAAAATTGACGTCAAGTTAACGAGGACATAGACGCCAAGCCAAAACACCGCCATCACGGTCCTGACGCGACCGTCGTAACGCTGCTCCAAGAACTGAGGCATGGTGTATATGCCCGTTTTGAGAAAAACCGGCAGCAAAAACTTGCCTACCAAAATTAGCGTGATCGCCGCCATCCACTCATACGAGGCGATTGCCAGCCCTATGGCATAACCCGAGCCGGACATGCCGATGATCTGCTCCGCAGAAATATTCGCCGCGATTAACGAGGTACCGATCGCCCACCAGGGTAGCCCGCGGCCTGCGAGGAAGTAATCTGCTGCGTCTTTCTGATGCCCCGTTTGCTCTCGCGACACCCACTGTGCAATCGCAAAGAGAGCAATCGCGTAAATAACAACGATCGTAAGATCAATACCTGCAAGGGCCATGTGGCCTCCTCATTTTATTTATTGTGTCGCTTATTATCTGTTGAAAACCTAGTATCCCAACGCCACCATACCGGGGTTTAAAATCTAGAGGTCGGCCACCTGATCAGTACAGGGCACTTGTACAGTCCCTGCCGTATCCGACGTCAGGATAACTTCTCCAACCTCAACCACCATCGGATGCTCCGTAGCCAACAGAAACGGCGTGTCGATGATGTGCATATCAGCACCTGCTTCCCTGAAACAAGTGAGCGGCACCGCAACCCGCAACCACTCCTCCACAGCCATCCCATGGAGGACACCGCTCACCTCCAGTTGACCCGAGCAAGGCCACCCGCAATCCATTCGTAAAGCGACCGGTCCTTCCGGCGGGTTCACCACCTTCATGTCAAAAACCAGCGCGCCGTGACCCTGCTCAAGCCCCGACATATCTACCGCTTCTGCGGCTTGATAAAAAAACTGGGCAAACTCATTAGCGCTGTTCGACCACTCCAGTCGTCTTGCATCCTCTTGCACCTTATGGTCGGCAACCGTGACCTCCAGCGCTCCGGTCTTACTCGCCCCCCCGCGAGCCCCCAGCACTACATCCCATTGCATTGCGTCGCCAATGAATCCGACCCAAGGCTCCTGCAAGCCCAGCGAGAAGATAGGCATCGCTTCATCGAAGGGTTGCCACAGCGCGTCCTCAGAGAGAGACGCGACCTGCACATCGCTGTCGACTGACAGACCGTAACCCCTCGCGAAAGCGAAGTCGGTCACGGGAAGGTCATCCTGCTCGCCGTTAACGTCAGCGCCCGGCCACGCCATCGGTAGCCGGCCACTAAACTCATACTGAACGGAGCCATCTGCCGCGCGCAGCATGACGTCCGCGACGCCCCCTCCCTCGCTACCCGGGAGCCAAGCGACAACAAACGCGTCTGATGCGTTGATCGCTGCGTTCATCCACAGTGGTCTGCCGGTGACGAAAATCGATACCACGGGCACACCCGCTTCATGCCACTTCTCGAGTGTGGCCACCTCACCCTTATTGCCAAAACGCCAGTACAGGGCATCAACATCCCCTACCCCTTCGGCATAGGGAGTCTCACCGTAAACCACGATGACACCGTCCAGGTCCTGCCCATTGGGTAGGGTTTCTTCGGTAAACAGCTGACCTCCCGCCGCCTCAATTTGAGCAGCCAGACCTGCCTGTATTGAGGTACCCCGAGGGAAATCTTCATTACGATTTCCCGTCCCCTGCCAGGTGATTGTCCAGCCGCCTGATTGTTGGCCGATGTTGTCCGCAGCAGTTCCGGTGATTAGGTAATTTCCTGCCGGGTTGAGCGGCAGAAGCTTCTCTTCATTCTTAAGCATAACTAGGGATCGACGCACCGCGTCTCGCGCCAAGGCACGATGGGCGTCGCTGCCAATGCTATCAGCATACTCAGCTGCAACCGTGGAGGGTTTGGCTCTATCAAACAACCCTAACTTGGCTTTCACTCGTAGAATTCGCCGGACCGCATCGTCGATTCTGGTCATGGGAATAGCGCCACTTTTTGCCTGGCTGATGAGGTTTTGACGCATCATCTTCCAGTGCTTAGGCACCATCACCATATCAATGCCTGCGTTGATGGCCTTGGCACAATCGTCGGGTCGGCAGTTACTCACCTGACCCACCCCGTTCCAGTCGCTGACCACAAACCCGTCAAAACCGAGGCTCTCCTTGAGTACCTCCGTCAGGAGTGTGTGATTGCCATGTACTTTATCGCCATTCCAGCTGTTGAAAGAGGCCATTACAGAGAGCACCCCAACATCGATCGCTTCTGGATAGCCTGCCCCGTGCTGGGCCATCAATGCCTCGAGAGTAAGTCGAGTGTCCCCCTGGTCATCACCACGGAAGGTGCCACCATCCCCAACAAAATGCTTCGCTGTTGCCGCAACCCCTACCGCCTGCATCGCTTCCACAAAGGGACCGGAATATTCGGCCACCAACCCCTGATCGCTACTGAAAGATTCATAGGTTCGGCCCCAGCGATAATCAGTAGCGACCGCAATAGTAGGGCTGAAAATCCAGTCAATGCCGGTGGCACGAACTTCACGTGCAGTGGCCGCCGCGATGTTAGCTACCAGGGTCGGATCTGCAGTCGCGCCCAAACCGATGTTGTGGGGAAAAAGCGTCGCTCCTATCACGTTGTTATGGCCGTGAACTGCATCGGTGCCCCAAATGATTGGAACACCGGCGCCGCCACCTGACGTGTCCAGCGAGGCTGACCAGTAGGCATCGGCAAGCGCGAGCCACTCATCCACCGTGGCGTGCTTGTTGCCCTGAGGAAAAGAACCACCCCCATTGAGGACACTCCCCAACCCATATTCGCGGACATCGTCAGGGCTCACATGGGCTATTTCACCCTGAATCATTTGCGATACTTTCTGCTCAAGGGTGAGGGACGCCAACACCGATTCTACTCGCGCCTCCATGGCGATGGTGGTCCCAACGCTCAAGCCCGCGTCAGCGGTCGACGCGGGTGACTGTGACTTACCACAGCCCGCGAGCAAAAATGTTGCGAGGGATATTCCGGTGGCGACCCTAACAACCGCCGTACGCCTATGGCGCCGTGAGGCAAGTCTCGCGTTGTGTGTGGATGGCGTTTCGGACATGGTGTGAACTCTGTGTTATGTGGTGTGGCCTGTCTGCAACTCGTCGGTGTCGCTACTACTGCAGATCCCCCGTCTGCAAACGAACTGGGGACCAGTCATGTCGATGATATCTTCGCTTGCCTACCGCCGTCAGCCACAGGCTGAGGTCAAACACGATGATTTGGATTACGGGTACGCTGAGAAGGAATCGACGCACTGGCCCTCATCCGACTTAACGCAATGCCAGACCCCCTCATCTCAGATAGATTCCACGCGCGCGGCGCTCAAGGGAAAATCTGGGCGTTTGGCACCACCCCAATAAGCTCTACACTCCAAAGTCGTAATATTGAGATCCAGTTTTATGCACGGTAACGCATTCCGCAAACACCCGATTGCTGCGTCGGTGTCCATTGCACTCGGCCTGTCTTTCAACCCAAGCGCCCTCGCTCAAGACGATGGCGCTGGCGAGGCACCGGCGGTTATTGAGGAGGTCGTGGTAAAGGGCATTCGAACGAGCCTGAAGCGCGCGATGGATAAGAAGCGGGATTCTGCGGGCGTTGTGGACGCCATCACCGCAGAGGATATCGGAGACTTCCCCGATACCAACCTTGCAGAGGCTCTTCAGCGTGTCACTGGTGTGGCGATCGATCGGCAACGAGGAGAAGGCACGACGGTAACGGTTCGCGGTTTTGGCGCGGACTTTAACTTGGTCATGTTAAACGGTCGTCAGATGCCAACTCATAGTGGCTTTGGACGATCTTTTGATTTTCAGGACATCGCCGCGGAAAGCGTTTCTGGCGTAGAAATTTATAAAACATCGCAAGCCAAAATCGCCACCGGCGGCATAGGCGCCACCATTAACGTACTGACTGCCAAGCCGCTCGACCGGCCAGGTCTTCAAGCCAGTGTTAGCGCCAAAGCGGTGATTGATGAATCCACCCGAACCGGTGATGATTACACGCCCGAGATCTCCGCCCTTGTCTCGCAAACCTTTTTTGATGATCGCGTGGGTATCGCCCTCACGGGATCTTTTCAGGAGCGGCACAACGGGCAGTCCTCTGGCTTTAACACGGAGTGGCTTGAACGGGATGGCAGTGGTGTGCCCGATAATGGGCAGCAAACCAACGCCCCGGCCGCTGGTGACTTGGTCGCTATGCCCCAACAAATGGTTTACCAGCTTGATGAGTGGGAGCGCACCCGCTTCAATGGCCAGCTAACGCTACAGTGGCAGCCAATCGACTCGCTCACCGCAACCCTCGATTACACCATGGCCCAGTTAGAGCTGGATCACCGCTATAACAACATGTCGGTGTGGTTTAGCCCAACTGGGCAATCAGGTACCTGGAGCGATGGCCCGATTGTTTCTCCTATGGTGTATACCGAAACCGAGAATCAACCCGACCGACCCATGGGTGCAGGGATCGATGCCTCTAAAAACACGCGATCCTCAGTTGGTTTCAACCTGGAGTGGGACGCCACCGATCGACTTCGCTTCGAGCTCGACTATCACGATTCAACGGCCGAGCGAGAACCCAATAGCCCTTACGGCAGCAGCGCCAACCTATCGATAGCGGCCTTCGGCCGAGATTTTGCCTCGGTGGATTATCGCAGTGAGATCCCGGTGACTACGGTCAACATGGCTGACCCGCTCTCGCCAGACGATATGCAAATCACGGGTAGCGTCTTCGCCAACAGCTGGGCAGAGATGAACATTGAGCAAACCCAGTTCTCCGGCGCCTTTGATCTTACCGATACCCTGACACTTGACTTTGGTGTCGCCCACACGGACATCGATAATTTTGAGGCAGGTAGCATTGTTCAGCGTAATACCTGGGGACAGAATCAGGCCTCGGCGTATGGCTCAATCACTGACCTGCTGGTGCCTGCCTCTCTTGAGGGGATGTATGACGAGCTCTCCGGCGGCCAAAACGTCACCAATAACTTTTTTATTTTCGACATGATCGAAGTTGCACAGCGCGGTGAAGCGCTGCAGGCCCTTGACGAGACTGATCCAATGTATCTCGCCACAGCCTTAACAGATGGAGACTGTGGTACCGGCTTCTGCGCAGACGGCAATCCGGGGTTTGGTAATCAGTTCCGCGAAGAGACACTGTCGGCCTATTTCCAGATCTACTACGCCGGCGATATTTTCTATCGCCCCTTCAATATC
>Ga0255759_10000410_pt1 | contig 38572 bp, 39 predicted proteins | sample 101ome_20_FD_179959 | JGI IMG/M metagenome (GOLD analysis project Ga0255759, IMG submission 179959) | Coastal salt marsh microbial communities from the Groves Creek Marsh, Skidaway Island, Georgia - 101404AT metaG (version 2) | ecosystem: Environmental > Aquatic > Marine > Intertidal zone >... | reverse complement strand
TGAGGGTGTAGGTATTGGCGACCACATTGCCCTCAGCATCGGCCACCGAGTAGTGGGTGGTGTCGGGGCTTTCTGCGGGTACCGGGTTGCCGGGGCCCACCTCTTCGGCGGTTTTAGCGCGGTCAGCGTCAATCAGTTTGCGGCGCTCGGCGGCGTACTCCTTGCTAATCAGTGCTTCAGTGGGAATCACGGTCTGGTCTGGGTCGCCCATGTAACGGCTGCGGTCCGCATAGGCGAGCTTCATGCTCTCGATCACGCGGTGCAGGTAGGCCGCGCTGTTGTGGCCGTAGGATTCCAGTGGGTACGGCTCGAGGATGTTGAGCATTTGCAAAATATGCACGCCACCCGAAGAGGGCGGCGCCACCGATACGATTTCAAAGTCGCGGAAGGTGCCGCGCACGGGTGGGCGCTCGAGGGCACGATAGTTGGCGAGATCCTCGGTGGTAATCAGGCCGTCGTTGGCGGCCATGTCTCCCGCGATGAGTGCTGCGGTTTCACCTTTGTAAAAGCCGTCAGCGCCTTTATCGCGAATACGTTTGAGCGTGCTGGCGAGGTCAGATTGCTTGAGCACGGTGCCCGGCACCGGTGCGGTCTCTGCGCCCTGTAGATAGATGCGCTTGGCCTCGGCATTCTCGGCGAGCCGCTCGGCGCGGGCGCTGAGGCTCATGTGCAGTGCTAGCGAGGTCTCAAAGCCTTTGTCTGCCAAATCAATCGCCGGCTGAATGACCTGCTTGAGTGTGAGTTTGCCGTAGCGCTCCTGGGCATGAATCAAACCCGCCACCGTTCCTGGTACGCCGGCGGCTTGGTGTGAGAAGTAGGCCTTGGCCTGATCTACCGAGCCGTCCTCTTTTAAAAACATCTCGGGCGTTGCAGCCGCCGGTGCCGTCTCGCGGTAGTCGATAAAAATCTGTTCATTCGTCTCCGCAAGATGAATCAGCATAAAACCACCGCCGCCGATATTGCCGGCGCGGGGCAAGGTGACCGCCAGCGCAAAACCTGTGGCGACCGCTGCATCCACGGCGTTGCCCCCGTGCTTGAGGATTTCCAGGCCGATCTCGCCTGCCAGCTGCTCCGGGCTCACGACCATACCCGCTTTGCCGTAGGCGGGGAGGTAGCGGTTTTGGTAATCGATGATCGGCGCATCTGATACCGGCATCGCCGGCAGGGTGCTTTGCGCGGCGATGGGAGGTGTGGTGGCGGCAATCAGCAGGGGCGTGAGTGCGATGGCGGTAAAAAAGGCTTTGATTGACATGGGATTTTCCGAATGCGGGGCGCCGAGTCTATCCGCAGGGTGCGCCAAAAAGGTGCGTGAGGCTACCACAGGAGTCAGCCCCTCGGGCAAGCACCTGCGCTACACTTTAGGGAGTTTCACCTGTTTTTGAGATGCCATGCGCTTTAGTGAACACCGTCGCTCGTACACCCTAGGGGGGTTGCGCCGCAAAGACCTCGCGGCAGACCCTGTGGCGCAGTTTATTGGCTGGCAGGAGCAGGCCATTGCTGCTGGTTTGGCAGATCCGACTGCCTGCGCCCTGGCGACCCGTGAGGCCAATGACACCCTACGCCAGCGCATGGTGCTGATGAAGGGCGTGGATGAGCGGGGCCTGGTGTTCTATACCAATTACGGCAGCGGTAAGGCGACTGCGCTTGACGCCTGTGCCGAAGCCTCCATGCTCTTCCCCTGGAACGAGCTGGATCGGCAGGTTTCTGTAACGGGTTCTGTGGCGCGGGTGAGCGATGCCGAATCCGATGCTTATTTCGCCTCCCGCCCGCGGGACAGCCAGCTGGGTGCCTGGGCCTCGGCGCAAAGTCAGGCCATCGAGAACCGCGAGGCGCTGCTGGCACAGCTTGCCGAGGTTACCGCCCGCTTCGGCGAGGGCGAAATCCCCCGGCCATCCCATTGGGGAGGATATCGGCTGGTGCCCATCGCCTGGGAGTTCTGGCAGGGGGGCGAGAGTCGCCTGCACGATCGGTTTCGTTACACCCTTGACGCCGCCGGTTCCTGGCGAATCATGCGTTTACAGCCCTAGCGATTTTTTGCCGCTGATGTGATGTGGCCCCATGCACAGTCCTCATGGCTCAGGCCGTGGCCGATACCTGTTTTGCTCTTGTTGCGGGCGCTTGTCACAGCGCCATCGCGGCTCGTGGATCGTGGCGCCGGCTGCCCACGCAACCTCGCGGCGCTAAATTGCCCGCCGACTAAAGTAGTGGGGCATTTTGGGCAGCCCTAGCAGCTGCCGTCGAATCAAATCTAGCCCGGCCGCCGCTACCAGTTTTTGGAACATCGCCCGATCGGTGGGCAGTACGGTTTTGTAGGTGTGCATGTCTGTCGCGGTGCCCCAGGCAAGCCACACCGTGCCTAGAGGTTTATCCGGTGTGCCGCCATCGGGCCCCGCCACGCCCGACACCGCCACGCCAATATCGGCACCTGAGCGCGCCAAGGCGCCTGCCAGCATTTGCCTCACTACTGGCTCACTCACCGCGCCCTCAGTCTCCAGTGTCGCTTCATCCACGCCCAGCAACGAGTGCTTAATGTGATTGGCGTAGGTGACAAAGCCCGCTTCAAAAACCGCAGAGGAGCCGGGCTCCGCGGTCATCATGGCGGCAATGAGTCCCCCGGTGCAGGACTCGGCCGACACCATTTTCTTGCCCTGATCTCGCAGCACTTGTTGTAGTGCGGCGGCTAAGGTGATGTCGTCCTCACCGAGGATGTGATCACCCAGAACGCCTTCGAGGATCTCGCGGCATCGGATCACCTCGGGAGAGTTTGCGGGGGCGGTGAGCTTGATCTCGAGTTGTGGCATGCCCGCGCGGAACCCCAGCACCACGTGATCGGGCCACTCCAGACTGTGCTCATCAATGCGTGCTTGCGCGGTTGATTCGCCAATGCCAAAGGTCTGGAGGCGCACCCGGTGAGTCGCTTTACCGCCGGTCACTGCCACAGTGCGCTCACAGACCTCGGGCAACATAGCCTTGAGTTCTCCGGGCACGCCCGGTGTTGTTAGCACAAGCGTGCCCGCAACCTCTAAGGCGAAACCCACCGCACTGCCGCGGGGGTTGTGAATGATCTCGGCGCCTTCGGGCAGCCAGGCTTGTTTGAGATTGGCCTCATTGGGTTCGATGCTGCGCGCTGCGCACCAGTCCCGCACATGGCGCTCGGCCTCGGGGTTAAGCACCAGCGCGACGCCCGCGGCCGCCGCTACCAACTCGGCGGTGAGGTCATCCTGAGTGGGGCCAAGGCCGCCATTCATAATGAGTACAGCGGCTTCCTGAGAGGCCTGCTTGAGGGCTGCTACCAATCGCGGCCTGTCATCGCCGAGTGTGATTTTATTAACCACGGTTTGCCCCATGGCGGAGAGCGCCTGGGCAATCATGGCGGAGTTGCTGTCGACCGTGTCGCCACTCATCAGTTCGTCACCAGTGAGGAGCAGGTGGATGTCGCGGTGGGCCATGACGTGTTCCTGGCGGGAGCTGAACGCAGGATAACGCGTCAGCAGAAGTTCTGCTTACTGAGGTGGGGTGGGAGTGACTGTGCTTTCGGTATCACCCGGGGTGGCGGCGTTGTCCGAAGGTCCGGTGCTGACCTCTGGTGTCGCTTCGCTCTTCGTATTTGATTCGGCTGCCGCTGCTCCCGGCATTGCTGGCGGGGGCGCTGATTCGTTCTGCGCCGCTTCTGCGGGTTCTTGCCGTGCGTCTTGCTCGGAGGCGGTGGTGGCTTCGGCGAGGGTTTTGGCAAAGGCTTCGGCGGGCGTCTCTTTTTGTGGTTTAAGTCCACAGCCCTCTGTCAGCTTGAACAGCGCGAGGTAGTCACCCTCTGCCGGTGCTTCGGCAAAGTCGACTTCAACCGACTGCATCAACTGAAAGCGCCGCGTGGTGCTGGTCAGGCTCATGGTCCATTTGTCGAAGCTGAATTTTTCTTTTTCAGGCCGTAAATCAACCAGGCCCTCAAGACCGTTTTCGTCGAGTTTCACGGTGAACCCTGAGCTGGTGATGTGGCTCACGTGACCGGTAAATCGCTGCTTGCCACCCTTTTTAAGTTTGAGGAGGTAGCGTGCGGTCAATCGCCGATCCGCCGCCGCAACCGCTTCACGACCGCGGCCAATGGCCCGCGTAATATCGGCCAGTCGGTTTACTGGATAGTTGGCTGCGCTATTGCCCGCCAGACATGCCGTGATTTGCAGGTGCACAAAAAAATCGAGCGCCTTGCGCAGAGGAGATGTGAAATTGGTATAAGCCTCGGTGGCAAGGCCCATGTGAGGCCCGGCTTTCTCAGTCAGGACTGCGCGCGATAGCAGGCGATTGACCATGTCCCGCAGCGGTTGCCCATGAGTTTCTTGACCGAGATCGGCCAGAACGGCGCGGTATCCCGCCACGGTGTCCAGCGCCGTGTCTTTGAGCTCTGGGCGATGTTTCTCAAGAAAGGTTTTGGCTTCTTCGATCCGATCACCGCGAAAACCACGGTGCACGACGAAGGGACCCGGTGCATTGGCGGCTTGTAAAAATTGGGCGGCGCACTTATTGGCGGCGATCATGCACTCTTCTACCAAGTGCTGAGAGGCCAGTTTTTCGAAACTGTCTACCTCGGCGATCTGTTTGTCCTCGCCCAGTATCCATCGATACTCGCGCCGCTCCTCCATCACCAATTCCTGCGCCTCTCTGCGCCCGCGCAGCGTGCGATAAACCTGTACTAGCGCCTCGAGAGGATTGGTATGGGCGATCAGTTCGTCGCTGTTGCCGGTGACATAGCGGTCTACGGCGGCATAGGCGAGTTTGGCGCGAGAGCGAATCACAGCCTTGTGAAAGCTGAAGTCCGAGATCTCCCCCGATTCCGTTACCTGCATCTGGCATACCAGTGCGGGCCGGGCCACGTCTTCTGCCAATGCACACAGCCCCTGGCTGATGGCTTCGGGCAACATGGCGATCATGTCGCCGTGGAAGTAGACCGAGGCGCCGCGCTGGGCCAATTGTTCCGGCAGAGATTCCATGCTCGCGAGATAGGCTGTGGGGTCAGCCACTGCAACCGACAACTGCCATCCCGCCTGAGTCACCTCGGCATGCAGGGCGTCATCAATGTCGACGGTACGCGCGGCGTCGATAGATACAAATGAGAGGTGGGTGAGGTCGAGTCGCGACGCATCCGAGAGAGGATCAATGCTCTGCGCCGCGTTCACCAGAGGCTCAGCAGTTTTGTCGGTCCAAGGTTCGGGCAGCCCCGCGCGCGCCGCGCAGTAGCGATTCTCAACGCCGGGCGTCGTCTGGTCCCCGAGCCGCTCCAGCACCTTCGCCGAGGGTTTTCCATCTTTAATGGGGTGGCGGAGCAGGGCGCAGGCCACCAGATCGCCGGGCGCGACGCCGTTGCGCGCGTGCGGCGGGATAAACAGCCATCGCGACAGACCGGGAATATCGGGCACGACAAAAGTCGCTTTGCCTTTTTGCACGATGTGCCCCACAAAATTATCAAGGCCGGTTTCGATCAGCCGCTCAATCTCGGCGACGGTGCGCCCCCCCTTGTCTTTTTTTCCTTTGATCGGGGCGGCGGGCCGGATGCAGATGGCGGCCTTATCGCCGGGCAAGACTTTGAGCATTTCCTCGGGGGGGATAAAAATTTCGCGGCCGTCGGCCGTGACCGCAAATCCATAGCGGTGCTGAGTTCCCTTGATGGTCGCTTCGGTGCGCTCGTTCTGTGCTTCGAGTTCTTCTCGAAGTCCCTTGAGCTGCGCCATGGCGTTGCGGTCGAGCATGGCCGGGTTCGGCTCCTGGCTGATTGAGAGTCGCAGTGTTTCCGTCAGTGACGTGAGGCGTTAACAATACGATTCGACGTAGGGCGAGATGCTATCGAACTTCATGCTTCCTGTCAGGAAGGCTTTAGGACTTGTTTTGGCGACAGAATCGTTGACAGCGCGTGTTGGCATCGGTTTACTGGGGGTGTTCGAAATGTGGAGAGTAGGACGCTGTCTGTCGTTAGCATAGGTTTTCGCTGTAGGCTGAGTACGCAGACCCCCCCCGGCGCCATCCTCGCGCGTCGGCCCCACCGCCCCTCCATTTTGTCTACACTGCTTTTTGCCACCCACAGCGCGATGTCGCTGGCGGGGTGCTCTCTCTGTATTACAGCTCCCAAGGAGGATTCATGCCTTTGATTGCAGCCGAGACTCATGAAGTCACCCAGCTCGAACCTGCACATCGAAAAATCTATGTATTGGACACTAACGTCCTGTTGCATGACCCCACAGCAGTTACCGCTTTCGCAGAGCACCAGGTCGTGATTCCCATGACCGTGCTCGAAGAACTCGATCACATCAAGGACCGGCGCGACAAGAGCGTGAGTCGCGAGGCGCGCATTGCCATACAGCTGATTGACAAAGTCGTGGGCAACGCGACGCCCCAGGAAATTCAGAAGGGGGTCGACATCCCTGGCTCCAACCTGGATGAAAATCGGTTGGGCACTCTCGCCATTTTTCCCGATCAGCTGATTACAGAGGATGAGACCGTCCCGTTTCTCAATACCAATGAGGATCAGGCCAACGACAACCGCATTATCAACGTGGCGCTGAGGCTGAGTGCTGACTATCCCGGGGCGTTTGTTTGCTTGGTCACCAAAGACATCAACATGCGCATCAAAGCCAAAGGGTCGGGCCTGGAGCACGTTGAGGACTATCGACACGACCGAGTGCTGGATGACATCGATTTATTGTCTACTGGCTACGAGTGCTTCTCGGGCGACTTTTGGTCGGCCATTGAGCGGGTCGATACGGTCCGTGAAGAGAGCCTTACTTTGCACCGCATTCCTCGCTCGGAATTGCCGGGCGCCTACCCCAATCAGTTTCTTTATGACGAGCAAGACTTCATTGCTTATGTGGACCACGTCGATGACGACTACGTCTATCTGGCGGTGGATAGTCGCGATCACCTGATGAACCAGCGTTTTTGGGGGCTGGCGCCGCGTAATTTAGAGCAGGCGATGGCGATGCGCTTGCTGGACTGTGAAGACGTGGATATGACAGTGCTCACGGGCCCGGCGGGCTCGGGCAAGACGCTGTTGGCGCTGGCCTATGGCCTGCATGCGATTCTCGAGCAGAAGAAATACAACAAGTTAATTGTGGCCCGATCAACGCCGCCCATCGCTGAGGAAATCGGATTTTTACCGGGTACCGAAGAGGAGAAAATGGCGCCGTGGCTGGCTGCCTTTGACGATAACCTCGAGATTCTTCACGGCGCGGACGAATGTGCCAATGGCAGTATCGAGTACGTAAAAGAGCGCGCCAATATCCAGTTTAAGTCACTGAACTTTATGCGCGGTCGCTCATTCAACGGCGCTTATATTGTGATCGACGAAGCGCAGGGGCTAACCCAATTTCAGTTGAAATCCATCATCAGCCGGGTGGGCGCAGATTCTAAGCTGGTGGTACTCGGGAACCTCGCACAGATCGATAACAAATACATCTCACCCCTGACCTCCGGGCTAACGTATCTGGTTGAGAAGGTGAAACACTATCCCCACGCGGGGGTAATGCACGTCAACGGTATTGTGCGCTCACGACTCGCCGCCTTTGCCGAAGAGAATCTCTAGCAGCGCTTTAGCGTGGGCAGGGCGGGGGATTAAAGTTGTCGTTCCCTATCAGGGTCGGGGTTGTCGAATAGCAGAAATTCGAGTCGCAGCACGACCTTCCAGGCGCCATCGCGGTCGAAGTAAGGCTCGTCGATGCGCCAGTTATAGCTGGGCTCTACCTCCCAGAATAAAAAGTCGCGATAGGCCTGACGCCGGAACCTCACCCCCACCAGATAGTTGCTGACATGGTCATAGGGTTCGGTTTGACCCTCAGCCCCTACATAAAGCCAGGTAGCACCGATCCGGCCACGTTCGTTGTCCCATGCGCGGGCGTAGGAAAAAGTCGTTGACCACTCCAAGCCATCGGTTTCTTCGCCCCGCATCAGCCGGGTGTAGCTACGCACCAGGCTGCGCTCACTGAGGCCTTTGTCCAGTACAAACTGGGAAACTCCATAAACACCCTCGTCGTTCTCGTGCATGATCCGCTGGGTGAAGCGAAAATTCATATCCCTCGCAAAAGCATCCTGAAAAACGTACTTCACGCCGGGTCTGAGACCCGCGCTGGAGATACCCATGGTCAGATCAAAACGATGTTTCTCCAATTCCGTATTGCCCACTTGTAACTGTAGTCCAACGCGGTCTTCGTCGTACTGCTGACTGTCGCGCTCACCCATGCCGTCCATCTCCTCACCGCGGAAGACGAGATCCAGCCGTTCAGAAATTTGGGGCAGGTTGACCTTGCCACCCAGCCGAAACTTGACCTCGTTGCTGAGCCGCTGATCCCAGTCGTAGATGGTGCGCAAACGTAAACGGGATTCCGCTTGTTCCAGATCCCGCTCGTCGTTGCCAAAGAAATTATCAACCCACTGGGTCATTTCATTGGCTTTACGCGCAGCGTAGTCATGGCCCCCGTCAATCCAACCCGCTTCCTCGGAGTCCGTGGCCGCGGGATCTACCGTCGCCTCAGACAGGGCAGTATCCGTTGGCGCTGTTGTTTGGGTAACACTGTCATGTGTTGAGTGCACGCCGTCTGGGGGTGTTTCCTCGCTTTCCAAGGGGGTAGCGGCGGTGGTGGTTCCGTCCGCCGCGTGCGCCGTCATTATCAAGCCGAGGATCAAGCACAGCGTGCTCACGCCAGTGAGGCGGCGAAGGTGCATGCGCATTGTCGAGGCAGGCAGGCTCATAGGCCTAGGTTACAATAGCTGTATGGATTCTGTAATGACTGCCTTGCAGGCAATTTTGCCGCAGCACGCCCTGTCTCGCTTGGTGGGATGGTTGGCTCGGCTTGAGAACCCTGTTTGGTTGAAGAATCAGTTGATCCGCTGGTTTATGGCCCGCTACGGCATCGCGCTCACCGAGGCGAGTTGCCGACAAGCAGAGGATTTTCCGAACTTCAACGCCTTTTTCACCCGCTCGTTACGCGAGGGCGCGCGCCCTGCAGGCGATGCCGCCTGGCTCCATCCGGCAGATGGCGTGCTCAGCCAGCGGGGCAACATTGATGCCATGGCGTTAGTGCAAGCTAAAGGGCGAACCTACAGCGTGGTCGATTTGTTAGCAGGCTCCAAAGAGGAGGCCAGTCGCTACGCTCAGGGGTGCTTTGCCACGACGTATTTGTCGCCCAGAGACTATCACCGTGTGCATATGCCGGTGCGCGGCAGATTGGTCAGCACACGCTATGTCCCGGGCGACTTGTTCTCGGTAAACCATGCCACCACAGAGCGGGTTCAGGGGCTGATGGCGCGTAATGAGCGGTTGGTTTGTTTTTTTGAAACCGACCACGGTGGGCTTGTCGTCGTGCTGGTAGGCGCCATGATTGTTGCGGGCATCGCTACGGTTTGGGGTGGACGCGAGATCCCTGGCACCGGTGCCGTGAGGGAGCAATTCTGGCCGGAGGGTGATGGTCCGGTGTTGGAGGCCGGCCAGGAGATGGGCCGATTTTTTCTGGGGTCTACTGTGGTACTGGTGACCGAGGCAAGTCACCTTGATTGGATCAACGAAGTGGGCGATGCAGTCACCGTCCGCGCCTCGCTTGCTCAGTTACCCGCGGCGTCGAGCACCGGCGGTACCGGATAGCGCGTTTTTGTCGATCGCCCCGGGCTAGCCGGCGCCAACACCGCTTTGGCGTATCTGGCGGTAGCTCTCAAAACGCGCTTCGCTAATGTGGCCATCGGCCACCGCGGCTCTCAGCGCGCACTCAGGTTCCTGCTCGTGTTGGCAATCACGGAATCGGCAAAGCCCTAAAAACGGAGCAAACTCCCTAAAACCCAATGCAATGTCCGTGGGTGTCACATGGCCCAAACCAAATTCCCTTACCCCCGGCGAGTCGATCAATCGTCCGCCGTTGGGCAAGTGGAACAGCTCGGCGGTGGTGGTGGTATGTCGTCCTTTATCTGCCAGTTCGGAGAGTGCGCCAACGCGAATCGCCACGTCGGGCAACAGTCGCTGAATCAGTGACGATTTTCCCACCCCCGATTGGCCTACCAGCACGACTGTGCTGTCGCCGATCAGTTGCGCCAGATCCGATGCGTCGGGCATGCCCTGATGGGTGGTGAGGGTGCGGTATCCCAGTGCTGCATAGCACGCGAGCTGCTCTGCCAAGGCGGAATGATTGATCAGATCTGCTTTATTTAAAATGAGCGCGGCTTCCACCCCCATGTGCTCGGCGGCAACAAGATAGCGGTCCAATAAGTTGGGCTGTGGGGCCGGCTCGGGAGCGAAAACCACGAGCAGTAGCTGAATGTTGGCGGCGACCGGACGCAGGTGCCCCTTGATATCCGGTCGATGGAGCACGTTTTTCCGCTCGGCCAATGCGGTGATGACCCCCGCCTCGTCGCTGCGCACCCAGATGACTTCGTCGCCCGCCACCGGTGATTCCAGATGCGAACGCAAATGACACAGCACGCGATCACCGGTTGCGCTCTCGACCAAGGCTTGCTTGCCATAGCGGGCAATGACTGTGCCTTTTTCGCCATCCCCAACCGCGTCTGTACCCTGCTGGGTGCGTTGCGCCTTGATTCGGCGCGCCTGTTGTTCAGTGAGGCGGGGCTTTGTCATCGTGGTAGTGTATGCCACCTGAGCCACCGTCGCTCGCGGGTTTGCGCTTGATGGGAAAGAAGGGGAGGCACGCCATGGCGGTGAGTGACCAAAATCTGATTTGGGTAGACATGGAAATGACGGGGCTGATCCCCGAGGAACACCGTGTCATCGAAATTGCCACCATCGTTACCGACTCTAACCTCACGGTGTTGGCCGAAGGCCCCGTGCTCGCTATTCACCAGAACGCTGCTGCGCTCGATGCCATGGATGAGTGGAATACGCGAACCCACACGGGCTCGGGCCTCGTTGATCGGGTGCGCTCGAGCACCCTCTCCGAGCACGCCGCGACCGAAGCGACGCTCGCTTTTTTAGCGGACTGGGTTCCCGCGGGGCAGTCGCCCATGTGTGGCAACTCGATTTGCCAGGATCGTCGCTTTATGGCGCGCCACATGCCGGAGCTGGAAGCATTTTTCCACTACCGCAATCTGGATGTGAGCACGCTTAAAATTCTGATGCAGCGCTGGCGACCCGACATCCCGGCGGCGCCCAAAAAAGGGGCGCATCAGGCGCTCGAGGACATTCGCGAATCCATCGAGGAGCTGCGCCATTATCGCGACCATTTTTTGCGCCTCCATCCTTAGGCGCTTGTGTCTGTATATAACCCCCGCAAGCGCTAAATCAGGCGCGCGGTTTTTGATTGTGCTGCGCCAACGCCCAGTGGACGTGTTCGCGCACAATGGCCGACGGGTCATCAACCGCTGAAAGCAGTGCCTGCATGACCGCATCAGAAGTGTCTGCATTGCCTAGCGCAACGGCGACGTTGCGACGCCATTGGGTAAAGCCGATGCGCCGAATGGCGGAGCCCTCCGTGCGGGCGAGAAAAGTTGCTTCGTCCCATCCAAAACAGGCGACGAGTGCGATGCTGTCGAGTCCGTGGCGCGGTGCGAAATCCGGCTCACCGGTTTGCATGGCGAATTTGTTCCAAGGACATACCAACTGGCAGTCATCGCAGCCGTAAATGCGGTTTCCCATCGCCGGTCGCAGTGTTTCTGGAATGATGCCGTCGAATTCAATGGTCAGGTAAGAGATGCATTTGCGGGCATCGAGCACCCATGGCGCGACGAATGCCTGGGTAGGACAAACATCCAGGCAAGCTTTGCAGGTGCCACAGTGCTGTGTTGCTTGTGGTGGGTCGGGTGGCAGCGGAATATCGGTGTAAATCTCGCCGAGGAAAAACCAAGACCCCGCTTTGTCGTTAAGCAACATCGTGTTCTTGCCGATCCAGCCCAGCCCTGCGTTTTCTGCCAGGGCGCGCTCAAGCACTGGTGCGCTGTCAACAAATGCGCGGTACTGACCGCCTCCTAATTCGGTCTCTATTTGACGCGCTAATTTAGCCAGTCGCGACCGCATCAATTTGTGGTAGTCCCGGCCCAGAGCGTACCGCGAGACGTACGCCATGTCGGACTGCGACAGCACCTGCTCTGGGTCCGCCCCCTCAGGCAGATAATCCATGCGCGCGGTAATCACGGTGCAAGTCCCGGGAATCAGCGCATCGGGACGGCTTCTTTTGTCACCGTGGTGGGCCATCCATGCCATGTCGCCGTGGTAACCGGCGGCGAGCCATTTTTGCAGGTAGTCCTCGTGGGTTTGCAGATCTATGCCCGTGAACCCTAGGGCCTGAAAGCCGAGGTCATCTCCCCATTGCCGAATGCGATCCAGCAAAGCGGGATCTTGCCGGATGTGATCGCTGGCAATGGGCTGGGAGGGATTCATCGTGAGATTGTGACAGATACCATACCGAGCACGGTACACTCTCTCTATGTCGCTGCAACTCACTGCCAAGCACACCGGATTTCTTGCTGACGAGGCGGCAACTCTGGCCTTTGGTGAGCAGGTGGCGAAGCGCATTACCGGCCCGTCCGTGATTTATTTAAGCGGCGAGCTCGGCGCGGGAAAGACCACCTTCAGTCGCGGCTTTTTGCGCGGTCGTGGTCATAGCGGATCGGTGAAAAGCCCGACCTACACGATCGTAGAGCCCTACGAGGCGCTGCCCGATATGCCGGTTTTTCATTTGGATTTGTACCGGTTGGGTTCCGCCGGCGAACTCGCCTACCTCGGTTTGGAGGACTATCTGGCGCGTGAAGCCGTTCTGTTGATTGAGTGGCCCGAGCGCGCCCTGTCGCATTTACCGCTGCCGACATTACAGATTACGCTCACTCCAGAGCGCGAGGGGCGGGGTATTAACGTGCAAGGGCGTGATGCAGCGGTGCTGAATGGGCTGGTTTTCTGACGTGGCGATCGTGAGCCGGGAAGGCGGTGGCACGCGCAGAGGCTGCTGCCATCTGTTCTTGGTAAAGCGAGTGGTCGCGCTGGTCACGTTATTCAGTGCACTGACGGCCACACTGCTGTCGGTCACTGTCACGGCGGCTGAAGTCGGCGCGGTGAGATTGTGGCGCGCGCCGGATCATACCCGGTTGGTGCTGGATCTGTCGGAGGAGGTCAGTTTCAGCACGCTCTCGCTGGATAACCCCGCGCGCTTCGTTGTGGACCTAAAAGACAGTCGTTTGACTTCTTCCCTCGCAGCACTGCCGCTGGCAGGCACGCCCATCAGTCAGGTGCGTTCGGGTATCCGTAAAGGCACGGATTTGCGACTCGTTTTGGATTTACAGTCAAAGGTTAAAACCTCGGTTTTTTTGTTGCCGCCAAACGAGGTAACGGGACATCGGGTGGTTATCGATTTATTTTATCCACAGACATCGCAATCTGATCCTCCGCCCGTACTGTCAGTGGATAGGCTCGATGCGCGTCGGGACATCATTATTGCGATCGATGCCGGGCACGGTGGTGAGGACCCTGGCGCCTCGGGGCCGGCACAGTTGCGTGAAAAAACGGTCGTGCTGCAGATCGCGAAACGTCTCGAGCAACAACTGGCAGGGGTGCCTGGGTTCAAGCCGGCACTGATTCGCACCGGGGACTACTATGTGAGCTTGAAAAATCGTCGCGACCGCGCACGTGAGCTACAGGCGGATCTTTTTATATCGATCCATGCCGATGCGTTCCGGCAAAAATCAGCCCATGGCGCGTCGGTCTACGCGCTGTCAACGCGAGGTGCCACATCTACCGCGGCACAATATTTGGCGGAGAGTGAAAACGCGGCTGACCTGGTGGGCGGTGTCGAGCTTGCAGAGATGGACCCGATGTTGGCCAGTGTCCTGACCGATCTCTCCATGACCAGCACACTCGATACCAGCCTGAATCTGGGCGCACTGATTCTGGAGCAAATAGGCGGTGTCGCGCGCCTGCACAAAAAAAAGGTAGAGCAAGCGGGCTTTGCAGTGTTGAAGTCGCCAGATGTGCCCTCGCTGCTGATAGAGACGGGGTTTATTTCCAACCCCCAAGAGGCTGAGCGGCTCTCGACGCCGGCGTATCAAGACAAAATGGCGCGTGCAATCCGCCGCGGTATTCAAAGTTGGTTCGCACGGCAACCGCCGCCCGGTACACTGCTCGCCTGGCAGCGCGAACAGGGGGGGCGGGAAGTCACGGTTGCGCCCGGCGACACCCTGTCTGAGATCGCGCAGCGCCATGGCGTGTCTGTTGCCGCCATCAAAACAACCAACGGTCTGAGTCGCGACGTCATTTTCGTGGGGCAGACCTTACTGATTCCGGACGCCTGACTTTGCCGATTCGAATCCTTGAGCCTCGGCTCGCGAACCAGATTGCCGCAGGAGAGGTGGTGGAGCGCCCCGCCTCAGTGGTGAAAGAAGCTATCGAGAACAGCCTCGACGCCGGTGCTTCGCGAATCGAGATTGACGTGGAGGCGGGCGGGACCCGACTGTTGCGTATCCGCGATAACGGCGCGGGGATTCCTGAGGCAGATCTCGCCCTCTCTCTGGCGCGGCACGCGACCAGCAAAATCAACAGTATCGAAGACCTTGAAGCTGTGGCCTCTCTGGGGTTTCGTGGCGAAGCCTTGGCTTCGATTGCGTCGGTAGCGCGACTCTTGCTCACGGCCAACACTGAGGCGGAATCCGCGCGGGGGCATCAAGCCCTGTGCGAGGGGCGTGAGATGACGGTAGAGGTGAGACCCGCACCGCATCCGCGCGGGACGACCCTCGAAGTGCGTGACCTTTTTTATAACACTCCGGCGCGCCGCAAATTTTTGCGCACTGAGAAAACCGAGTTCGGACACATTCTCGAAGTGATCAAGCGACAGGCGCTTTCTAGGCCTGAAGTCACTTTTGTATTGAGTCATAACGGTAAGCAAGTCATCCATTATTCGGCGGCGCATACCGACAGCGAGCAGAAGCGCCGGGTGGCGGCAATTTGCGGTAAGGAATTTGCGGAGCATACGGTAGCGGTTGAACGCAGCGCGGGGCCCCTGCGTTTGTGGGGTTGGGTAGCCGAGCCGACTTTTTCGAGAAGCCAGGCCGATCTGCAGTACTTTTTTGTCAATGGGCGAGTGATTCGGGACAAGCTCGTTTCACACGCTATTCGGCAGGCCTACCGCGACGTGCTGTTTCACGGCCGGCATCCAGCTTTTGTCCTGTTTCTCGAACTGGATCCTGCTGGCGTTGACGTCAACGTACATCCCACCAAGCACGAGGTGCGGTTCCGTGAGAGTCGTGGCATACACGACTTTCTTTTCAGCACATTGTCGCGGGCGCTGGGCGATGTGCGTCCCGGGCATGCATCCGTCACCGCCGGCCCGTCCTCTGAAGGTGTTGCCGCGAGGCAGGGCGCAATGGGCCTCGAAGTCGGAGGACTGCCGGGCTCGCCTGTATCGTCTCTGGAACCCCGCCATCTGAAAGGTTTGAGTGGCGCTGGCGGCGGTGATGCCAGCCACTACTATGCACGGGGCGTTGGAACGAGTAGCGCCCCCCAGCCAGAGTTTTCAGCGGGTTCCGCGGAGATACCGCCCCTCGGGTTTGCGATTGCCCAGCTGCATGGGGTTTACATTCTGGCCGAAAATCAGCACGGCTTGGTGCTGGTCGATATGCACGCGGCCCACGAGCGCATTACCTATGAGCGCTTGAAAGGCGCCCGGGACACTACGGGTATTACCCGACAGCCGTTGCTGGTGCCGCAAACCTTATCGGTTTCTGCGCGAGAAGCGGCAATCTGTGCTGAGCAGGCAGAGGAATTGGCAGCGCTCGGCGTTTGGGTAGAGCCTGTTGGCGAGGAAATGGTGATGGTGCGGGAATTACCTGCGGCACTGATCGAGGCCGACGCGGAGGCTCTGGTGCGTGATGTGTTGTCCGATTTGCTCGAGTTCGGTACCAGCGATCGCGTCGCGAGTTCGATGGATGAGCTGCTGTCGACCATGGCCTGTCATGGGTCGGTGCGCGCAAACCGACGACTGACCTTGCCCGAGATGAATGCGCTATTGAGGGACATGGAGGAAACCGAGCGCTCGGGTCAATGTAACCACGGGCGCCCGACCTGGGTGCAGCTGGGGATGACGGACCTCGATAAGCTTTTTCTGCGTGGACGCTAACGATGACTGAACCGGTGCTGGCCTTGATGGGGCCGACGGCGTCTGGCAAATCGGCTTTGGCTGAGCGGCTCGCTGAGCGCTTCGAGGGTGAATTGATCAGCGTCGATTCGGCGCTGGTCTACAGAGGCCTCTCGATCGGTGCGGCCAAACCCGATTATCCCCATCATCTGGTGCACATTCGTGACCCGGCCGATATCTACACCGCCGCAGACTTTGCGCGAGACGCCGCTGTCTGTATCGATGAGGTTCGCGCACGCGGCCGCCGCCCGATATTAGTAGGCGGCAGCATGCTGTATTTTCGTGCGCTGATTCAGGGTTTCGACGAAGTGCCAACCATCGACCCTGCGATTCGTGTTGCCATTGAGGAAGAAGCGCGTATATCGGGTTGGCCCGCGCTATACGAACAGTTGGCGGCAGTTGATGCGCTCGCCGCGGCACAACTCCACCCGAACCATAGCCAACGTATCTGCCGGGCGCTTGAGGTTTATCGGGGTACGGGCCGGCCATTGAGTGAGTGGCAGCAAAGGGATTCACCCGGGGTGGGCATGGCGAACACCGATTTCGAATGTCTTGCCCTTTGCCCCGAGGAGCGCCAGATTTTACACGCGCGCATTGCGCATCGGATGGACGCGATGTTTGATGCGGGTTTGATTGATGAGGTTACGGCGCTTTATCAGCGCGGTGATCTCCACACGGATCTGCCGGCCATTCGTGCGGTGGGTTACCGGCAGGTGTGGTCCTTCCTCGAGGGGGAACTGAATCTCGCTGATTGTCGGGAAAAAGTGCTGGCCGCCACGCGTCAATTGGCAAAACGACAAATCACCTGGTTGAGAAGTTGGCCTGGCCTCGACTGGGTGCTGACCGACGCCCACGGCCATTTGCTGAGGCAAGAGCGCGCCGACGCGCGCAATGCTGGCTCTGTCGCGTCGACGGCGATGCCTCAGGAGCCTGTGCGCCAGGTGTGGAAAAGTCGCATTATGCAACTCATGCGGAACTTTTAGCTGACGCCAAGATCGTAGTACAATATGGACACTCCACCTCGGTGGAGTTTTTTGTCGCCGATACTTGGCGGCCGTAACGTGCTTCTTCGTGAAGAGCACATGTTTTTGATTTTGAAAACAAGGAGTACCCATGTCGAAAGGGCATACCTTACAAGACCCTTATCTGAACGCGCTGCGCAAAGAAAGAGTCCCAGTGTCAATCTATTTGGTGAATGGTATTAAGCTGCAGGGCCAAATTGAATCATTCGATCAGTTTGTTGTGCTGCTCAAGAACACCGTGTCGCAAATGGTCTACAAGCATGCAATTTCAACGGTGGTCCCGGCCCGCAACGTGCGGTTACCTGCCGCGGACGATGAGACACCCGCTGAAGAATAATCGTTTGGCGCTCCGGCTGGAGCGCCACCTCATTTTTTATGTTTTTTGAGCGCCACCGGGGAGGTGAACGCGCCGTGCTGGTTCAGTTGCACCTGGACGGCGAGGCCCGGGATCTCAGCCTCTTGGAATTTGAGGAGCTGGTGAGTTCAGCGGGTGGTGAGCCAGTTGCGGTGGTCACAGGGTCGCGTCGAGCGCCCCATGCCAGAACATTTGTTGGCGAGGGCAAGCTCGAGGAAATTGCCGCGGCGTGTCGTGACAATGAAGCCGAGCTGGTGATTTTTAATCACGCGTTGAGTCCGAGTCAGGAGCGCAACCTAGAACGCGCTTTGTCCTGCAGGGTGTTGGCGCGAACGGGCCTCATTCTCGATATCTTCGCGCAGCGGGCGCGCACTCATGAAGGCAAGCTCCAAGTGGAGTTGGCGCAGCTCACCCACATGAGCACTCGGCTCGTGAGGGGGTGGACCCACCTCGAACGGCAAAAAGGCGGTATTGGGCTGCGCGGCCCGGGTGAAACCCAGTTAGAAACGGACCGCCGACTACTGCGTGTGCGGATCAAGTCCATCCAGGGACGACTCGAACGAGTGCGCAATCAGCGCGAGCAAAGTCGCCGCGCGCGGCGACGCGCGGAGCTACCGGTATTATCGTTGGTGGGTTACACCAACGCCGGCAAATCGACGCTGTTCAATCGGTTAACTTCGTCTACGGTCTATGCCGCTGATAAGTTATTTGCAACGCTTGACCCCACTTTGGCACGGGTCGATATCGAACATCTGGGACCGGTCCTCTTTGCTGATACCGTGGGATTTATTTCTGATTTGCCCACCACACTGGTTGAAGCTTTCAAGGCGACTCTAGAAGAAACAGCGAATGCCAGCTTGTTGTTGCATGTGGTCGATGTGGCGGCTGACAATCGCGATGAATTAATGGCTGATGTTCAAACGGTGCTGGCAGAAATCAGGGCTGACGCGCTGCCGCAGCTGCTGGTTTTCAACAAGTTGGATTTGCTGGAACAGCCTGCGCGGATCTTGAGGAACGATCAGGGTACCGCCGTGGCGGTGTATGTCTCGGCTGTGACAGGCGACGGCATCCCGCTTCTGCTCGAGGCCGTGCGTGAGCGGCTGTCTGTGTCACTCTTTGACGAGGAGGTGACGCTCGATGCAACCCGTGGGCGCCTGCGAGCTGCCTTGTACGCTCAGGGTGCTGTCTGCCATGAGGAGTGGCAGTCGGACGGGAGTTCGCGCCTGCATATCAGGATGCCGCTGTCGGATTGGCGACGGCTAAATCGGTAACCAGAGTGGGTTGAGAGAGTGTTGTGGTGGCTGGTGGTGGCTGGTAATGCCTGTGTCGAAGGAGAGATTTGTGACCGGTCGGTAGAGCAGGGCGCGGAGCCCGTGATAAAGCTCGCATAAAGTCCCGATCTTGCACTGGGGTTTGTTAGACTAGCTGAACTGCAAATGAGGAAATACATTATGTCTTGGAATGAGCCCGGGGGCGGTAACAACGGTCCTCGTGATCCCTGGGGGGGTGGCAATCAAGGTCCACCCGATTTGGACGAAGCCTTTAAGAAGTTGCAGCAAAGTATCGCCGGGCTATTTGGTGGCGGTCGCCGCGGCAGTGGTCCCGCCAAGGGCGGCATGTCCAGTGCACTGCTGGGCATGATCTTGGGTGGCATTGTGATGGTATGGGGCCTGATGGGCTTTTACCAGTTGGATGAGCAGGAGCGTGCCGTGGTGCTGCGGTTTGGCGAGTATCACGCCACCCTCACGCCCGGTTTGCAGTGGAATCCGCCACTCATTGACGAGGTGATCATCGTTAATACTACAAAGGTGCGTGCGGCGGGATTACGCGAAGTCATGTTGACACAGGACGAGAATATCGTTGAGGTCAACATGTCGGTGCAATATGTGATTGATGACCCGCAGAACTTTGTACTCGAGGTACGGGATCCCGAAGTTTCTTTGCAACACGCAGCGCAGAGCGCGCTGCGCCATGTAGTCGGTGGCACCACGATGGATCTGGTATTGACCGAGGGCCGAGCTGCCCTTGCCTTCGAGGTGCGTGACAAGTTGCAGCAATACCTGAATGACTACACCACGGGGATTCTGGTTTCCAAGGTCAATATTGATGAATCCAAGCCGCCCGCGCAGGTGCAGGGCGCCTTTGACGACGTCATTAAAGCCCGTGAAGATGAAGAGCGCGTAAAAAATGAAGCCCAGTCCTATGCGAATGGTATCGTGCCCGAGGCACGCGGCCGCGCGCAGCGAGTGCTGGAGGAGTCCAACGCGTACAGGGACCAGGTTATTGCCAGGGCGGACGGTGAGGCGCAACGATTTAATCAACTGCTTGCGGAATACCGAAAGGCGCCGGAGGTGACGCGGGAGCGGCTTTATATTGATTCGGTTCAATCGGTTTTTGCCAATACCAATAAAGTGATGGTGGACGTCGACGGCGGCAACAATGTCTTGTATCTGCCCCTCGACAAAATGGTGCCTAACGCGGGCCTGCCCCGAGGCCTGGGCGGGGGCAGTGGTATGAATGACCGGGACATGCGCGAAATCGTAGATCAGGTGACAGAACAGTTGCGTCGAGATCTGGATGCCGCTGCAGCACGACGGGGAGGGCGTTAATCATGACCAGACAAACTTTCCTTGGTGTGATTGTTGCCATCTTGCTAGTCGTGCTCTCCAACAGCCTGTACGTCATCAGAGAAACCCAGCGTGGCGTGTTGCTGAAATTCGGGGAGGTTGTGGACCCTGATCTTAAGCCCGGTCTGCACATTAAGGTGCCCTTTGTTAATAACGTGCGCAAATTCGACGGTCGTATCCTGACCGTCGACAGCAACCCTGAGCGATTCTTTACGCAGGAAAAGAAAGCGCTGATCGTGGATTCCTATGCCAAGTTTCGGGTCATCGATACGGCAAAGTTTTACACCGCCACTAACGGCGAAGAGGTTCGAGCGGCGGGGCTTCTTTCCCAGCGTGTCAATGATGGACTCCGGAACCAAGTGGCGGTGCGTACGGTGCAAGAGGTGGTCTCGGGCGAGAGAGACCAGTTAATGCAGGCCATTACCGCCCAGCTCAACGAGGTAGCAAGTCAGGAGCTGGGGGTAGAGGTCATCGACGTGAGGGTAAAGAAGATCGACCTACCGCCCGATGTATCGGAATCGGTTTATCGCCGCATGAATGCAGAGCGTGAAAAAGAAGCACGCGAGCTCCGCTCAGAGGGTAAAGAGCTGGCCGAAGGTATTCGCGCCGCGGCGGATAGAGAAGTCACGGTGATCGAGGCTAATGCTTTCCGTGATGCGGAGATTATTCGCGGTAATGGCGATGCCGAAGCCACGCGGATCTACGCCGATGCCTTTAACCAGGATCCAGAGTTTTACTCCTTCGTCCGGAGCCTTCAGGCTTACAGGGAGACCTTCAGTGCGGGTAGCGACGTGATGTTGTTGCAGCCCGACAGTCACTTCTTCCAGTATCTGCGTGACCCCAAGGCCAGTAAATAGGTGTCAATACCACAGAGGGGGCTAAACGGGCCCCCATCCTAGGGACTTGCATGTGTTATTCTCTCGCCGAGCGCGTTCGGCGACGAATACCCTGACGGAATCACGATGACCACTGAAAATCGCTGGCTGTTGCCTGAGGGTATTGATGAGCTCCTGCCCGAGCAGGCGGGCCTGCTGGAGTCACTCCGGCGTAACCTGCTCGATCAGTGCGCGACTTGGGGCTATCGTTACGTTATCCCACCGCTGGTGGAATTCACTGACTCATTGTTGGTGGGTCTTGGCGCTGACCTTGATTTGGTGACCTGTAAATTTACCGACCAGATGAGCGGACGTATGCTCGGGGTACGCGCTGATATTACGCCTCAAGCCGCGCGGATTGATGCCCACAGTTTGGGTGACGAGGGCACTACGCGGCTCTGCTACGCGGGCTCGACCCTGCAGGCCGTCCCTCAGGCCATCGGGGTCGGCCGTTCGCCTATCCAATTAGGCGCCGAGCTTTTTGGCAGCGCTTCGATTGACGCCGACGCCGAAGTCATCACACTACTGCTGTCCCTGCTTGAGAGCGCCGGGGTTGAGGCGGCGATCACCCTCGATATTGGCCACATCGGTATATACGACGCCTTGTTTTCCGAGACAACCTTAGCGCCCGATGTCGAGCGCCAGGTGTTTGACGCGCTGCAACGAAAATCCGCGCCCGATATCGCGCGCTTGGTAGAGGGTCTGGCGCCAGAGGTGGCAACCAAGCTGCAACAGCTCGCTGCGCTCCATGGGTCGCCTGAGGTGCTGGATCGCGCGCGTACCATTTTTGCGGATGAGGCGGTAGTGCAGAGCGCACTGGATGACCTTGAAAAAGTAATGAATACCGTGCGGAGTCGTTTTCCCGGTGTGAGTCTCTATGTCGACCTCACCGAACTGCGTGGGTTTCGCTATCACACGGGTCTGGTGTTCGCCGTGTACCTCGAAGGTCGTGGCTCGGCGGTTGCAAAAGGGGGGCGATACGACAATATCGGAGCGGTATTTGGTCGTGATCGTCCGGCAACCGGTTTTGCGATCGACCTCAAGGCCCTGGTGGAGGACTCTACGCAAGCACAGCCCGATGAGGTACCGATTGTCGCCCCTCGGGGTGATGACCCCGGATTGCTGGCAGCGATCTCGGCGTTGCGAGCTTCAGGCCGCACGGTCGCCGTCGACCTCGGTGAAGGCATTGAGATGGTTGCTTCACAGCGACTGGTATTGCAAGAGGGTGAATGGGTGGTCGAGGAGTCTTCATGAGCCACAACGTGGTGGTGTTGGGCACGCAGTGGGGTGACGAGGGCAAAGGAAAGATCGTCGATCTGCTGACCGAGCAGGCCGATGCCGTTGTGCGCTTTCAGGGCGGACACAATGCAGGGCACACGCTGGTGATCAACGGAGAAAAAACCGTCCTGCATCTGATTCCTTCCGGCGTGCTGCGATCGGGGGTGCAGTGCCTGATTGGTAATGGTGTGGTGCTCTCACCAGAGGCGCTCCTGAAGGAGATTGATGCCCTAGAGGCCAACGGTGTCCCGGTGCGCGATCGCTTAAAGGTGTCCGCGGCTTGCCCACTGATTCTTCCGTATCACGTTGCGTTGGATCAGGCGCGGGAGGCCCGTCGCGGCGAGAAGAAGATTGGTACCACCGGGCGAGGCATTGGCCCTTGTTACGAGGATAAAGCAGCAAGGCGGGCATTACGGCTTGGGGATTTGCGGGATCCAGAGCGCTTTCGGGTTTCACTCGAGGAGGTGTTGGACTACCACAACCACGTGCTTAAGCATTATTACGGCGTAGAGACCCTCGCTGTCTCTGCGGTGCTGGATGATGCGCTGTCTTACGCGGAACGGTTATTACCCATGATGGCAGACGTGACGTCGCTGCTACATGAGCATCGAAAGACCAATGCGCGCCTACTATTTGAGGGGGCGCAGGGCTCGTTGCTGGACATCGATCATGGCACTTATCCCTACGTCACCAGCTCAAACACGACGGCGGGTGGCACCGCTACCGGCTCGGGTTTTGGGCCGCTGTATTTGGATTATGTGCTGGGTATTACCAAAGCCTATACCACCCGAGTCGGGTCGGGCCCTTTTCCAACTGAGCTTTTTGACGAGGTTGGGCAGCGTTTAGCCGAACGAGGCCACGAATTTGGTGCGACCACCGGCAGGCCACGTCGCTGCGGCTGGTTCGATGCGGTTGCGTTGCGCACGGCAGTTAATATCAATTCGGTTTCGGGCCTGTGTTTGACCAAACTCGATGTGCTCGATGGCCTTGAGGAGATCGCTATCTGTGTGGGTTATACCGATGCCAATGGTAATGCTGTTGGGAATCCCATCGATGCGGTGGACTACGAGGATGCCACCCCTGTCTACGAGACCGTGCCGGGCTGGAGCGAATCTACCGTTGGTGTAAAAAGTGAAGACGCGTTACCGGAAAACGCCAGAGCGTATATCGCGCGCATTGAGGCCTTAGTGGGGGCGCCCATAGACATTATCTCTACAGGTCCGGATCGCGAGGAAACAATCGTTTTGCGGCACCCTTTTGCTGCCTAGATCAAGATGTTGGCTCTCAACAAAATTCTCTCTCTGCTCATTTATCCGCTGTCCCTGTGTTTGATTTGTTTCGTGTTTGCTCTCGTGTTTCGGGCAAGGGGTGCTGTCGTCAAAGCCAACACCCTGACAATTCTGGCCACCATTTGGCTTTATTTCTGCTCAACGGAGTGGGGAGCGGGTGCGCTGCTGTCACCCTTAGAGAGCGCTTACCCCGCTTTTGTCAACGAGGAGCTACCCAACGCAAAGGCGATTTTAGTGCTGGGTGGTGGTACTTCTGGAGAGTCGCAATTTGGTCAAGGCGGGGATCTAAACCATGCGGCCGATCGCTTGTGGTTGGGTGCAGCGTTGCACCGGGCAGGCAAGGCGCCTCTCATTGTGCTCTCCGGTGGCTCTGTGCATCCCGACGCGGTCCCGGAATCGCGGCTGATGGCACAAAAGCTGAAGGCTATTGGTATTCCCGAAACGGCGTTGTTGTTGGAATCGGAGAGCCGCACGACCCGTGAAAACGCCCAGTATTCCTGGACGCTGCTGCAGGAGCTGGGCATTAGCCATATTTTGTTGGTGACTAGCGCAAGCCATATGCGCCGCGCCGCCGCGGTTTTTGGCGCACAGGGTTTTGTGGTGACCTCGGTGGCGACCGATCACCAGATGCCGCTCCGCGTCGGCCCCGTGCCCGGCTGGCTACCCACGCTTGATCGTCTGGCGCGATCGACGCAGGCGATTCATGAATGGGTGGGCTACTGGGTCTATGACCAGATGGGCTATTTTGAGCCCGCAGAGACCACGGTCGAGGCCTAAGCGCTCACTGAACCCGAGCCTCTGCGGATTGAGGTATCCGCAATAGAGCCGCTACAAATACAGCGTCTTCAGGTCACTGTAATTCTGCCCGGTCCAGCGGCGGAATGCGCGATAGAAGCTGTTCACTTCGGCGTAACCCAGGTCCCAGGCAACCGATTTACCCGGTAACCAGCGTTTATCCAGAAGTGCTCTGCACCGATGTTGGCGCACATGATCCAGAATGTGTTGATAGTTCGTGCGATCAGCCCGCAGTCGTCGGCGCAGTGTCGTGGGGCTGATGTGCAGGTGATCCGCGACTTCTTCAGAGCGCAGACGGGATAGATCGCCGCGCAGCAACAGATCGATAACGCAGAGTGACGTGCGCGACAAATCGTGAGGTGCCCGCCCGGTAACGCGGATGCAGAGTTCAGCCGGCACATTGGGTGGCGCTGGGGCCAAGTCTCTGCCAAAGGTGCACTGCTGATTGCTATTCCGCGCCATCCCAGCTTTGGGCGACCTTTGCAGATAGATAGGGTATTGCTCTCGGTGGGTGGTGTCGGTACTTCTTAAATCTTTCATAGGTAAATCCCTTTACGATTTCTTGTTCCCTCAGTGGGTCCGAAAGAGACAATCCTTGTCTCGGTCGATCAGCTTAACTCAATCACCTATAAAGGCCAGTGAAAAGATCGCAAAGGATGTCGTTCGGCGTCGACGGGATTCCTCGATTGCGGGCGCACTGAGAAGACTGCCGCGGCAAGCTGGCTAATTTAGGGAGCGTATGGTCGACAGGGTTGCCCTTTTTGGGCAGTAGAGGGGGTGTCGGGGCATTCCGAGCGCGGTGAGTCCGAGGCAGCACGGATTTTTTAGCATTTGATGTACCGTCATACCTCTGTTCATGAGAAGACCGCCATTGCCCCAGGCGGCGATCACGGTGTCTGTCTCGGCCGCGGCGCGCCGCAGCCAGAGATCGGTCCTGGGGCCGATGGGGTCTGATGCCATTTTCAGTGCCCGTGGGTCGGTAGCGCGTAAGGAAAAGAGATTGACCAGCAGTAACGAGCCGTAACCCCAGCCACGCGCAAAGGATAGGCATCGCCTCAGGGTGGGGTCATCTTCCCTTGCGTCGGCGGTGGAGGGATTCAGGCCAATAAACACGCAGTGCGCCAAGGCGGGATCCCAAATCCTGCGGAGCCAGTAGCGATAGCGACCGCAGCAGGAAAGCCCTGCGCTACGCAATTTGTAGTCGGGAAGTCGCATGGGTCAGCACATGGTTGAGCGAATGATCGTGTAGCCTATCAGCTAAGTTACTCCGGGCGGACCTGGCGATTTAAGGCACGATCAATCAAGGGGTGCGTGGTATGGTTTTGTCAAATTGGGACCTGATTTTGGTGCGGTACTGAGCGACTCTGCTTCGCGCACCTGGCACCATTGCCCAAAGTGAGGCGTATTTGGTGTCTAGCTGAGATAGTTGGGGGAGTTAATATGATATTACTGACGGGCGCTAGCGGGCGCTAGCGGGCGCGTGGGGCGCGCTGCAGCGAGTGCATTATTAAATGCCGGCGTGCCTTTCAGGGTGTTAGTGCGTGATCCTGCCAAGCTTACCGTCACTGACCCCCGCGTTGAGGTGGTCACTGGCGACCTTGGAGACCCGCAGAGCGTGTTGCGCGCGCTCGAAGGCATTGAACGAGCGCTCGTTGTCATGGGCAATCATCCAGATCAAGCCGAGTTGGAGCGCCGGTTCGCGACCTCAGCACAGGAGGCGGGGGTGGCGCATCTGGTCAAAATCTCATCGATGGAGGCCTCTGCCGAGGCGAGCGCGGTCTTGCCCAGAAATCACTACGAGACCGAGCAACATATTGTTGCCACGGGTGTCGACTGGACATTTCTGCGCCCCAATTTTTATATGCAAAATATGCTCATGTACGCAGAGTCGATCAAAAGTACCGGAAGTTTTGCATTGCCTTTGGCGGCTGCGGTTACTGCCATGGTCGATACGCAGGATGTGGGTGACGTCGCCGCCGCAGTGCTCTCCGGCGATGGCCACGCGGGGCAAATATACGAACTGACTGGACCTGACCTCATGACTTTTCATGAGGTTGCCCGACGTCTGGGGGGCGTCGTAGATCAAAGCGTGTGCTATCGTGAGCAGACACCTGAGGAATTCAGAGCAACGTTAGAGCGCTTCATTTCCTCTCGATGGCAGCTAGACGCGGTTTGTGAGTTGTTTGCCGAGATTGCGGCGGGATCTCTGGCTTATCGTACGGAAGCTGTTAGCGACCTACTGGGACGCCCACCGACCACTATCGAATCATTTGCGCAGCGATTCTCTGCGGTCTTTGGCAGAGATCATGGGTGATGATCCATGGGTGATAAATGCACCGTCCGCCAGGTCAGTGCCAGCCGGTGACGCGGACACTGACGTCGCAAAGGGCGGCGGCGTTTCTTGGGTAACGTGACGAGGAGAAAAGTATGCCACCCATGACAGTCCTGGGCTGGTTTCATACCGTAATGGGCATTTTGGCTATCGGCACTGCTGTTTTTACGCTCTGGCGCCATCACTTTATCAGTTCCGCCAGCTTGCCCGGGCGGGTCTATCTGCTGATGACAGTGGTGGTAGCGGGCTCTGCTCTTATGATCTTCAATCAGGGCGGTTTTGGCGTGGGTCATGTGCTGGCGATCATGACCCTGGCTGCCGTTGGGGTGGGCGCACTGTTAGAGCGGCGTCCGCTTTTGGGCAGATTCTCCATTTATCTGCAGGCAGCCGCCTATTCCGCCACCCTGCTCTTTCATATGGTGCCCGCCATCGCTGATTTCTTAAGACGGCTGCCCGTGGGTGACCCTTTTGTACAATCACTGGACGCACCTCTGGTTCGCGCATTCCATTTGGCTTTTTTGGCTTTGTTTGGTTTGGGTGTTCTTTGGCAGTGGCGTGCGCTTAAACGGGAACATGTCGCTGAGGAGGGTGATAGCTAATGTTGTTCATTGCCATCGTTCTCGCGTTTGTGGTGGTCACGGTGACCTGTATGATTATGATCAATCGCTGGATGGTGTCGGGGCGGCCTCGGGATGATGAGCAACGTGACGACTAACGACGAGCACGTTCTGGGATCGAGCGGGCCTGTAGCGCCTTACGACACCCTCGCTAAGCGGGTTAAAAGGTTTTTATGAGAACGTTTTCAGCAGTTTTGCTGGGAGTAAGTACTTACGTCGGCTGTATGATGACCGGTTGGTTTAATGGCGTATTCGCCGCCTTTATGGCCACGATTGTCTTCGTATTTGTCAGCGTGTTCAAAGGCTTCAAAAAGAAAAAACCGGGCTCCGACCCGGATAACCCAGACGCCTGATTTCCTGCTCGCTAAATGAGTTAATTGTCGCCTAGGTTGTCAGCAACGCGATGGGGGGGAAGCTATCGCTCAGTGGATGAGTGTTCCTGCGGGGTGGTGCATTGCGGTGTCTTCTGAAGTGCACTGGGCCTCGGAACGCGATCCTTTAAAACTCTGGCCTTTGCCGTTCAGATATCCTTCATAGACTTCGAGTAAATGCATGGCGTGGCTCAGCAATCTTTTGGAGCCCTCGTGCCCTGTTTCTGCGCCGCTACAAGCGGTGGACAGCAGTTGTTGATTGATCAAGAACGCGAAAAACGTGTCCGGCAGGTCGGGATATTGCTCAGCAAACTGGCGCACCAGTGAGACGGCGGCTGAGCCGACCTCTTCGCTAATACGGAGCACTTCCTGATCGCTGATGGACTGATCTTTTCTGGCGCGATATTCGTTAAAGCAGATGACGCGTTCAGTCATGATCCGACGCTCCTTTTTACGTTGTTGCTACAAAAGGATCATCGGACGATTTAGCTCGTCGCTTTAGTCGCACCTCTTGGGTTAGGGGGGGTTGGCTATCACTTGGTCATCTTTAACGAGATGCTGCCACAAAAACTGCTATTGGGCCCTTTTGGGGCACTCTCACTCGTTGTCTGGGAGCAGCCAGAACTTGAATCGACTCTGAATTCGGATGTTGGCCAGGTAGATGGCGGTGGTGGCGCGGGCACGCTCCCAAGCGCTGCTTCTGCTTTGGATAAAGCGCCGATTGGTTTGTAGCAGTGACGCCTCGATACGATCCAGATCAGATTGCATCGCCTTCAGAGATTGCCTTGACTCTGAAACGGGAATGGATTCAGCCAGCATTTCACACTACCTCATATTGGTGTGACCCACCCCTGTGGGCACAACATATAGTTCTTACAACGAGAGTACGCCTGATCGGGGGGTCGATTAAAGTGGAAATATCACCACTTGTGGGGCATACCCCCTGGGCCGCTCAGTAGGCTTTAGGCCAGTGCTGAATAGGTACTAAAGCGGAATGTTGATCGCGAGAGGCGCGATTAACGCCACCCCGACCAGGGCGAAAAGCACCAAGGCCACCTGCGGGTTAGCAAACACGCGGGATGAAGCCAGTGTGGCGGTTTCGGTAGACGCTGGTTTGAAGGCGCAAATATCGACTATCGCCGCATCCAAAGCTGCGCGTTCCTCGCGAGATAACAGTGGGTTCTGAGTCTGTCCGTCCATGACACGTCCTCCGGTTTCGAGGAATAATAGCAATATGCGAATATTGTTGCAATACGCAAATATTGCGCGTTTTTGTCTGGAAGCATGCACAACATAACCTCCCGCCTCCGAGGCCCCAATTCAAATTCCGGGCGGCTCACCTGCATTGCGTTGGTGGGCCAAAATGTTTCTGAATGCACCCCTGGAAGTGCTCCCACCCCCGACCTCTGCGGGGCTCTAAACCTGGTTGGCTGAACGAATTCTGGGCATTACGCGAGGGTATAGCGTGACTATGGCCGCTCAGTCCCGAGGGCCGTCAAGCTCCGCAGGGTTCATCCGATATCTCTAATATCTTTAGACGTATCACGAGCTGGGGTCAAAGCGATGTCGGAGCAGGGCAAGAAAGAACGAGCGGGAACTATGAGTGTGGTTTCCGGCCAGCCTGGCAAGATCCGAGAAGGTAACCTTGTCTACCTCAATGCTACTGCCAAACTGGTGTGCCAGCTTGACGCGTCGAAGCGACAGCTCGATCGACTTGAGGCCCATGCAGACCGAATGTTGAGAAGCGTCGGCGCCGCCTGATTTGCCTGAATATCCATGCCGATCGCCGATCCTCCCGGCGATAAGGGAATGGCCATTGTGAATGAGCATATTCAGCCGACCGAGGCGCAAGGCAGCGAGCCTGAGCGGCGCGCTTCTTGCTGCAATACCAAAATCCCTCGCTGACGGCGCGGAGTCGTTCAGCAGGTGTGGCGATAAATTTCCGACTGCGTGTCGTCTGTCGATATCGTCGGCCACTTTCGGCTGAAGGCGCGCTGTAGCAGCTCTCCGCCGCTCATAGTCTCAACCTCGCCCGGTTGCGCGGTCGCATAATCCAGCAGCACTTTTTTCAGGGTGCCCAGCGGCGTGTTTTTAGGTATGCAGGCTTTTCTTCGGACCGTGTCGATATCGGCATCGGCCCAGCTACCGAGGTACCCCGCGCACCAGCCACTCTCGTATGTATTCTCACTGTTACAGTTGGCCACCAGGCCTTTGCCGCTGTAATACTCGGCACTTGCGCGGTGGCTCGCCGTTGCGATTAAGAGCGAGGTAATAAGGAAAATCGTCGCTGATCTCATGGTGATATCCAGTGTCGAGTGGTTATAGGCGCAGTGCGAAAATGATCGCCGTGTCCCCGAAACAGTAACACTTAATTTAAGGCCGCGCGCCCGGGTTTTGCATGGAAATCTTGCTTCAGTCAGTCGCTCCCATTCCCAGCCACGCACTGGTTGCTTTGTTGGCGGTCATCCTTGGCGGCTTCCAACTGACCCGTGCCAAGGGAACGCGCCAGCATCGTCTACTCGGGTGGCTTTGGGTGGCACTGATGACCTACGTTGCTGCATCTTCCTTTTTAATTAGCGAAATCAAATTTTGGGGCACTTTTAGCCCGATCCACCTGCTCAGTGGTTGGGCATTGTTCTCGCTGGTGATGGCAACTTACCATGCCCGCAGGGGCAATATCCGGCAGCATAAGATCTGGATGGTGCTACTGTATGTTCTGGCTTTACTGGTGACAGGGTTATTTACCCTGTGGCCGGGTCGAGTGATGCATGCGGTTATTTTTGGCACGTAGCCGTTCATGATGGAGCGTTGTTTTTAGGTATCGCAACGCTGAGGAGAGGTAACGGCAATGATTTCCGGGAGTTGTTTTTGTCACGCTGTGCAATATGAGGTTTCTGCAAAATCGCAGATGCAAGGATTGTGCTATTGCACGGATTGCCAGACCATCGGTGGCAGTTCGCACTGGACGTCCTACGCCGTTGCGCCGTCTGACTTTCATCTGGTGCGAGGCAGTTTGACTGGCTACACCTACGATCCGGGTTCTGGCCGCGAGGTAACCAGACACTTTTGTGGCACTTGCGGCACTCAAATCATGGTGCAGTCTGATGCCTTAGGGGTGGCATCCGTGAATGCAATGACTTTTGATGATCACTCGCAATTTGAGCCAAAAATCGCTTACTTCAGTGCCAGTGCGCCTCGGTGGTGTGAGGTTGATAAAAACTTGACGCCCTTTGATGGCGCTTGATGCAAAACTGTCTTTAAAATTTATGTTGGCTAACGAAACAGAGGGCTTGACTCGCGCCGAGCGAGGCCCAAGCGGTTAGCCCAGAGAGGACTCATGACACTTAATTTGACAATCAATAACGAGTCGCACGACCTCAGTCACATTGATCCCGATATGCCCTTGTTGTGGGCGCTGAGAGATCATTTGGGGTTAGTAGGGACCAAGTACGGTTGCGGCATCGCGCAGTGCGGGGCCTGCACCGTGTGGTTGGATGATGAGCCCGCCCGTGCCTGCCAGCTGCCTGTGGGGCAATTGGAGGGCAAGTCAATCACCACTGTCGAGGGATTGGCATCTGACGCTTTGCATCCTGTCCAGCAGGCGTGGATCGACCACGACGTAGCGCAATGCGGCTATTGTCAGGCGGGACAGATTATGTCGGCGGCGGCGCTGCTGGCTCGTAATCCGAGTCCGTCTGATGAGGACATCGATGTCGCAATGGCGGGCAATATTTGCCGCTGCGGTACCTATGTTCGCATCAGGAAAGCTATCAGGGCTGCGTCGGACGCAGTGGGGGCAGGTGTGGCTTTTTATGAACCCGCCGATACCCCTGTTCCACAGGAAGTGTTGTCATGAGTGCGAGCGAAATGCATGCCACCCTAAAAAGACGGCAGTTCCTGCAAGCCTCAGGATTGGGTTTGGCGCTCACTGCTGGTGGTCGCGTGGTCAAGGTGGTGGCCGCGAGCGATACAGAGCCCTCGACCTTGAGCGCCTATATCAGCATCGGACACGACGGCGTGATCACCATCGGCGCCCCCAACCCGGAGGTCGGCCAGGGTGTGAATACCTCATTGCCGATGATTATTGCCGAGGAGTTGGATGCCGCGTGGAGCGACGTCAAGGTGGTGAGTGCCCCGGTTGACGCTTCGCGCTTCGGCGCTCAATTTGCGGGCGGCTCCTTATCGATACCGATGCGCTGGGACGAGCTACGCCGGGTAGGCGCAACCGCCAGAGCCATGTTGCTTCAGTCGGCCTCCATAAAGTTGGGGGTTCCGATGGCAGAGTTGAGCACACAAGACTCTCGAGTCACGCACGAGGAGTCGGGCCGGAGTCTTACTTACGCCGAGCTGGCTCTTGGCGCCTCAAAGTTGCCTCTTCCCGATACTGATGATTTGGTAATGAAGCAGGCGGAACAGTATCGATTACTGGGCACGCGCATTACCAATGCATCGGCGGCCGCTATCGCGCAGGGAAAGCCACTATTTGGTATCGATGTTCAGGTGCCCGGTATGGTCTACGCCTGCTTCGTTAAATGTCCCCATATTGGCGGGGTCCCGGTAGCGGCCAACCTAGAGGAAATCAAAGCACAGCGCGGCGTGCTGGACGCCTTCATTATCGCAGGCGAAGCGGGCCCTTACACCTTCGACATCAGGAATTCCACGCGGGTTTCACCGGGTGTGGCTATTGTGGCCCGTGACACTTGGGCGGCAATGCGGGCTCGGAAGCTGCTCAAGGTGCAGTGGGATACCCAGCCAGCCTCCTCGGACGATAGCGAGCAGATTGCCTTAGCGGCCAGGGTGGCATCGGGTCAACGCGAGCAGGCCAAGACCATTAGCTCAGTCGGTGACATCAACCAGGCACTGCACGATGCCAAGACGCGGTCAAAGGCTTTTTATAGCGCGGATTTTGTCTCTCACGCCCAGTTGGAACCGCAGAGCTGTGTAGCGTGGGTGACGGAGCAATCAGCGGAAGTCTGGACATCCAGCCAAACTCCCTCTGCGGTCGATCAGTTGTTACCGGGTTTACTCTCGCTTCCCCCAGAGACTGTGACTGTGCATTCCGTTCGCGGTGGAGGTGGTTTTGGACGCCGCTTGTCTAATGAATACGTCTATGAGGCAGCGCTCATCTCTCAGCGTCTAGGGTTACCGGTGAAAGTGCAGTGGTCACGGGAAGATGACATGGCGTTCGATTACTTTCGCTCGGCACTCTATTTGGATCTGGAGGCGGGGCTGTCGGACGACGGCCGGGTATCAGCATGGAAACTTCATGTCATTGCGGGGTCTACCGACCAAGAGACAGCTAACTACGGTGGAACTTATCGTGAGCGTGACTTTCCAGAACGCCGGGTGCCGCACTATGACATTGCGACCACGTTGATCGCGTCGCAAACACCAACAGGGGCCTGGCGCGCACCGTTCTCCAATATTTACGCGTTTGCCGAGCAGTCGTTTCTGTGCGAGCTGGCTGTTGCTGCAGATCGGGACTACCGCGAATTCTTGCTCGATTTATTGGGAGATGACGAGTGGTTTAAAGATGGGGACCGGAATGTGTTGAATACTGCCCGGGCCAAGGGGGTTGTGAATGCCGCCTGTGCAGCAGCTGGGTGGGGTCGTGTGCTACCCCAGGGGCGGGGTCTGGGGCTCGCTTTTTTCTTTAGTCATGCAGGCCATGTTGCTGAGGTGGCTGAGGTGAGTGTCGACAAAGACAAGAAAATAACAGTCCACGATGTCTGGGTGGCCGCAGACGTGGGTCAGGTGATCAACCTAAGCGGTGTTGAAAATCAGATTGAGGGCTCGGTGGTTGATGGGTTAAGCGCCCTGGCTAATCAACGCATTACGATCCGAAATGGGCGCATTCAAGAAACCAATTTCGACACCTACCCGCTCCTGAGAATGCCGAAGGCACCCAGAGTACACGTACAGATGATGGCGTCGGGGTATGCGCCAACCGGTGCCGGAGAGCCGGCGTTGCCACCCTTGGCGCCAGCGGTGGGTAATGCCGTATTTGCGGCCTATGGTGAGCGGGTTCGGGAACTGCCATTTAGCAAGGCGGGATTCAGTGTGTAAGACCCGATACAAAACCCGCTAAACCAAGGTGCGACATTAACCGTGGGGCGCACTCAGGGAGAACAGAGAATGAGCGGACCCTTACCCAGCATGTTGCTATTTTTCTTACTGCTACCCGGTCTTTCGTGGGCGGCAGATAGACCCAATATCCTGCTCATCGTGACCGACAATCAGAGCGAGCAACTGTTGGGGGCTTATGGCAATACAGACGTCCTGACACCCAACATCGACACGCTCGCCCGCGATGGCATGAAGTTCGATCGGTTTTATGCGACCAGCGGGGTGTGCTCGCCAACAAGAGCGTCGCTCATGACGGGTCTTATGCCGTCACAGCACGGGGTACATAATGGCTTGCCTTCTGTCTTTGATATTCCCGATTGGTCTGCGGTGGCTGAGTTTCGCAGTTTGCCGCAAACACTGGCTGAGGCGGGTTATGCGACTGGACTCATCGGCAAGTATCACCTTGGCGCGCCGTCCAAGGCGCAGATTGGTTTTCAACATTGGGTGACCTTTCCCACCGGGCACACAACCTCGTTCCACGAAGTGGAGATCATCGACAACGGCAGTCGCTACAGGCTTCAGGATGAACACCTGACCGATTTTTGGTCCAGACAGGCGGTGGATTACATCGCGCGGCAATCCGCTGAGCGGCCGTTTTTCCTTTATCTCGCCTACAACGGACCCTATAACCTGCCACCTCTGGTGAATCGTGAGCCCCGTAATCGTCACGCGGCTTACTACGCTGAAAATGTGCCGACGTTCCCACAGGAGCCGGTTCACCCCTTTCTGCGCAACGCGGCAATCGAGGAGTCCAGCGTAGAAGACGTGCAGCGAGAGCAAAAGGAAAACCGGGAGTGGGGCGTGGATGATGCCGAGTCCACGGGTGCCGAAGGGGCAAGGCCAGAGCTGTCTTATGGCTGGCAGACGATCGATGCTCTGAACAATAAAACGGCCATGATTAATCTGGCTTCGGAAATGACCATGATCGACGACGGAGTTGGGCGGGTACTAGCAGCGTTGCAAGAGCGGGAGTTGGCGGATAACACCATTGTCGTATTTACCTCTGATCAGAGTAGCGCCTATGGGCAACATGGTCTCTGGGGAAATAGCTCATGGGCACGACCTCATCCCGTGTACAAGGAGCACATGCAGGTGCCCCTGATTCTGCGTTACCCCGGAAGGGTTCGAGCCGGCACCGCGACCAAGCGCGTAGTGAGCCAAGTTGACGTCTTCCCGACACTGCTCGCCTTGACCGGTTTAAATAAAACGATCGATAACAGTGTGGGGCGAGATTTCACGCCTTTGCTTACGCAGCAATCACCGCCGTGGAGCGACAAAGCCTATTTTGAGTACATCACGGTGCGAGCGGTCATAGATGGCGACTGGAAATACGTCAAGCGCCTGTTCGGCGAGCCATCAGAACTTTACCACTTGGCTCAAGACCCTAATGAGACCTTGAACTTGATCAACGACCCCGAGCATCGCGATGTGATGAGTCGCCTTGATAAGGACCTAGATGCCTTCTTTGACAGGCATGCTTCACCTAAATTTGATACCTGGCGGGGCGGCACAGGAAAAGCCATATTGATGTATAGCAATCGGAATGAGCGTTTCGCCGACGCCGACCCTGATTGGCGCGAGCCGTTCATAGAGCAACTGCCCGCATTCTCTGACAGGCAGTAGGGCAGACTTTGCAATCTTGCCGAGCGATCTAAGGAAAGAAGGCAGAATGGTGCCCAGGACAGGGTGATCCGGGATTTCGAGCCGCACTGCGGCGAGCCTGATCACGCAAGCGCCCCTGGCGCGCAGCTGAAATAGTCCTCTTTTCGAACCGAAGCTCGATCTGCTATCCGCAGAGCCGGTTGCCTGAACGAGAAAGGATGGTGCCCAGGAGAAGCACAATACTGCATATAAAACCCTTTATTTAAGCGATGTATATCAAGCGTTTCAGGGCCATTATTATTTGTTTTGGTAAAAATGTGGTCACTTTTGTGGTCACTTTGGTTTCTTGATGGCCCACCCCCAATTCAGAGGCCGGGGCAGGGTAAAAGTCTCCTGCTGGTACCAGTGGTACTGCTGAGACACCTAAAAGCTGGATTTGAAAAAAAGAGTAACTAGGGAAGTTGCTCAAGCCTCACTGGATAGGCAATAAATCTGAGCTTATCCCAAAGGTCTGCAACAACTGGTTTTTCATACTATCAGAGTTATTCAGCCGCGATGATTCCTCGCAGGTCGCTGGCACATCGACTGACAGTATCCCAGTAGGAGAAGCCCCGTTAGAAACCGTTGTTATGGTTCCGAAAGAAATGCGCTCGCCATAGTCTCCCAGAGCCGTGGTTTCAAAGTTTGTGAAGCCTCCCGTTGACGTGGCGAGACCTCTACCTGCACTGACGAGTCGTCCTCCGTGCCAAGTGGCGCAAGCGTAACGCCCAGAGGCACCGATCACTCTCATATTCAGATTCCAGTTAGTGGTTCGACCATCCTCTTCGGTGGAGCCAGCGCAAATGTACGAGCCAGTGGGGTTATTTTTCATTTCATCGGGATGAGGCTGACCGCCAGAGAATTCCCAGTCGGTCGCTATTGCTATGACGCCAAGGTCATTCTGGTAAACGTAATAACCTTCCCAAGGAAACGCAGCACTGCCTGTGGGGCAAAGCTCACTCGACCCCACGCTATCAATGTACAGCCTAGTGTAGCCCACTCGATTAAAAGGTATGCCGCGGACGATAGTTTGTTCACGGAATGATTGCTCGCTAACCCGCCACGTCGCCCCGTCTACTGGGAGGGCGTTCGTTTGGCCCCAATTAGATTGAAACTCAGGCACTCCACTACGGCTTGTGACAAAGCTATCTGTATCTCTAAAAGCCAATGCACCGTCTGGATGCGCTCCAGCACTGATTTGCTCCATTAATAAATCAAAATTCTCATTAATCTTCTCAGCATCAGCCACCTCACCGTTTTTGAACGTGTGAAGTTCTTGGGCTAACGCCAGAGTTGGCAGAAGAAATAGTGCTGTCAGTGCTTGCTGGATTCTGTTCAGCTGCATAGTGATCAAGATCCCTGTGTTGCATGATACAGAAGCCAAATGGGTAAGCCGCCAAGTGGGTCCGTAGTCGCTGTAAACGTTCCAGCCGGGCTTCTCCCTGTTTGGCCGTTTGCTTCGTTGATTGCGACGATTGAGCACGTGTATTCCGTGTCAGGGTCAAGATCGGTCAGTCTGGGGTTGTCCGCTGATATCAGTACCGTGGGTTGATTACCGCAGGTGACCTCAAAATGAGTAATCGCAGACCAGCCTACCTCCTGACCGGCGAGCAGATTCGTCAGTGTGAAGGTAATGTCTGTTCCATCTCCTTGAGCGTTAACCGTAGGTGCGACGATAGGCGCTGTTTCTGGGTTTGAACCCCAATACATCTGGCCCCACTTACCTGAACCCCAAGTTCCTGCATCGGCAAAAGGAGAGGCCGATAGGGCTAATGTAAGCAGTAGCTGCATTAATTGAGTCTTAGTCATGGGACTAGTTTAGGCAGGTGCGCTGATAATTGCATCTCTCTTACAAAAGTGGTGCGCCTACCGCTTGCGCAATCACTTATAACACCCAAACACGTTTCAGCAGCCCTCCATGCCACCGCTGTCTAACTAGTCTGCCAAGTTGGGTGCTACCTCGCGACAAACTGATGCTCAACCATCTGTTGCAACTGCGCTATCTGCTCCTGTTGCGACTCCACGATAGCGAGGAGCTCGTCTTGCTGGGACTTCAGCTGTACCTCCAAGGCTTGATTCTTCTCATCTAACTCCTGAATCGCTCTAATCATCGGCGCCATCAGGTCGTTGTAACGAAGCGACATATAGGCGTCCTCATTGGGCTGATGCACCATGCCGCTGTTACCCAAGCCGTGCTTCTCAAGCGTCGCCTCCACTTCTTGCGCAAGCAGTCCCATCTCCACATCGGGTGCATCATTGTTGATGCGATGATAGGTCACAGGATTCAGGTCGTTAATGAGGCTGAGTCCACTGCTCACTGGCTCAATTTTTTCTTTCAAACGTTCATCTGAAAAATTAGACCAAGCGGCTGCACCTCCTATGACCGTCACGGACTCATTGCCAATTCGGACTTTATTGCTGGCATCTACTTTTGCGCCGTAACCAATGGCGGTGGCGTTACTGAGATTGTCGCTGGTCACATCTGCATCATAGCCAACAGCGGTGTTGTAGGAACCCGTGGTGTTTCCGTTGAGGGCTGTAGAGCCACTGGCGGTGTTGGAGTTGCCCGTGGTGTTGTTGTAAAGCGCACTGACGCCACTGGCGGTGTTGGAGTAGCCCGTGGTGTTGTTGGTAAGCGCACTGACGCCACTGGCGGTGTTGTAGCTGCCCGTGGTGTTGTTGTAAAACGCCTCGCTGCCGATGGCGGTGTTGTAGCCGCCCGTGGTGTTTCTGGCGAGGACTAAATAGCCACTGGCGGTGTTGTAGCTGCCCGTGTTGCTTTCCAGGGCGCCTTGGCCCACCGCAGTGCTAGTGCCGGTTGTGTGTGAGGCGGGAGTATCAGCGCCAGAAGGCCCCTGTGGGCCAGTGGCTCCGGTATCTCCTTGTGGTCCCTGTGGTCCAGTAGCTCCGGTATCGCCCTGTGGTCCAGTAGCTCCGGTTGCTCCAGTAGCACCTTGAGAACCCTGTGGTCCAGTAGCTCCGGTATCGCCCTGAGGACCCTGTGGGCCAGTGGCACCCGTGGGACCGGTGTCTCCTTGAGGACCCTGTGGTCCGGTATCGCCAGTGTCTCCTTTGGGACCCTGAACTCCCTCCTCGAGATTGTCTATCGCACTCTCCAGCGCATCAAAGTTCTCATTAACCTCTGCCGCCTTA
>Ga0255759_10000408_pt1 | contig 38739 bp, 40 predicted proteins | sample 101ome_20_FD_179959 | JGI IMG/M metagenome (GOLD analysis project Ga0255759, IMG submission 179959) | Coastal salt marsh microbial communities from the Groves Creek Marsh, Skidaway Island, Georgia - 101404AT metaG (version 2) | ecosystem: Environmental > Aquatic > Marine > Intertidal zone >... | reverse complement strand
TGGCTCAGTTGCTAAAATCAACCGCATTGCTTCAGGTAAATCCTGTTCAAATGATGTCCCTAAATCTTTAACCACAGACGCTTCATTGACGGGCAATTTACCTTCTTGCAATTGATTTGCAACAGACAATGACATTTGTCGAAGCACCATCAACCGGGCAACAAATTGTCCAATAACAGGCTCAGCTTGTTGTGTTATATTTGCTTCACGAAGTGTTTTAATCGCCGCCTCAAGCAATTGGTAACTACTTAAAAACCGTTCAGGGCCACTGCGTTCAAACGCTAACTCAGCAACAACCTGACTCCAACCTTCATTGACCTGGCCAACAAGCCGGTTATCTGGAACAAAAACATTATCAAAAAAAATCTCATTAAAATGGGCTTCACCCGCGAGCGTAACGATTGGACGCACTGTAATGCCCTTGTGATTCAGGCTGATAATTAATTGACTCATGCCCGCATGGCGATCTTCAGAAGGGGGAGCCGTTCGGCAGAGTGTAATCATTTGATGGCAAACATGTGCCCAGCTTGTCCAAATCTTTGAACCATTAACAAGCCAACCGCCTTCAACCTTTTCTGCTCGTGTTTTAATGGATGCTAGATCAGAGCCGCTGTTAGGCTCACTCATGCCAATTGCAAAAAAACACTCACCACGGATTATTTTGGGTAAGAAATGTTGTCGTTGCTCTTCTGTGCCAAAGCGTAATAAAAGAGGCCCACTTTGGCGATCAGCAACCCAGTGAGCACCCACTGGGGCACCTGCTGCGAGTAATTCTTCAATAACAACATAACGCTCAAGGTAGCTACGCCCACCCCCGCCATATTTGGTGGGCCATGTCATACCTAACCAACCTTTAGCCGCTAATGCACGACTTAATTCCGGATCACAAATAGACCATGAATCAATAATATTTGACACATTAAACGCGCCATACTGTTTAAGAAAAGCACGAACTTCATTTCTTAAAACAGCTTCTTTTTCGCCTGTTAAAACAGGGCTAAAATTCAATTTTTTCACAGACTTTAAAAGCCCCCTTAGTTAAACAGCCGTGTAACCACCATCTACAACCATTTCCGAGCCGTTCATGAAAGAAGAATCGTCGCTGGCTAAATGCAAAATGGCATAAGACACTTCTTTTGGTTGCGCCGGCCTATCGAGAATGGTTGAACCTAAAATGGCTTGACGTGTCTCTTCATCAGCATGCAATAAATCCTTTGTCATCGGTGTATCAATCACCCCTGGATGCACAGAATTCACCCGAATATTGTATTGAGCATAGTCAACAGCTGTCGCTTTAGTAAACAATCTTACTGCACCTTTTGTTGCTTGATAAGCCGCAGAAACCGGCGCGCCAACGAGCCCATAAATTGAAGAAATATTAATAATAGAGCCCCCGCCTGCTTTTTTCATCGCCGGTAAAACGGCTTTAGTACCGAAAAAAACACCTTTAACGTTTATATCAAAGGTGCGGTCCCACTCTTCGGTTGTCGTTTCTTCCAATTGTTTAATAATTAAAATGCCCGCGTTATTTACAAGCACATCTATTTGACCATGTGAAGCAACAACTTTATCTACAACGGATACCCATTCGGCTTCTTGGGTTACATTCAATGAATGAAATTCGGCTTTACCGCCGTTAGCAAGAATACCGTCAACAGTTGCTTTACCTTCAGCTTCGTTCATATCGGTCACAATAACTGTTGCCCCTTCAGCTGCCAGCAATTCACAATGTGTACGTCCCATACCCATCGCACCCCCTGTGACTAACGCGATTTTTCCATTTACTCTGCCCATAATCTTCTCCTCTTATTTTTTTATCGTTTTTTATTTAATATGATTTAGGCATCCCTAACACGTGTTGGCCGATGTAGCTTAAAATCATATTTGTTGAAATTGGCGCAATTAAATACAATCTCGCCTCACGCCATTTTCTTTCAATGTCATATTCCTTCGCAAAAGCAAATCCACCATGCGTTTGCATACAGGCTTCCCCGGCGTTCCAAGCAGCCTCTGCACACAGCATTTTTGCCATATTTGCTTCGGCACCACAAGGTTCACCCGCCTCAAACAGTGCAGCCGCTTTTCTAGCCATCAATTCAGCCGCTTCGATTTCTGCGTACGCTCTTGCTATTGGAAATTGGACCCCTTGGTTTTTACCAATGGGGCCACCGAAAATTTTTCGCTCACTGGCGTAGGCTTTAGCGCGTTCAATAAAGAAGCGTGCATCCCCAATACTTTCACCGGCAATGATGACTCGTTCGGCATTCATTCCACTCATCACATAGCGGAAACCTTTGCCTTCTTCACCTATCAATGAGTCAGCAGGGATTTCCATATTATCGAAGAAGACTTCCGTCGTATTGTGATTAATCATGGCATCAATCGCACGAATTTCCATACCATTACCTACAACGTCGCGCATATCAACCAGAAAAATAGACATGCCATCGGTAGGCTTTGATACTTCCTCTAGGGGGGTTGTTCTAGCCAATAACAACATCAAGTCAGATTGAAAAGCACGACTGGTCCAGACTTTTTGACCATTGACAATATATTTATCCCCTTGCTTAACGGCTCTGGTGCGCAGTTTAGTCGTATCGGAACCTGACGTTGGCTCGGTTACGCCAAAGGCTTGGAGCCTCAATTCACCCGTCGCGATTTTGGGCAAATATTTTTGTTTTTGTTCTTCACTGCCATGCCGTAATACCGCACCCATGATATACATTTGCGCATGACACGCGGACGCCGATCCACCCGAGGCATGAATCGTTTCCATAATGACGGCCGCCGCCCGTAACGGCAAACCGACACCACCGTACTCTTCAGGAATTAGAGCGGATAAAAAACCAGACTCTGTTAATGCATTAACAAAGGCTTCAGGGTACGCACTTTCAGCATCCAATTTACGCCAATACTCACCAGGAAAGTCTGCACAAATTTTACTAACAGCATCACGAATATCAGCGTAGTCATTACCCAGCGGAATGGAAATTTCCTTCATTTATCTTTTCTCCGTTAATCTTTATATCTATCGTTATCGGCACCTAAAGCAGGCGCTTCGTTTTGTAGCGGTGGCCGCTGCCCATTAAACTTAATGGGTAAGCCAACAAGTTTCATTGCATTTTCAACAGATTCTTGAACGATGCCCAGTGATTGAGTTTGGGGATCATTAAGCACCTCATCAACCAATTGGATCGGTGAATTGGGTATTCCCACGTCGTCTAATTTTTTTTGCCAATGTGAACGAGGTTCTTTTATTAAAATTTCTGTCATTCGTCGATTCAGCTCAACCTTATTTTCAAATCGCTTAGGGTTCGTCTCAAAATGAGGCTCATTCGCCCACGCGGGATGGCCTAAGACGCCTTTAAGCAGATCAAATAGTTTGTTATTCGGTGCCGCTACGACGAGGTAACCATCCGAACATTCATACGCTTGATAAGGTGAAATGCCCTGCACACCCGACCCTTGTGGAGTTGGCAGATTCCCTGTCGCATGATAACCCGCCATGTGATAAGTCATCCAACTTAAGGCTGTTTCATATAAGGCGGTATCCACAATGCACCCTTTTCCCGTTTTCTGGCGACTGAATAAAGCGGCAATAATGGCGATAGAGCACCACATGCCGGTACCCATATCAATAGCAGACGTACCAATTCTGACAGGAGGACGGCCCTCTTCACCATTTAAACTCATTAACCCACTGTACGCTTGCATCAATGGATCATAGCCAGGTTTCTCAGCCATTGGACCTGTTTCGCCGAACGCCCAAATATTACAGTAAATAAGTTTTGGGTTTTCGTTACACATTTCCTTGGCACCAAGGCCCAGGCTTGACACTTTACCCGGACGCATATTTTGTAGCACCACATCGGCCTTGCTAACTAATTCATTTCTTAGCCATGCCTTGTCCTTAGGGTCCTTTAAATCGACGGTCACCGATTTTTTATCTCTATTCAAAGCCTGGAACATGGCGGAGGTTCCATTCCAAAATGGAGGCCCCCAATGACGGCAGTCATCCCCTCTGCCTTCTGGCTCGACTTTAATCACTTCTGCGCCCATAGCCGCTAATATCCATGTGCCAAATGGAGCCGCGACACTGGTACCTATTTCATAGACACGAATACCACTCAAAGGTAATTCCGCTTTAATGTTTTCTGGCATCTTTATTCCTAATCATTACTAATGACCTGCATTGATATGGCTGACAAAAAAGACGAGGCATTAAGCCTCGTTAAATAAGGAGCACAACTTTCTACCTAACAGTTGTTATAATATAATACTTTTTTCAACACGGTAAATCAACACATTCTAACTGCCTCATCTCAGTCTTTAAACTGATGACTAGTACAGATAATAAACCCCTAGAAATCAAACTTCCTCTGCGGGTTAAATCGGCTCAATGTCTAAATATTTAGACTCAGGAGGAGCCGTCAATAAGGCGCCCAGTTTTTCTAAATCACCTCGCTCCCCACGCCATGCCACATAACTTTCATGATCGGCACGTGTGTCCCACTGTTCAAGCAGCACTATATTATTTGGGTTGTCGCTATTATGCGTCACTACAATACTTTGACACCCCTTAAAAGTTCGTGTATCCGGTAAAATCGATGCTAGGATCGACAGCAGTTCTTCACGAGACTCAGTACTGACTTTTAAATCCAAGATAACATTTATTGACATACTCACCCTCTTTTTTAAAATTTATTAATAATTTATACTCGGTAAACAGCCCCTTCACTTTTCCCAATTAATAATAATAGCAATCAGAAAAGAGCGCTAGGTTTTGATAACCGCCTCGTCTCTTATGACTCCCCTATTCTCACCAATCACAAGAGAGGTTGCACTTAAAAAAGTACTTTTTCATGATAACAATCACCTCTGGCATAACCTGCTCAACAATGCCTACAGTCAGGGTAAAGATCATTGAATGCCGGGTAAGTCGATCTTATTTATTATTTATTATTGCTTACAAGCAAAACGCCTTATTTTTTCCTGAATAAGCCTTTTACTTACATATTCACATCGACGATTGGACGAAAGCTCATTGAACTGCTTTAATCTTCTCAAGATAATTCTAATAATAAGTGTTCCCATGATGATAAAAAGAATACCTCTCATCCTTTTTTTCCTAGTCAACACGACCGCCATTGCCGACACATCGCATGCGTATGCAAATGCAGTGCTTGATGCACTTCAAAAAAAAGGAATTTTAAACGCTCAGGAAGTCGCAGACATTAAAAAGCAAGCCTTGGTGGCTGAAGAAAAAGCGATGCAGACGGCCACAAAACCAAAACAAACCATACTCACCAAAACAACAAAAAATATAACGGCAGTCAAACAACAAGTTAATAGAGCCAGCCCCAACATAAAGATATGGGGAAAGTTGCAACCGCGTTATACATTCGTACCCTCAAAAAATGGTCTCGAGGGGACGAATAGTTTCACTTTGAGACGTGCACGTTTAGGCTTTAATGGTTTTTTAGCGGATAACTTTGCTTATCGCTTTCAATACGAAGCGGCTAATGAAGCTCCTGGGCTTCCGAATGCGCAAAGAATATTAGATGCCTGGGTCAGTTTTAAACACTTTGATGAGTCTATTGGCAGCCTTACCGTAGGCCAACAATTTGTACCCGGTTATACGCGCCGCCCACACAAAACCGCCAGTGTGGAGCGCAAATTCAGCGAGGTGTTATCACCCGGTGCGGTTGGTAGAGCTCGAGGAATATCCATCAGAAAGGGTGATATGGGATTACCTGAAACCAATTCTAAAGGCTATTTTGGTAATCGATTACATTACGCCGTTGGTTTGTTTAATAGCCCTGATCTTTCTTTAAACAATGATAACAATGACCTGATGTTTTCTTCGGCCTTTTCTATTCGCCCTACAGGCCACTCACCTAGCGATGACGAATACCAGTTCAAAGATAGACCACTTGCCTATAGCTTAGGAGCCGCCTACAGTTTTTCAAAAGACTCAGGTACTCTGGATACAAAGTTCCAACCCAATGGCATTCGCTTGGACAATGAATGGCTCAGTTTTTTTGCCGATGTGCAAGCCCACCATTGGTGGGGTTGGGCTTCTTGGGCACAGTTCAACTCGGATGCAAAAGGTGGCATAGCACTTAATGCTCAAGGCAATAACACCAACTCATTAAGCTCAAGTGCTTTTACCTTAGGGCTTAGTCGGTCTTACTTGTTGAACTCTGAAAATATGGGCTGGGCATGGGCTGTACAATACCAGCATGTCAATAATGAGCACCCATCACGAACGATGTTCTTTCGACCTCTAACCGGCACATCAGCAGATGAACTGGCCCGTGGAATGAATCAAGGAAGTGTTTACCAAACCATGTTCACTTGGCAATTTGATAAAGACGTCAGGCTCATCAATGAATTTTCTTATTATGAACCCACGGATGGCGGCTTTAGTTACCCCGCTTTTATTAGCCAACTACAAGTGGCTTTTTAATGGTTCAAGAACACTATATTCGGGCCGCAAATCGACGTCTTCGTACCCAGCTTTATGGAGAAATACAACCGGGTAAAACCACGCTGGTCTTTCTTCATGGGGCCATAGACGGCATTGACATGTGGCGTGATTTTCCACAACAAGTACATGAACAAACAAATCTCCCCGTCATCGTTTATGAACGCTGGGGGCACGGAAAGTCGGAGCCACTGACAGCATTTCGTCAGGGTGATACCCGACCAGAAGAAGCCAACGAACCCCTTAACGACCTATTCCAACATTATGACTTGAAAAAAGTGGCTCTCATTGGACATAGTTATGGAGGAATTATCTCACTTATTGCCGCAAGCTATCATGCTAAAACGATTCAAGGCGTGGTCTCTATCGTTCCACAAATGGTAATACACCCACTGTGCGTCAATGGCGTAAACGACGCTAAAAATGCTTATGAAAATGGCAATCTCCGTGAAAAGCTCTACAAATTTCATGGCGAAGGCACTGATATCTTATTTTATGACTGGGTCCATCGTGTTCATGATGAAGCATATCAAAAACAGGATTGCTCATCTTTTTTAAGTCAAATTACATGCCCCGTTTTGCAAATCTACGGTAAAGATGATGTATTTGGCTATTTACCCAACCTTGAGCTTTCAAAAACCCACATTTCAGCCGACTTGTCTATCATAGAAATACCCAACGCCGGCCACTATGTCCATTTAGAAGCAACAAAAAATGTGATCAATGAAATAAAGGCATTTTGCTTAACCATCTAATTTGATCTGTGTAGCGTTTCCTTACCCAAAGATGATGCTGCTATCATCACCCTGACGCCTTCTGAGCTTCGCAATCTGCCAGAAAATGCCAAACGAGTGACAAACCCTTTATGCCAGGCAATAAGCAATATAAGTTTTCATGTGTTCGAGTCCCTTCATTAAATAACCTGAGTTTAAAACAGCGGTTTCTTGGAAAGACCGCTTCTAGCCAAGGAAAACAAGATTCGATCAAATAAGTCAGAGCGAGAAAATAAACATAAAAAAAGCCCTTGAACATCAAGGGCTTAAATTATTTAAAATGGCGGAGAGACAGGGATTCGAACCCTGGAAGGGTTTGACCCCTTGCCGGTTTTCAAGACCGGTGCATTCAACCGCTCTGCCATCTCTCCAGGTTAATAAGCGATTATATCCAAAGACACGCAAAAAATGCTTTAGAGGCGCGCATATTACTTAACTCTGAACTTTTTTTCCAGCGTAAATGTTAAAAGACTTGAAGTATTTTTTTGAAGACGTAAGATTGAACTTTATTTTCTCGTGCCAGTCATATGGCCGAGTATTTTGTTAATTACAAATGAGGTGTTCTAGTGAACCAATTTAATCAATCCATTTCTCGTAGCGAAGAAAGCATTCTTGCGACCAACAAGGTATTGAAAAATACCTATATGCTCCTTGCAATGACACTAATTTTCAGTGCTGGAACTGCTGGCTTATCCATGAGTTTAAACCTTCCACATCCCGGAATAATTATTACACTTGTGGGTTATATTGGCTTGCTGTGGCTGACGTCCACGTTCAGAAACAGTGGATTAGGTATTGTCTGTGTGTTTGCCTTAACCGGTTTTATGGGCATGACACTGGGCCCTATTCTTAATATGTACCTACAAGCTTACTCAAATGGTCATGAGTTAATCATGACATCGCTTGGTGGAACGGGCGTTATCTTCCTAGGACTATCAGGCTATGCATTAACTACCAAAAAAGATTTTAGCTTTATTTCCGGCTTTTTAATGGTCGGCATTTTAGTGGCTTTTCTGGCCGGCATTGGCGCAATGATCTTTAGCATTCCTGCCTTATCACTTGGTGTATCAGCCATGTTTATTATGTTAATGTCTGGCATGATTCTTTATCAAACAAGTGAAATTATTCACGGTGGTGAAACAAACTATGTCATGGCGACTGTTTCACTGTACATCAGCTTGTTCAACTTATTCACGAGTCTACTGCATATTCTTGGTGCGGTGAATGGTCGTGATTAATTGAAAGTTTTAGCTCCAAAAAAAAGCCCCGAGTTTGGGGCTTTTTTTATGCCGCCTATTTATTACAACGATATTGAAGTGAGTTTTCCCATATAAGGCTGTAACGCATCGGGAACCTTGATAGAACCATCTGCTTGTTGGTAATTCTCCATAACGGCTATTAAGGTACGCCCTACGGCTAAACCTGAACCATTAATTGTATGAACCAATTCTGGTTTTCCTGTTTCCGGGTTGCGCCACCGCGCTTTTAAACGGCGAGCCTGAAAGTCCCTAAAGTTGCTGCATGATGAAATTTCACGGTAGGTATTTTGTCCGGGTAGCCAGACTTCAAGGTCATACGTTTTGGATGATGAAAAACCGGTATCGCCAGAGCAAAGTAGCATTAAACGATACGGTAAATTTAACGCTTGCAGGATACTTTCTGCATGATGTGTCAACGCTTCATGCGCCTGTTCAGAGTCTGACGCTTTTACAATTTGCACCAATTCAACTTTTTCAAATTGGTGCTGACGAATCATCCCTCTAACATCCCTACCGTAAGCGCCCGCTTCACTTCTAAAACATGGCGTATGTGCCACATATTTAAGCGGCATGTCATCGGCAGCAATAATTTCATCACGAACTAAATTGGTGACCGGCACTTCTGCTGTTGGAATTAAATAGTAAGGTGAATCATTCGCCATTTTGAATAAATCTTCTTCAAACTTTGGTAATTGCCCTGTACCCAACAAACTGTCTTTATTCACTAAATAGGGGACATACGTTTCTTGATAACCATGCTGATCGGTGTGCATATCCAACATAAATTGTGTCAGTGCGCGTTGCAATCTAGCCAAAGGCCCAGTCAATGTAACAAATCGAGATCCGGCAATTTTTGCCCCCAATTCAAAATTTATGCCTGCAAGCGATTGCCCTAAATCGACGTGGTCTTTTACATCGAAATCATAGTCGGGAATATTCCCCCAAGTACGAAGCTCTATATTGTCGTCTTCATCTTTTCCATCAGGGACTTCTTCAGCCAACACATTGGGTAAGGACATTTGAATATCATGTAATTCAGACAAAATACCTTGTAATTCGACTTCTGCGGCCTTCAAATCATCGCCTAGTTGCGAGACGCTATCTAACAATGGCTGAATATCCTCGCCTTTTGCCTTAGCGATGCCAATAGATTTAGAACGCTTATTTCGCTCGTTTTGCAAATTCTGCGTCCTGATTTGAATCTCTTTACGCTGTGTTTCAAGCTGATTAAAAATATCAAGATCAAGGTCTGCACCATGCTTTTGCATGGCTTTTTTAACATCGTCTGGGTTGTTTCTTAAAAGCTGGGGATCAAGCATGTAGCTTTCCTATCTTTTGTTAATGTTGTTCAGCTAACCAACTGATGGCTTGGCTGATGTTAAAATGTTCTTTCAGGTATTTAACGGCCTGAAGCACTTTGGTTGATTCATCAAAAAACTCAACCATGATGGGTAAATCAAAGGATAAGTCAATTAAGGATGCGTCATGCAGCTGACCGGACGAACCATACCCTTCAATTCCTCTAAAAACCGTAGCACCTGCAATAGCTTCATTATCATGCAAATATTTTATAATCTCGTTTAATTGGTGATCCGCTTCCGTTAGATAAATACGAGCAACTCTCACTGCATCTTTTCTCATAATTGCCTCATAATTTGCAAACCTATCCAAGCGGCCAGCACGCATAAAATAACACTTGCAAATACATTGGCCATGGCCTTCAGTAGATCGCCTTGTTCTATTAAGTTGACTGTTTCAAGTGAAAAGGTTGAAAACGTAGTAAAAGCACCTAAAAAGCCAACAAGTAAAATCGCCCTGACCTCAGAGGAAACCGATAAGCGTTGCAAAAACAGTTCGTATAATAATCCCATCAACAACGAGCCCAATACATTAACCACTATGGTGCCATAGGGGAAACCGCGACCCAGCCAACTATAAATACCGGTTGAGACAATAAAGCGCATCACCGCACCAATTGATCCGCCCGCAGCAATTGCAAGAAGTTGAGTCATCAAATTAAATTAACGCTGATTGATTAAAGCCTGCATTTTACTGACATTTGGCGATTCAATCACCCCTTTTTCCGTCACTATCACCGTTATTAGGTCGGCTGGGGTAACATCAAAGACCGGATTTAACGCACTGACTTCAGTTTGATTGTAACATTTCGGCAAAATTTCCTCTGCCGAACGGGATTCAATAATAACGTCCTCACCTGACTGTGCATTAAAATTAATCGTCGTTGTAGGAGCCACGGTCATTAACTTGACGCCATGGTATTTCGCCAGTACTGCCAACGAGTAAGTACCCACTTTATTAACAATATCGCCGTTCAAACACACACTATCCGCTCCAACAATAATCCAGTCAATCTCCCCTTTTTTCATCAGCGTTGCTGCTGCGCTATCAGCGAGCAAAGTGACTGGGATTTTTTCTTTATGAAACTCCCAAAGTGTTAGCCGCGATCCTTGATTCCATGGACGTGTTTCACCCGCATAAATATTGTCAATAACGCCTTGTTGAAAACCGGTTCGAATAACCCCTAGAGCCGTTCCGTATCCGCCTGTAGCCAAGGCCCCTGCATTACAATGTGTTAATACACGACTTCCTTGCTTCAAATAATGCGCGCCTAATTTACTCATGCTTTTATTGGCCGCAATGTCTTCATTAAACCAGCCATTTGCCCAGGCCAAGAGGTTATTTGTTGGATCAGGCACCTGCTTGGCTGCCTCAAGTGCATTAAACAGATTAATCGCTGTTGGGCGTGAAGAAGCCAGCAAATCCAAGCGCTGTTGAAAAGCTTCTTCAAAACCTGGGGTTGAGTCCATTGAGGCTTCTTTCGCCGCTAACACAGCCCCGTAAGCTGCGGCAATCCCAATGGCTGGCGCACCACGTACAACCATATCTTTTATTGCTGTACACAACGCTTGCGTGCTGCTTATATGTAGATATACTTCTTGGTCAGGTAATTTGCGCTGATCCAGTAAGCGCAGCCCATCATCTCGCCATAATACTGGGCGAATGGAATCAAATATCAACGTGTTTGGATCGATCATTATATGCAAGTCAGCCTTCAAATTAATGCCCGTTGGATTATAACCGTTACGCCGGATGATCGTGTACTGGAGCACCATGCCATCATTATTCAGGAGGATACGATCATCGATATTTTGCCTCAGGATCAAAGCAGTCAGTACACACCAACTGAATTATTAACCTTTAATCACCACGCAGTGGTTCCGGGTTTCATCAATGCTCATACCCATGCTGCAATGAGTCTACTAAAAGGCATTGCCGATGATTTACCCCTTGAGCAATGGCTAAACGAACATATCTGGCCTGCAGAAAGTGCTTTAGTTGAAGAACCCTTTGTCAGAGATGGCTCAGAACTCGCTATTGCAGAAATGATACGAGGTGGCACTACCTGTTTTAATGATATGTATTTCTTCATTGACCAAACAGCGGCTGCCGCATCGCACATTGGCATCCGAGCCAGCATAGGCATACCGGTGATTGATTTTCCGACTCGCTGGGCCATAGACCTCAATGAATACATTACCAAAGGGCTTGCTGTGCATGAACGCTTCCATAGCGACGAACTGTTGACCTTTACCTTTGCGCCGCACGCACCCTATACCGTTAGCGATGAATCGCTTAAAACACTTCAACCGATCATGGATGAATTGGGCCTAGCGATGCATATGCACCTCCATGAAACAGAAAATGAAGTACAACAATCCCTTCAAACACATGGTATGAGCCCAATAGAACGATTAAATAATCTGGCGCTATTAAGCCCAGATTTCATGGCTGTACACATGACGTCCTTAAGTGACACCGATATTCAATTACTCGCAAAGTATCAAACGCATGTTATACATTGCCCCGAATCAAACCTGAAACTGGCCAGTGGGATTTGCCCTACTACGGCGTTAATAGCTAACCAGATTAATGTTGCAATAGGCACCGATGGTTCGGCCAGCAACAACGATCTTGATATGTTGGGTGAAGCACGAACAGCAGCACTAATCGCTAAGGGCTCTACTCTACAAGCAGACTCGTTACCGGCTAAACAAGCCCTTCGCATGGCCACCATCAATGGAGCAAAAGCACTGGGATTAGATAAAAAAATCGGCTCACTGGAAGTGGGCAAACAAGCCGATATGTTTGCAATAAACCTCGATAGCATTGAAACCCAGCCCGTTTACGACGTGATTTCAACACTCATTTATTCTGCCAGTCGGTCACAAATTTCTGATGTTTGGGTCGCTGGAAAACGACTCATGCAGGACCATAAATTAATCACGATAGATGAATCAGCATTAATCGAAAAAATAAAGCGGTGGCAAGGAAAAATCAACCCGTTTCATCACCATCCTACTAAAGCGGTGTAAAATACTCGAATGACGCAGATTCAAGACAATGTAAACCCAAGCGAAGTTAAAAAATTCAGCACGATGGCCTCACAATGGTGGGATCCTGAGGGCGATTTTAAAACACTTCACCAAATCAACCCCCTTCGTCTTAACTTGGTGAATAAAACCGTTTCATTATCTGGCAAAGATGTCTTGGATGTCGGTTGTGGCGGCGGTATTTTATCTGAATCCATGGCCCTTAAAGGTGCCAATGTCACGGGGATTGACTTAGGTAAAGAGCTATTAGAGGTGGCTGATCTACATGGCTTAGATAAGGGTGTATCAGTTAACTACCAACACATCAGCGTAGAAAATTTAGCAGACAAAAAGCCAGGCCAGTTTGACTGCGTCACTTGCATGGAATTGTTAGAACATGTACCTGATCCTGTTTCTGTTATTAATGCTTGCTCTGCGCTTGTTAAACCGGATGGGTATGTCTTTTTATCAACCTTAAATAGAAACCCCAAATCGTATTTATTATCTATTATCGGTGCTGAGTATATTTTAGGCATGCTACCTAAGGGAACCCATGATTACAGCTCGTTTATTAAACCTTCAGAATTGGCCCTGTGGGCGCGCCAAGCTGGGCTAGTGCTACAAGAGAGCCGAGGCATCGAATACAACCCTTTCACTCAGTCTTTTTCCATGACGAACGATATTAGTGTGAATTACATTAGTATTTTTAAAAAAACCAACCTCTGATATAGATTAATGTCTGTAGCGATACCTAGCTGGCAAATTGATGGTGTGTTATTTGACCTGGATGGAACGTTAGTTGATACCGCACCCGACTTAGCCGCCGCTTTAAATGCGGCTTTACGGCACCATCAACAATCAGAATTAGCCTATCAAGTCATAAGACCTATCGTTTCAAATGGCGCTAATGCGCTGATAAAACTGGGGTTTGGCTCGCAACTCTCTCCGGCAGAGCATGAAAAAATAACGCAATTCTTTCTTGCTCATTATCAGCAAAACATCGCTAATAAATCAGCTCTTTTTCAAGGACTGGATCGAGCCTTAGAACACTTGGACAATCAGCAAATTCCTTGGGGTATCGTCACTAATAAACCGGAATTTTTAACAACCCCGTTGCTAAAAGCGTTAGGGCTTTATGATAGAGCTGCTTGTATCGTTTGTGGTGATCAGGTCAGCCATCCAAAACCTCATCCAGAGCCTATTCTCTTAGCCTGTAAAAAATTGGACATTTCACCCAATAATGCGATTTATCTTGGTGATGCCGAACGCGATATTCGTGCTGGAAGGTTGGCCGGTTTAAAAACCATTGCTTGTGCATTCGGTTATATTCCAGATACCGATAACATTAACGATTGGCAAGCCGATAAACTGCTGGAAAAACCAACCGAGCTGTTAGACTCTCTACAATTACTCACCTGAATCACGTTTATTATGATTGAATCAAAGGATTTTTTTCTCATTCTTGGTGGTGCTATCGTTGGCTTCCTCGTCTGCTATGCCATCATGCTGCGAATCCATCTAACGCTCAAAAAAAACCTGATCGCCCATGAGACACGTCAAGCCCTTGAAAAAGAATTAGAAGAAAAATCAAAGGCTGATGAAGGTGCAATGATGCAAAATTTTCGTGATAGTTTTTCTGCGCTATCCAGCCAGGCCTTGCGGGAGAATAACGAAGAATTTTTAAAGCTCGCAAGAGAGAATTTCAGCAAGCAACAAAACACAGCGGAATCACGCTTAAACGAAAAAGAAAAAAGCTTTGACGAGATGGTCAAGCCGATTAAAGACATTCTTAAGCAAACAGAAGAGCAGCTTAAAAAACTAGAAGCCGATAGACAACGAACTTACGGCTCAATCAGTCAGTACTTACAAAACATGACTGAAACCCAGCACCAATTACAAAGTGAAACAAGAAATCTGGTACAAGCACTAAGACGTCCTGAAGTCCGGGGTCAATGGGGTGAGCTCACACTTAAGCGTTTAGCTGAGTTAGCGGGCCTGGTTGAACACTGCGACTTTTATGAGCAAGAAAGTTTGAGTGCTGCTGAAAGCACCATGCGCCCAGATATGGTTATTCGTATGCCCGATCAACGCGATATTGTTGTCGACGCCAAAACACCACTTGATGCCTACTTATCGGCTACGGAACAAAGGAATGAGGCTGAGCGTAAAAACCATCTCACCAGGCATGCCAGGCAAGTTAGAAATCGGGTTAAAGAACTATCGAAAAAAGCCTACTGGTCACAATTTAAAAACACGCCCGACTTTGTCGTTCTATTTATACCCGGTGACCAATTTCTAAGTGCTGCGTTAGAACAAGATCAATCACTGCTAGAGGATGCCCTTGCTCAACATGTTATTTTAGCGACACCTACCAGCTTGGTTGCCCTTTTAAGAGCCATAGCCTTTGGTTGGCGCCAACAAGCCAGTACAGAAAATGCTGAGACCATTCGAAAACTGGGCGAAGAAATGTACTCCCGATTAACAACATTCGTAGAACATATCAGTAAAATAGGCGCCTCATTAGACAAAAGCGTCGAGCATTATAATAAAGCCATTGGCTCATTAGAGCGCCAGGTTTTTCCCAATGCGCGTAAATTTAAAAGCTTAGGCATTGAAACACGAAAATCAATGCCCGAGATAGAACCGATAGATAAATCAACCCGTAAACCCACCTCCTTAGTCAATTCAAAAGATGAATAAACCTGTTCCCATCGTTCCAGTAGACACCCATGCAAACCAATTAAAAGATCATGTTTACCTGATAACAGGTGCAACAGGTGGATTAGGCCGTGAAACGGCTATTGCTCTAGCAAAATTGGGCGCTTCCGTTATTTTAACGGGCCGAAATGAGAAAAAGTTAGAGGCACTTTATGATGAAATTTGCCTGGCCGGCTATCCAACGCCTGCGCTCATTCCTTTTGATTTGGCGCAAACTGACGAGGATATATACCAGCAATTAATTCAATCAATATATAATGAATTCAAAAGATTAGATGGTTTAGTTCATGCCGCTTGTGAAATGGGAATCGTGGGGCCTATCGGCAGTCAAGATGCAGCCGTTTGGCAAAAAGTCATACAAACCAATGTAAATTCAGCCGCAATATTAAGCAAAGTTTGCCTGCCTCTTTTACATCAAGCTCAACATGCGTCCATCAGTTTTGTGTCCGACTCCTCTGCTCGTCAGAGTCATGCCTATTGGGGCGCTTATGGAGTTTCCAAGGTCGCTATCGAATCTTTTGCAAAGACCCTCGCAGATGAACTCGATTCAAGTCATGTAGTAAGCAATGTGTTTATTCCCGGCCCCTGTATTTTACCCATCAGAAAAAAAACACACCCGGGTGAAGAAGACAGCTCATTGAGTACCACAGACTGGGTCGCTAAAAACTTGGTAGACGTTATTTTGTCTAAAAAATCTGGGGTATTTGTGACGCCTTCAACTGCTTAAGCCACAATCTCTTTTAAAATGGAGACAAAATCTGAAACCTCTTGCAGAGTATTTTGCTGACCTAAACTCACCCGAATCGCAATGAGTGCAAGTTTATCTGGCACACACATCGCTTTCAGCACGGGGCTGGGCGCTTTGCTCTGGCTTGAACAGGCTGAACCACTCGACACAGCAACCCCCCTTTGATCCAACTGCATTAACAACATTTCACCATCGACGCTATCGAGGAGAATTTGACTGGTATTGGGTAACCGTTCAGCCTCAGAAGACACGATAGTCAAGCCGCTAATATTACTGATACCCTGTTCCAAACTTTTCTGAAGTCCCAACAGGTGTTTGCTTCGCTCTTCAAGTAATTCAGAGGCCAATTGCGCTGCCTGCCCAAAACCAACAATAGAGGCAACGTTTTCGGTGCCTGGTCGTATCTGATTTTCTTGCCCCCCACCATAGAACAATGGTTCTAAAGGTGTTTTTTTATCATGAATAATGGCACCCACACCTTTTGGCCCATAAATTTTATGGCCCGATACAGACATCAAATTAACATTCAACGAATTAAACTCAACAGCCATTTTACCGATGGATTGAACCGCATCCGTGTGAAATATCACCCCCTTCTCTTGGGCCAAACTCGCTAATGGCGCAATATCCTGAATAACACCCGTCTCGTTATTAGCGTGCATGACACTGATAAAACCCGTTTCCGCCCTCAGCGAGTTTTTTAAAACCTCTTCATTTAACCCGCCCTCCTTATTGACCGGCAGCTCATCAATAATGAAACCTGAAGACGATAATTGACGAATGGGTTCTGATACCGATGGATGTTCTGTCGCACCGAATAAAATATGGTGTTTTTTTGAACTGCTCGCAGAAGCAATACAAAGATTGTTTGCTTCTGTCCCACCACTTGTAAACACCACTTGGTCAGGGTTCACCTTAACAAGGTCAGCGACCTGTTGCCGCGCTTGCTCCACGGCTGTTTTAACCACGCGTCCATGCCGATGTAAACTGGATGGATTACCATGGAAAGTGGTCAAAAAAGGCTGCATCGCCTCCACAACGGCGGTGTCAATTGGCGTGGTTGCATTGTTATCGAAATAAATCATTAGAATATTACTGTTAGCAAACGAACCCTAATCGCCTTTAGCCATATTTTCTCGACACGTGTTGCCGGTCCCATCATCAATGGGCTGACTTTTCATTTCTTCAACAGACATTTCATCCATGCCACCACCTAATGATTTAATTTCATGGCACATACGTTCCATTTCTTTATCCATAGAATGGATATGTTCCAGCATTCTGTTAATCGCCACAGCCACAGGATCTGGCATCTCTTGAGATGCTCCATAAGCATCAAAACCAATTTTCTTTGCCATGGCCTCTTGTTCAGGACTGGGTTTTGTTGTTTCCGTATTCGCTACACGACCCGGTATACCAATAACGGTTGTCTCTTCCGGCACCGTCCGAATAACAACGGCATTTGAACCAATTCTAGCGTTATCGCCGATGACAATAGGCCCGAGTACTTTAGCGCCAGCGCCCACCACAACTCCATTCCCCAACGTGGGATGACGTTTACCTTTCTGCCAGCTCGTTCCCCCTAAAGTCACGCCATGGTACAGCGTGCAATCATCACCGATGATAGCGGTTTCTCCAACCACCACGCCCATGCCATGATCGATAAAAAAACGTTTCCCAATAACAGCGCCTGGATGTATTTCAATGCCCGTTAACCAACGCGAAAAATAAGCTAAAAACCTTGAAATAAACTTTAGGTTGGCATTCCATAACCAATGATTCAGCCGATGCAGCAAAATAGCATGAAACCCCGGATAAGTTGTGATGATTTCAAATTTATTCCGAGCCGCAGGATCGCGGTCAAAAACGATATTAATATCTTCTTTTAATTGATTAAACATAGTTTTATTCTTTAAATCGTTGATCTATTCTAACGCGTGCACTTTTTCAAAAGCGTTTTTTTATACACACACTAAATCTTTTTAATCCCTTCTAGCTTATTATGAATGGCGGTTAAAACCCCACGTAAAATATTAACCTCTGTTCTATTGAGTTCTGCACGATAAAAAATACGCCGTATTCGTTGCTGAAGCCTTTTCGTTTTATACAACTGCAAAAAGTCTGTTTTTTCAAGTGTGTTTAAAAGGTGCTCAAAGAAACCCTCAAATTCTTGACTCGTTGCCGGCCTGTCTTCAGCTTTTGGTGACTGAATGACTTGATCACCAATCACCGCTGAATAGATTTCATAACACAACACCTGTACAGCAGATGCAACATTTAACGAACTGAACGCTGGGTTCGTTGGAATATGTAATAAATGATGACATAACTCCAGCTCTTCATTGGTTAATCCAGAATTTTCACGACCAAAAACCATCGCCACGTTTGCTGTTTTAGCTGCTGAGATAATAAGCTCAGATCCTTTCTTAGGTCCAACTTCTGACCAGCCCAAATGACGAATTCTTGCGCTCGCTCCAAGCACCAACTCACAAGGTTCCAAGGCTTCTTGCAGACTGTTGTATACCTGTGCGTTTACCAAGATATCATCAGCACCTGATGCCCTTGAAGTCGCTTCGGAACTGGGAAATATTTTTGGTTTTACCAAAGCTAAATTGGACAACCCCATATTTTTCATTGCGCGCGCCGTCGCTCCAATATTTCCTGGGTGAGAGGTTTCAACTAAAACAATCCTAATATTTGACAGTATTTTGTTATTTTCATCGACTTTCAAAAGACATACTCCGGCTGTATCTGTTATCCTTGCGCCACTCCAAAAGTTAGGTTTCATCATGCACCCAATGTTAAATATTGCTATTAGAGCAGCACGGCAAGCAGGCGATATTATAATACGTTCAGCTGATTCTATTGATACTCTTAAGATAACTATTAAGAATCAAAACGATTATGCGACTGAAATTGATAAGCGTGCTGAAGAAGAAATTATTCATACTTTACTCAGCGCTTATCCAGATCATGGTGTTTTAGCTGAAGAATCCGGTTCTTTAAATGAAGACGCTGAGTACATATGGGTTATTGACCCATTGGATGGGACCACAAATTATATGCATGGCTTTCCTCACTACGCCGTTTCCATCGCCTTAAAAAAAGGCGATAGCATTGAACAAGCGGTTGTTTACGATCCAGTTCGTCAGGATTTATTCACTGCAACGCGTGGAAAAGGTGCCATGTTAAATAACCGCCGAATACGTGTTGGACGGCAACGAAAAATCCAAGGTTCATTTCTGGGTACAGGCTTCCCGTTTAAAAATGACAAAGATATTGAACCCTATTTAGATATTTTCCGTGATATCTTCTCAATCACTTCTGGTGTGAGACGTGCCGGCGCAGCATCGCTTGACTTAGCATATGTCGCCGCTGGAAAACTGGATGGCTTTTTTGAAATCGGCCTTAAGCCTTGGGATTTTACTGCTGGTGTATTACTTATCCAAGAAGCTGGTGGTGTTGTGACAGATTTTTCAAATGATCATGGCTTCCACAAAACGGGCAATATTGTTTGCGGGAACCCTAAAATTCAACAGGCCTTATTAGATAAAATTACGCCCCACGCCGATAAAGTCATCTCCAGTTAAGAATAAATTTACAAAAAAAGCCGCTTAATACAAGCGGCTTTTTTATATATGACCTAATCGTTATCGGCTATGGAATTTTGTCTAGCTCTTCTTGATCAACTTTAACAACCAGTAAATCTGCTTTTGTAATACCCAGCGCAAGTGTCACCGGGCTGGCAACGTAAATGGATGAATAAGTCCCTATCAACACGCCAACAATAAGCGCTAAAGCAAAGTCGTGAATGATTTCACCACCAAAAAAGAATAAAGCCATCAGGACCAATAAGGTGGTCATTGACGTCATTATGGTACGGCCCAAGGTCTGATTTAGAGAGATATTCATTACCTCAACTGGTGAGCCTTTTCGAATGGTTCTAAAGTTTTCTCTCACTCGGTCGAACACAACAATCGTGTCATTTAATGAATACCCAATAACTGCCAAAATAGCCGCCAATACGGTTAAATCGAATTCAAATTGAAAAACCGAAAAGAAGCCTAAGGTAATAATGACATCATGCGCTAACGCCGCCACTGACCCTATAGCAAAACGGTATTCGAAACGAACAGCCACATAAATAAGAATGCAAATCAGTGCATATAACAACGCTAAACCGCCGTCTTCTTGCAATTCCTCACCGACTTGAGGCCCAACAAATTCAGCACGTCTCAACTCACCTTTCTGCGAAAACTTCTCATTCACTACCGACATCACTTTGTTGCTTAAAGCGGCGCTGTTTAACGCCTCATCAGGTAATAAGCGAATCAACACCTCTTTTGAAGAACCAAAATGTTGTACAACAGCCCCCTCAAAACCAGCCTGTGATAACAAACCCCTTAAATCATTTAATTCAACCGGTTGTGCAAAACTCACCTCAACTAAGGTACCGCCGGTAAAATCAATCCCTTTTTTAAGTCCTACAGTGGCCAAAGAGGCAATAGAGACACCAATGAGCACAATAGAAAAGGCAAGCGCTAGTTTGCGTTTACTAAGAAAATCAATCTTAATTGTATTTTGCTGACTCATCTTTTAAATCCTTAGTTTTTCTATTTGCTGACCACCGTACGTCGCATTAACCAATGCGCGCGTACCAATAATGGCTGTAAACATGGACGTTAAAATACCAATGCTTAACGTAATGGCAAACCCTTTAATAGGACCCGTTCCAAATCCGAACAATATAATGGCTGCAATTAAGGTCGTAATATTGGCATCGGCGATGGTTGAGAAAGCTTTCTCATAACCCGCCTGAATACTGGCCTGAGGCGAATTACCGTTTTTCAGCTCCTCTTTAATTCGCTCAAAAATCAATACATTCGCATCGACCGCCATACCCACTGTCAGCACGATTCCAGCAATCCCTGGCAGCGTCAACGTGGCTTGTAATAGCGATAAAGCAGCCACAATGAACACTAAATTGGCTGCTAAAGCTATATCGGCAAACAAGCCAAATGTTTTGTAATACATGACCATAAAGACCAGGACCAGCGCAAAACCGATCATCACTGAGTTAAAGCCTTTATCAATATTATCCTGCCCTAAACTCGGGCCGACAGTCCGTTCTTCGACAATATCGATGGGAGCCGCCAGTGCGCCAGCACGAAGTAACAAGGCCAAGTCACGTGCTTCGGCAGAGTTATCCAAGCCCGTTGTTTGAAAACGGTTACTAAAATGGCCGCGAATTGTCGCCACGTTAATCACTTCTTCGACAACTGTTTTATAGCGTACAGGCTGCCCGTCTACCATTTTTGTTTCAGTTCTATTTTCAATGAACACCACCGCCATTGGCTTACCAATATTATCACGGGTTGTCTTGCTCATTTTCTTACCACCCGGTCCATCTAACGAGACAGAAACCATCGGAGAACCCGTATCATTTTCTATCCCTGATGAAGCATCAATAATTTCATTACCCGTCACAATCACCTGTTTTTTCAACAGAATTTGCCCGCCATCTCGCCTGTTATAGAGTTTCGACCCAATCGGCACTCGACCCGATGATGCAGAATGTTGAGTATCGACCAGATGATATTCCAAGGTGGCCGTCGCTCCTAAAATCTCTTTAGCGCGCGCAGTGTCTTGCACACCGGGCAACTCAACGACAATGCGATGATCACCTTGCCGTTGAATCACGGGTTCCGCTACACCTAATTCATTAACCCGGTTTTTAAGGGTAATAATGTTTTGTTTAACCGCATAATCCCTGACTTTTTTAAGCTCATCGTCCGTCATTGTTGCTATTAATGTCGGTGTTGTTGAACCTTCTTCCGCTTCCGGTTTAAACTCCCACTCACGGAATTGAGATGACAATTGATTTATTGCCGAATCAAAAATGGACTGATTCCTGAATTTAATACGAATAGCCTGCGTATCGGCCATCACGTTTAAATAACGTAGCTTGTTTTCGCGAAGAAACTGACGAAAGCTCGTTGCACTTCGGTCTATGGCTTGTTTTTTAGCCGCCTTTACATCAACCTCTAATAAAAAATGAACACCACCGCGTAGATCAAGGCCTAAGTACATGGGCGCTGCATTTAAAGAACGTAACCATTGAGGCGTTGCAGGGGCTAAATTTAGCGCAACAACATACCGGTTCCCCAGGGTTGACTTAATCATATCAACAGCCTTTAACTGCGCCTCGGTTTGATTAAAACGCAATAAAATCTGACTGTCAGTCAATTCGCTGTTCAAAAGTGCAATATCATTCTCTTCTAGCTGGTTTTTTACTTCGTTCAGTAAAGCGGTATTAATAACGGCACCGCGTAGTGGTGAAATTTGAACAGAAGGATCTTCACCATATAAATTCGGCAAAGCATAGATAACGGCAATAACCAGTGTTATTGCAATCGTTAGATTTTTCCAGACAGGAAAATGATTCATCATGACAACAACTCGCGTAGTGGTTTATTTTTTGGTTTTTACCGCAGATGCATAGGTCCCTTTGGGCATCACTGATGAAATCGATGTTTTCATCACCTGTACAGACATATTTGGTGCAATCTCTAATGTTATAAAACTATCTCCAACCTCTGTAATTTTACCCAATACACCGCCATTGGTAACAATTTCATCCCCTTTTTTTGAACTTTCTACTAACTCTTTGTGCTGTTTGTTACGCTTTTGTTGAGGACGAATTAGAAGAAAATAAAAAATAATAATCAGCGCAATGGGAAAAAGTAAGCCTTCAAACCCCGGTGCAGCTGCTTCCTGAGCAGCTGTGGCGGCGCTTGCCACTTCGTCAGCGGCAACGGCATTAGATATCAAAAAGTCCAACATATTTTTCTCCTGTCATGTAATAAGTTTAATCAAACATTATGCCACAGCATCGGGTTTTTTACCCTGCTGCGCGTAAAAATCCTCTACAAATTCAGCTAAACAACCTTCTTCAATGGCTACGCGTAGCCCCCGCATCAAATCTTGGTAATAATGCAAATTATGGATCGTATTAAGACGTGACCCTAAAATCTCTTTGCATTTATCAAGATGACGCAAGTACGAACGCGTATAGTTTTTACAGGTGTAGCACTCACACGCCTCATCAATTGGCCGCGTGTCATACTGGTATTTCTCATTTCTGATTTTTACCAAGCCTTTGCGAGTAAACAGATAACCATTTCTTGCATTGCGTGTTGGCATCACACAGTCAAACATATCAATGCCCTTTAAGACGGCCTCTACGATATCTTCTGGCTTACCCACACCCATTAAATAACGCGGTTTGTCATCAGGCATTTTTGGCACAATATGCTCCAGCACACGCTCTCTATCTTCTTTCGGTTCTCCAACCGAGAGACCACCCACCGCAAATCCATCAAAGCCAATGTCTTTAAGCCCCTTCAGCGACTCATCTCGTAACTGTTCATACATGCCCCCTTGAATAATGCCAAATAAGGCAGATGGATTATCACCATGCGCTGCTTTACTTCTTTTTGCCCAGCGTAACGATAACTCCATGGAGGTACGTGCTTCTTTTTCCGTCGCTGGGAAAGGCGTACATTCATCAAAAATCATGACAATATCCGAGCCTAACTGCCTTTGAACTTGCATTGACTCTTCAGGCCCCATGAAAACTTTGCGTCCATCAACAGGCGAACGAAAATGTACGCCCTTCTCCGTGATTTTTCGCATTTCATCAAGACTAAAGACCTGAAAACCGCCAGAATCGGTCAGAATCGGTTTTTGCCAATTCATAAAATCATGTAGATCGCCATGCGCCTCAATCACCTCCACACCGGGTCGCAGCATTAAATGGAAGGTATTGCCCAGTACGATCTGCGCCCCTGTCTCCAATAATTCTTCAGGTGCCATCGCCTTAACCGTTCCGTAAGTACCTACTGGCATAAAGGCAGGTGTCTCTATGGTTCCTCTATCAAAAGTTAAACGGGCACGACGTGCTTTTGCATCAGTCTTTAATAAATCAAATTTCATATTCTAACTCTTATCCGGCATATGGCTTAAAAACATGGCATCACCATAACTAAAAAAACGGTATTTTTGGCGAATAGCGTGTTGGTAGGCAGCCCTCATCCTTTCATAACCTGAAAAAGCACTCACCAGCATGAGTAACGTGGATTCTGGCAAATGGAAATTAGTGACCATCGCATCAATCACATTAAAGGCATAACCAGGGGTAATGAATAAATCGGTCTCTCCTTTGAATGGCTTAAGCTGACCGTCCCTGGCTGCCGACTCTAATGACCGCATCGCGGTTGTTCCGACAGCGATCACACGGCCACCCTGCTTCTTTGTCAACTCAATGGCCTTAATTGTTTTTTCATCGACCGTTAACCATTCTTTATGCATAATATGGTCAGCAAGATTTTCTTCGCGTACCGGCTGAAATGTTCCACTGCCTACGTGTAAGGTGACATAAGCAAAATCAACACCCAACGACTTAATTTCATCTAAAATAGCCTGATCAAAATGCAGGCCAGCGGTTGGAGCGGCAACAGCCCCAGGTTCACGACCAAAAACAGTTTGGTAACGCTCAACATCTAACGACTCATCTTCCCGGTCGATATAAGGGGGTAAGGGCATATGCCCAATAGCTTTCAACACCGTATCAATAGATTCTACAAAGCGTAATTGAAACAAATCACCATCGCGTCCTTCAACATAACATTCATAGCCATCATTCAAAATAATTTTTGCACCTGCTTTGGGCGATTTGCTTGACCGAATGTGCGCTAACGCCTGCAAATCATCCAACACGCGTTCAATCAGTATTTCAAGCTTTCCGCCGGTTTCTTTATGGCCAAAAAGCCGCGCCGGTATCACCCGGGTATTGTTAAACACTAATAAATCACCGCTTTTTAACAGGGATGGCAAATCAGAAAAACCGCGGTCCAAAAAATCCTCGTCATTAACCACAAGCAAACGACTGTCCACTCGTTTATCCAAAGGATAACGCGCAATTAATTCATCAGGTAACCGGTAGTTAAAATCACTTTTTTTCATGGCGAGGGATATTAACAGGAACGCTGAGTCTCAGCGAGGGTAAAAGGAACGATTAAATAGAATAATTCATCTAGAGTTTTAAAAAAAAACTGTCTATAATGCGCGTTCTTAATTGGCCGGGGTGGCGGAACTGGTAGACGCGCCGGATTCAAAATCCGGTTTCTTCGGAAGTGCCGGTTCGATTCCGGCCCTCGGTACCACTTAAGTTTTCAGCAACAAGCCGAAACAGACTGCAAAGCCCTTCTTTAAAGGGCTTTTTAGAATCTAAAGCTCACCCGCTATTCAGTAAAAAAAACCGCAATAAATTCATTCCATTTACGAAAGACAGCCCGGTGAGTTTGGGTCAACCGGCGAATGCACTAAATGTGGAGCGTTTTTAATAGGTACACCAAAGCCAACCTCAGAGATGGTTTTAAAAAAAAGAGCCGCAAATAAACAAAACCGAGCAGACAAAAAAACAGAACGTGAAAATTTAAATAAGCTGGTAATAACAAACCTCATTATCTGGCCATTATTACTGTCAATTGCAGTTATAAATTCACCGGATAAACCCGTTATAGATACAAATAAAAACCAGCAACAAGCCAAAGAAATCCAAGCCTATATGAAAAGGAATTTCGGGGCAAAAGGCCACGCAGCGAGTTGGTTTATAGAAATTGATGATATCGAAATATCTCAAACAGATGAGAGCCGTTATATAGCGGTATCAACCCTCTTAGATAAAAATGAAAATTCCACGGCAAACAACATGTGCAACGCATTTAGCAATTATTGGATGGAACATCAAAGTGAATTCAGCGGCTTGAGGATAATGGGAATAAATCAACAAATAATTTCTTACCGTTATTCACTTAATGCGATGTGCTCATAAAGGCAACCAGATTCCCAGTTTGAGAATAACATTAAAAAGAAAGATTAAGCTACACAACTTTTAACGACAAATAAAAAATAAACTACTGTTTTTAAAAAAATCCCGGCCTTCGTACAAATTTTGAAGAATCAATCGAGTCTTACGCCATTGATTTCCATTGATTTAAAAGGCTCAATTCAGCTAATGAGCCACTTATAACCCGCCCTCTTTCCCAGTCATTATGGAGTGCGGAAGCTTACCAGCAGCAGCTCTATCAGCTGCCATCGATGGATGGTAGCTAACGGATAGGAAAAAGCGATACTTTTGGATTTACCGACCCATACCACCAACAACTTTCCTTGATCATCAGCTTCCTAGAGTCACCGGAGGAAAATCAGAATCAAGTTGCGTTGGACTAAGCCATTTTATAGTTAGAATGCGCTCCTTCATCCGATTCCATTATATCTATTGAAACTCATGTTCGAGATTAAACTTCCAGTTTACATCAGCAGTATCTTTGTTAGTGCCCAATATTGCACCAAACTCCCAACTTAGTTTTCTACCACCACCTATTCGCCAAAGCCCAGTGAGAACAGGGCCAATACCCTGGGTATTCTGAGACTGGTAAAGTTCTACGCCCGGCTCTATCCAAGTGTTATGTCGATAACGAATTTGCCCGGCAAACGCCGTTTCCCATTCGTTATCAATATCACTACCCCACTCGTAAATCACTGAAAAGTTACCGGTAGCGACCCAGTCTAACCATTCGCGCAAGACAATCAAGGTGGTACTCGCTTCCCACACATTGTCGTCTTGCTTTTTTTCCAGCTCAAATAGCAAGCCCCAGTCGTTATTGTACTCACCCTGCTCCGTTAACTGCCATTTCACTTCGGCCTCATAGGATTCAAGCGTTAGATTATCTCCCGGCACATCAGTACCCGTCACATAGAACTCGACAAACAACTGATCGGATATAGTTTGACCATACCCTAGTCGATGTCGAATTCCGCCATCCACATCTTCATCCGAATCCTCCTCATATAAAACGCGATACTCGATTTCTTTCTCAAGCAGTTGTACGTAAGGGTGATAAACTTTATCGATGGTTGAACCGTCAGCACGAACATAAGCGCAAGCAAATATAGAGAGTAACACAAGTAAACGACAAACTAATTTTTGAGTCATTTTATAACTTCCTTGAAATGACCTGACTTTTTCTGCCAAATTGAATGGCGGTCATTGATACAGCAATGAGTACGATAATTGAGGTTGCATAGAAGCTTACCTCGATAACTGAAGGTGTTGCCTCGTAACCAAAAATGGCATAGGCAATTTGCCCGGCGATTGAGGACTCGGCGATAAGCCCATTGCTGTCCCATAGCGGTTGACCCGAGGGCAGCCAGTCAACCTGGATAAGCAGCTGTGTTGCTTGCAATACCATACCCGCCGCCACTAACGTCAAAATCGTTGCGTGAATCAATTTGATTCTCGATTGATATGCCATAGCCAGCGCATAGAACACAATCGCGCCAACACTCAGTCCAATGGCAAGACCGACAAACCCACTAGTGATCGATTCGACAAGCACTCCTTCTTTTTGTAAAAAACCACTGTAAAAAACATAGAGTTCCGCACCTTCCCTGACCAGCGCAATAAATACGATGACAGTCATAAGATGGCGTAATACAGACAATAATTTTTCGGAATGCCGCCATTGCACCGAAATCAATGCAACAACCAAACAATAAATCGTCAACTGCAGGCTCGCATCCACCACTTCCTGGCCTGCATAGTCAAACCACTCGGAAATATTCCCCATGGCATTGCCATAACCAATCGCTCCCACTAAACCCGCCATCAGCGATACAGGCACCCAGGTCAATCTAACACCTGTGCTTTTGCTGACAGACAGGAGAATTGCAATAAGAATGCTGGCTTCCAGCGTTTCTCTCAGTACGATAATGATAATTTCCAATAACATCGCACACCTATTCGGCAATCACCCGCCCCTGGGCGGTTGCCATATTAAACTCACCAAAAAACGGATACACACCAGGCCTGAGAGGCCCAATAAAAATGACCGTTTTACTGCCTCCTAAAATCACCTTCTCACGGTTCAACTCATAACTTTCAAACTCTTCCGGCGTATCGTCTTCGTTAATGATCAGGAGTTTTATTTTTACACCGGCGGGAACTACCAGCTCGGCTGGATAAAATAAATGGTCGCGAATCAGCAGTTCAAAAACCGGCTTATCGGCATTGACCGAAAAGGAAGCCATCGACGTAATTACTGCCAACAATGTCAACCCATACTTAAGCATACGTTTCCTCTGCACCATTATTTGTCGATCGAACCGGCAACTGGGAAGGAGATATCCACGGCCAAACCACCTAGGCTCGAAGAGCGCGTAAATACAATATCCGCTTCGTGTGCTCGTATAATGTCTGACACAATGGACAGGCCTAATCCGCTGCCATGTACGTTCGAAGCATTGTGGTCTCCACCGATACGATAGAACCGATCCAACATACGCGGATATTCTTCCTCGGGAACACCCGGCCCGGAATCCTCAACTAACAGGGATACCCGTTCACCTTGTTGCGCCACCGTCACCTGAATCGTACCCTTTGCAGGCGTATACTTCGAGGCGTTGTCGATCAGGTTACGCAACAGGATAGCGATAGAGGAAGACCTTCCGTTGATATCACAATCCGCCCCCTCCAGACCGATGTCCTGGTCTTTCATAACCAGTTGGTCATAAGATTCAACAATAACTTCCTGAACTGCCGAATAGAGATTGATGGTTTCAACGCTGTGATTGTCTGCATCCACTGATACTTTATGTTGATCCAGCAGCTGTTCAATACTGTGCTCCATGCGATTGGCTGTGCGTTTCAGCGATGCCAGAAGCTCATTATCATCCCGCGATTTGGACAGATTGTGCAGATCGATTTTTAGTACCGACAACGGTGTTCTCAGCTCGTGAGCCGCATCGGCAGAAAAGCGTTTTTCACGTTCAAAGGCGTTGCCCAAACGACGAAACAGGCCATCAAGCGCACGGGTAATCGGCTGAAGTTCTTCTGTGTAATCATCACTTACGAGCGCTGAAAAGTCATCCGCTGAGCGAGAGTCCAGTCGGGTCGCCAAACGCCTCAAGGGTTTAAGACCGATATGCACAATAAGCCACACGAGAATGCCAACGATGGGTAATACCCAGATAATCGGCAGTATCGTTCGAATCAACACCTCCTCGGTTAATGAGGAATAGACCTGATGCTTTGATGCCACAACAATTTGTATTGCCAGGTCGTGCACTTCCATCCGATAGAGCAACCACTGATGCCCTTGATAAGTTTTAAAATGAAAACCTGGTGCTTCCTCAAAAAAGGGTGAGTCGGGCGCATTATCAGACTTGGTTTGCAGGCCGGTTTTATGCCACACTTGATAGAGTATATCATCACCAAAAAGATTGTCTGGCAACTTACCGGGCTGAGCAGCCAATTTCATTAAGCTGTGTGCCTTTTCCCTTAATTGCTGTTCCTCAATACGATCTACCGCGTTCAAACTGTCGCGATAGCCTTGTAGCGCAGCGATAAAATTAGTCAGACAGAGGACAGACAAAATAATGATAATCAGGAATCGCCTAATGGATGTCATAAGGCAAGATCAGCTCTCTTTACCGTATAGCCAATACCCCGAATCGTCTGGATAAAGTTCGAAGGCAACTTTTTCCTCAAATTACTGATGTGCACCTCAACTGCATTGCTACCAATGGTCTCGCCCCATTCATAGAGATGATCTTCCAGCATGGCTTTGGTTTTTACTCGCCCTGCGTCCTCCATTAAAATTTTTAGCGTCATATATTCTTTTTTAGGCAAGCGTGTTTCTTCACCACTAACGAAAAGCGTATGTGCTACGACATCAAGAACAACATCACCAATAGCAATCTGACTAGTGATAGAAGTATTAAGCCGCCGCGACATCACGCGCAGCCTGGCTAACAGCTCCATCATCTCAAATGGCTTCACCAGATAATCATCCGCACCGTTATCCAGGGCTTTCACCTTGTTATCTAAATCGCTCCTCGCTGTTAAAATAAGGACGGGCATGGATGGGTCGTTTTTCCGTATACTCTTAAGCACCTCATGGCCGTCCATATCCGGCAAGCCTAAATCCAGAATGACCATATCGGGAACAAACTGCCTAATATACGTTATAGCCTCCTGCGCTAATCCAGTACGTGACACGATAAAGCTCTCGCTTTTCAGTGCTGTCATCAGACCTTCAGCCAGGTCAGGGTCATCTTCAACAATCAATATTTTCAATTCACACTCACATATCGTTAGTTGAGGCGTTTTTCTATATTCAGCAATGCTTTCTGTATTTCCTTTCTTCGACCCTCATCTGCAAGCTCCCTGCCCGCTCGAGGTTTTGCCTGCAGCGCCTTCTCCATATAAAACTTTGCCTCTGCATATCGTTTTTCACTTCGCAGGTAGTCACCATAGAAATAGTTGGGATCTATACCATCGGGATTTATTGACAGCGCTTTTTTTAACAACTGTTCTGCCTTGTCATCATCGCCAAAGCCTACCGGCCAGCCCGGCACATTGAAATACAACGTACCCAAGCTGGTGTACGCCGACCCTTTCAAAGCCTCTGCATCCAGTTCCAGGGCTTTTTCCAGGTCAGCTTTAGCAGCTTTGGCATACTTCAGCGCTCCCAGGCCACCCTTAACGCCAGCGTAGGTCGATTTAATGATGCCTCGCCAGATATATAACTCCGCTGACTGAGGATGTGCGGCCACTTTTTGGTCCGCTTGTGCGACAAGTGCTGCAAACCCCACCTTTTGTGACCCGCCCACCAGTTGATAGTTCGCAATGGCCCACTCTCTCTGTAAGTGTTTCACTGCCTCCAACTCGGTTTCCGCAAGCGTAAGGGAAGCAAATAGAAACGCAGCAATAGCTATAGCCAGTTTAAATGATTTCATAAATAAGCTCCATCGTTAGGTACTGATTGTCAGCCTTCAGCGCTGCAATAGCGCTTGATCGTCGCCAGTTGCCTGGCAAGCACTTTGTCAACCAGCTTGAGGAACGGGCTATTTAGCCAGACAAAAAACGCTTCCGGCCAGCTCAGGTAACGGTTTACCTGTTTTCCCTTCGTCAGTGCTTTTACAACCTGTTTAGCAACAGACTCATGCTCATCAATCACATTGCCCAGTTCCCGGTTCATTTGATTCATGGTATCCCTATTCAACGCCGTATTCGTGGCTCTCGGTGCCAGATAAATTACTGTGATGAGGGTATCGCTCAACTCTCTGCGCAGAGACTCGGTAAACCCCCTCAGGCTAAATTTACTGGCACAATAAACACTGGAACCGGCGTAGCCAATACCGCCCGTTGCCCCCGTCAACACCAACCGCTGTGTTTTTTTGCTCATCAGTTTTCTCGTCTTGTTACTTGTTACTTTTACCTTGCTACATTTCATCTTTTTCAAGTAAAGCGTTTATATTTATCAGCATATGGATTTCACGCTACGATAACCTCAGCCTACTCGGGAGATAAATCTCTAAATACGTTGCCATACAAATAATAAAATGCTTTTGCTGCGTGAATAATCAGACCCTGCTCTTCTGAATCTTCAAGCTTATTCATAAGCCCTTCAAAAAACTTGATATGATCCTGATCCAGAGTACCATGGGAACGTAAATAACTGAATGCGTTAGCAGGAAGGTCTAACACCTCCTGAATCTTATCAGCGGCCAAATCAGCGATCTTAATACTCGTGCCTTCCAGAACATTGACCATGCCGAAAAACCCCAGTGGATTAATTCGACTGACCGTATCGTAGGCGTAAGAAACCATCAATTCTGTCGACAGATTAGGTTTGCTGTGCCTGACTTTTTCCTTATCAAAACCACAAGCTTCAATGTCGTTGAGTATCCACTCCTGATGCCCCAGCTCCTCTTCGATATACTCTGCCACTGCGTCCCTCAGCCACTCTTTGCTTTCAGGTAACCGAGCACCTGTCGCCATCAAAAGTGGTGTTGTATGTTTGACGTGGTGATAAGCTTGCTGCAAAAATGCTACATAATCATTCAGGCTAATATCACCCTCTAAGCAAGCCGAAATAATTGGCGCAGACAGCAAATATTGCCTTTCGGTTGCCGTCTCATTCTGTAACCGTTGATAAAAATTCATTTTTGCACCTCGATTAGATCTGTTTGAAAATACTATTTGCAATTACTATTTAAGAGCACTATTTGAGCGTACATCGCAAAACTCGTTTCCAGCTTTGTCAGAACGTTTGAAGATGGCCAAATGCAGAGTGTGCCTAAATCTTGCTTGTGGAATATCGCGAACCAGTCCAAAACCATGCCCATTAAATTTATTTTCTAAATCTCCAAGCTTGGTCGTGTACTGGCGTGATAACTTCCCACCCATCAAGCTTCTAACACTTCTTTTGATACTGGTGAAGGCATAGGGACTAAGATACGAAATTAGAACGTACTTTTGCGCAACCCGACAGAGTTCGGCAATTATTGGTTCTCGACTGCTATCGTCTGGAAAATGATGGTAAAGGCGAAAGCATAAAACTGCATCAAAGGTCATATCGTTAAAATTCAAGTTGGTTATATCACCCTGCTGAAATTCCAGATTGACGCCTGCTTCCTTAGCTTTTTTTCTGGCTACATAAACGGCAGCCTCACCCAGGTCAATGCCTGTAGCTTTCATGCCTTTTTGAGCCATTAATACAGTTGCCCGACCCACGCCACAAGGCGCGTCAAGTACCGTTTTTACATCTGAAAAGCTATGCAGAGACCTTTCAATTAATGCCATCTCAGCTCTGTGCTTAGATTCTCTGCGTTGAGTGTAAGAAAGCGCTGATGTCATATCGTGCTTGATTCGGTTTTTGTGATCTTCACTAAAGCTATTGCGCATTTTTATCGTCATATTCTATGTCTCCAAACCTATTACCTATTCATATTTGTTGGTTATACTGATCTATGATTAGCCGACGGTCCTCCTTTTGCAGTTCTGGCGCACGACGAAATAACCGTTCTAAATCACTATTCATCGCAACTTTTGAATTACGACGAAAACGTCCACGCTCAAAATCAATCAACCTGCATTTACTAAAATCTTTAGCGATAAAAATATGCTGGGTATATAGGGTTCTGTGTACAAAGTTAAGGGCATGTAAAACTGCTAATGTCTGCCCAACCAATCTAATAATTTCGCTCCGCCTATTGACTGGTAGTTCACCAGGCAGTGTTCGCCCTCCATAACAGATAACTTCTGGAACCTGTAACTCCTTCTCGGCAAGCTTTTTAATAATGGTGTGCTCTACCCAATAAGTGGATTTTGCCGAAAACCAACTGTTACTATTTCGGCGTAGTTGATTCACCTGACGCTTGATATAAACCATGCAAATACCAGAATTTTTCACCGCAAGCTTTGCGCGAACAACACTACTATTACCGCCATACCTCGAGTTACCTTCTTCAACCAAATCACCGGCTTTATCCCACCAATAGTCAAAAGTTTTTGACCCGCTTTCAAGCATAGCTTTATCCCAATTTCCACAAGCTTCCAGTCGTTGATAATGTCTTTTCAATGTGATTTTACCGGTCCTATTGATGCACAACTGCCGCCCCTCACCGTTTGACCCACCTGCATGCTGTGCGCATACAAACACTGCAATTCATTGAAAAAATGCTCCCAAACTGCCTTTCGGCGCGGTCGATTGTTGGCGGTCAAATATGGCTGCAACTGTTGCTCGGAGACACGCAACCAACCACCCACTCTTGCATAATCCGGCAACGATTCGTTGCACGTATCTATCCACTGCTGAATAGTTTCATCATCTACCTGCACCGGCGCGCAGATAACTGTTGTGAGGTAGGGCTCTGCATCACCCAGCACAACACATTGTCTCAGCAGTGGCTTCGACATCAGCACAGACTCAATCCACTCAGGGCTGATGTTTCTGCCAAAGCTGGTAATCAAGGTATTTTTCTTACGTCCCTCAATGGATAAATATCCGTCACATAGCGACCCGATATCTCCTGTCCAAATTTTTTCTGGATACCAACTAGACGAATCATCCATATAGCCGAGATGCACAGCACCAGATACCACGATTTCATTTTCTACAATGGCCACTTTACAGTGAGGCAGCACCTGACCAACGCTATCAACATGTTCAAGCACCGGCGTATTCAGGGCAACAACAGAACCACACTCAGACAATCCATAGCCCTGATAGACAGGGAGCCCCAACTGCCTCGCCTGCTCAATCAGTTTCGGAGCAACCTTACCGCCTCCTACCGCAATAAACGTGAGGCTAGCGGGTGGCTGCCAGCCACTGGCGCAAGCGTGCACCAGCAACATTAACAGTTGTGGAACAAGAATTAACGAATTGGGCTGTGCGAGATTGATGCAAGCCAGTAGCGCTTTTTCATTAATATCCGAGCTGCCTAGAAAGCCTCGTGACTCATCTGACGGAATGACCACTTCGCCACCACACAGTAACGGCGTATACACACCGGCAATATTTTCTAACAAAGTACTCAGTGGCAAGAGGCACAGGTGTTTTGGCCGCTGAATGCCTATAGCATCCGCTAACGACTGCGCTACCAACCACTGATGCTCCATACTCAGACAAACCCCTTTGGGGTTACCTGTTGAACCTGACGTAAAGGTGATCTTTTGCGTCCCCGTTGGCAACAGACACTCAAACGGGGAGATGCTTTTCCAGGCGTAAAATACACTTGTTGCACCTGAGCCTTGATAATATGGAATAGCCCTAAATTGATTATCCAGGTCATAAGGCACATTGGGACAATCACTCAACAGCGTATCAACACCACTTTGGGTCAGGCAGTGCTGAATCTGGCTGCTTGAAAAAAACGCGGGCAGCGGAATAAAAACAATCGCCAATGCCTGACAAGCCAGATCGAAAAGCACCCACTCAACAGAATTAGCGGCATGAAGTGCGACCACTTTTGAATCAGACTGAAGTAACCAGTCCATGCGCTGCTCCACCGCATCCAGCATAGCGCCATGGGTTATCGGGCGAGACCCCGATGATAACGCGATAGACTCTGGCGGTATTACATCAGCAATAAACGCCAGCCTTTTTAAAAGACCCACCATCTATTCAACTCCCAATCGACAATAGTCCCGCAACGAATGGGCTGTCTGGGTAATAACAGCCTGCTGTTTTGCTACCATTGCATACAGAGGATCACGTTGAGCGATAACATCCATGGCCTTCTTGAGATTGCCCACCAGGACCCGTGGATTGTTTTCATAGTAACGTCCCCAACGGGACTGATCAGAATTGAGCCGATTCGCATCAGCAACGGCTAGATAATCCAGCTCCAGACCGAGACGCCGTATTAAACGCTCCACTTGATCGGTGACCGTAAAGATCATCCATTCATAGCTGGCTTCAGCGAGAATTGCGGCCATCATCACCATGAAGACAGGGCCATAACCGTGACGGGCAATGGCCAGGTTGCCAATTTCCACCAGCGAGCAACGATCAACAGGCTGCCTTGCCAGTATCGCCACCTGCTGTTCTATCGGCCCATCCAGATACTGTTCCAGGAACAGGGGTCGGTGCAAACCCGGCCTGAAGCCCGCAGCACACATCAACTCGCCTTTGTCATGAATACCTAAAAGCAGCGGTAAGTATTCGTTCAAATCGGCATCGTGAACCTGGCGGTATTTGACGGCGATAAAGCGCTCTAGCTCAGATCGCCCTCGACAATTAACCCCATACAGACCAATATCACCACCTATTGGATGGCCTTGATTGTCAGGACGAGGATGGATTCCACTCACTGATGAATGCGGCATGACTTAACTCCAATCATTAGAATCATGGAGTTAACAATAGAGGTGCTGCCTTAAGACAACCTTATGAAAACCAGATAATTGGTACGGGATAAGTCACAAGTTACTTACCCATTGATACACCGCGCACAAAACCAGGATTGGTGTACTGCAAGCAGGCGTACTGATTTGATCCAACAAAATGATAAGTAATATCTGTTGGCGTTTACGGGGCTTGGCCGGGTTCGCTAATCGCTCATTCCCCGTTGGGGAACTAGAGCCCTCTCAACCCCTAACGCTTCTGCCCTCCAGGCGGCTAGGCGGTCACTAGAAAACCAGCTTAACCTCGCTAAGAGGCGCTTCACTAGATAAATGACAAGTGAGGAAAAGACTATGAGAAAAACGATATATGAAACCAACTATGACCGGCTGGTTAAGCTGGGGTTATTTCTAAAGACGATGCAGTACCCAGCCAATGTCGCCGTAGTGAGGTGGCAGGTTTGATGGACTGGGTGGTACAACCCTTTGCGTGTCATCCTTCTTAAATCTAACTACAAAGCATAAAAAAACACCCTATTCGTTTGCGGCGGACTGGGTGTTCTTAAGCAACCCCTCTTTAATAAGAGATTGCTCAAGCCGCTGGTTAATCTCACCGCTTCTTGATCGCTTATTAGTAAAAGCAACTTTATCCAAAGCCGCCTCAATGTCTAACGGCAAACGAATATTTGTATTTCTGTATGGGCAATTTTTTTCATAAAAACCTCTTTTTTCCTGTTTATGGATAACACTATTCAGATATTGGATGTTGAAGCCAACTATTTTTAATAGGAAAATGACAAAATGCACAAAAGTCAGATACATCAGTACAAATTAAGGGTATCTACAAAACTAAAAGAGTTGCTTGCGGGCATCTCTGAGCACAGGCATAGAAGCGTTAAATCTCAAGTCATCGAAACAATCAAAGCTCCAAGTGAGCTAGTCACCCCCCCTTATTCATCGATCAGCATCAATTTCCCCGTAGAAATATTCCAAAGTTTAAAATCAGCCGCTGCACTAAAGAAAATGAGCGTCAATGATGAAATACTAGACCGCATCTACTGGTCAAACCCACAAGCAGAGCTCGATTACCTAAACGGCAGAGACACATCGAGCGATTACCCCCTATCGGGCACCAGCCAGAAGTTAATGGTGAAAGAAGAGCCCAATCCACAAGGACTGTGTACGCAAACGGAAGACGAACGGATTATGTTAGAAGAATACCGCGCCATGTCAGCCGATCAACGTACACAGATGCAAGCAATTAGCGATGCGATTTATGAACCAAAAAAATTGATCTAAAAAAATAAGGCATTAAATATAAGGAAGCACAATGAAAGGAACTTTATGAATACAACAAAATGCCCCTCGTGCAGCCACATACGGCAGCCCGGTGAATTTGGAGCTACCGACGAGTGTACCAAATGCGGAGCTTTTTTAATGCGTGCGCCAAAACCAACCTCAGAGATGGTTTTAAAAAAAAGAGCCGCAAACAAACAAAACCGAGCAACCAAAAAGACAGAGCGTAAAAAATTAAATAAACTGGTAATAGCAAACCTCATTATCTGGCCATTACTTCTTATATTGGTGATTATATTGCCTACAGATGATTCAGGTAGTAACTCCACCAAGCGACAAAAAATAGTCGACTACGAGCCTTTGATATCATCATTTACTCTAAATCCATATACGATTGAAGCTGGGTTCCCTAACTTAGTAGAAGAGTATGATTCGCGAATGGAGGAAATCTATAACTATAGACGAAAAGCTGCAGAAATAGCCTTAAATGGTGGCCATTGCGATTATGTTAACTATTCAGAAATAAGCGATAGCAGCACTATAGACTCGCTAGTATTTTGGGTTGACTGCGATAACGGTGCGCGAATTTACTTAACTGAATTCGAAATAGACGATAAGCTAAACCAATAAGGTTCCCAGCTTTGGAACAACACTGAAAAAATAAGCTTAAGTTAGCAGTCTTAAATCAATTAGACGTCAAGTGTCTCCTTCGATAATTTTTTTGACGTAGCGACCGCCTCTTCATTTACTTGATAACTGGTGTTCAGTTACTCTCGAATTTCGTCACATTATTCAAAAAAGTCTTATCGCTAATGACTTAACAGGCCTTTTTATTAGGCAGGGTTTTTGCGATTATTGCTGACACTAAAATAAACAGGGCTGACACCCACAAACAGGCCTCAAAGCCGTAATACTGATACAACCAACCCGAAAAGACGGTGCCAAATAATCTGCCAGCAGCATTAGCCATATAATAAAACCCAACGTCTAATGAAACGCCATCCTTATCAGCGTAACTGACAATTAAATAACTGTGTAACGATGAATTAACGGCAAATAACACACCAAATACAGCCAAACCAAGCCATAAGCTGTAGCTACTTTGAATACCGTAGTGCAGCGCTAATGCGATCATTGCTGGCACAAATGAGAGAATAGCCGCCCATTTAAATAAACGTGACCCTTCTTGCAACCCCTCTTTATGTTGACCTGATAAGCGAGGTGCCATTGCTTGAATCATGCCATATCCAATCACCCATAAAGCCAGCGCCCCTCCAACATACGAGTGACTCAAACCCAGTTGCGATGATAGAT
>Ga0255759_10000405_pt1 | contig 39009 bp, 35 predicted proteins | sample 101ome_20_FD_179959 | JGI IMG/M metagenome (GOLD analysis project Ga0255759, IMG submission 179959) | Coastal salt marsh microbial communities from the Groves Creek Marsh, Skidaway Island, Georgia - 101404AT metaG (version 2) | ecosystem: Environmental > Aquatic > Marine > Intertidal zone >... | reverse complement strand
ATGACCAAATTAAAGAAATGGATTCACAAATTGTTCATGACCAAAAAACTAAGTTTAGATTTGAACAAATATCTGTAGAGGGTAATGACCCAGCAGATACAGGTGAATCAGTTGGAACACCAAGTGATATGCAATCAAGTGGTGGATACGATGATGAATCTAAAGCGGGTTCTATATTCAGAGATGAAGGTGGGGCACCTGAGGGTGGATTTGATGGAGCAGGAAGACCTAAAGAAGTACCAAATTATTCCAAAGATGGAAGTGCTCGAGGTAGAGACCCATTAGGTAGAACTGGTGTTCCTTTGGCATTAGCACATTATGATGCTTTAAAGAAATCAATGGGAAGTAAGGCAAAAGAAATTTTAAAAGAAACAATCGATAGTGAAGAAATAAATGAAGAATATAAAGATTTTAAGGAAGATAAATAACGATTTCTTGAAAGTTTTATATTTATTTATGTACAAAAAAACTATCAAAATTAACGGAGTGTTTGATGAAATATAACAAAAAACACAGTAAGATTAAGAATACTGGTATTCTTTTTGAATTACTAACTCGACAAATTACAGTAGATGTGATGAATGGAGTTGATAATAGTAAAGCTGTGAACATATTAAAAGAAAATTTTAGTTCTACTACACAATTAGGAAAAGAGTACGAACTATACAAAATTTTAACTGAAAAAAAATATAAAAATACTGAACAAGCAAATATTTTACTTGAAGCAGTAATAAAAAATCGTAGAAAATTATCAAATCGTAAATTAAAAAACGAAAAGTATAATTTAATCAAAACAATTAAAGAAAGTTATGATACAAATGATTTCTTTAATACAAGAATTCCTGAATATAAACTATTAGCTTCAATTTATAATGTTTTTGAAGGTGAATCTATCAAAGAAAACATTGGACCAGTTGAAGAAACTGATAGTAAAGTAACTATTGTAGAAAATATTACCAAAATTAAACACTCCAATAAAAAATCTGGTAATACTATTAATGAATCTTTAAAAAATGAAGATAAAGATTTAAGATTACTTACATATCAGTTGTTAGTAGATAAATTCAATGAAAAATATAGCACATTGAACGAAAATCAAAGAAATTTGTTGAGAGAATATATCAACAACATATCAAACACTAACTCTTTGAGAGAATTCATAGATGCTGAAGTTATAAAAATCAAAAAAGTACTTAAAAATCACTTAAATAAAGTTGATGATAAGATTACAAAGATAAAATTAACAGAAGCTATCAATCATACTGATACTGCAACAGGCGGAAAGGTTGTGAAAGACCAACATGTCGTATCGTTGATGAGATATTATGAATTGGTCAAGGAGTTAGAAAATGTCCACGAAGATAAGTAAAAAAAGATTTATTGAAATCTTAAAGAAGTTAATTCGACAAGAAATTGCTGAAGTATCTACAACAGGAACAGCTGGAACTTATCCAGGTGGGCCAGGACATTACTACACACCACACGCATTCTCAAGTGGTTCAGTTGGAAGTAAAAATCCAGAAGTTGGTGGATATAAAAAAGTTAATGAAGTGAAATTTGCTGTAACTGTTGATATGGGTAAATTAGGTCAAGGTAAAGTTCTTGTAGATGCAGGTTCAAAAGGTATGGCAAAAACAATGGTTGCTAAAAAATTAAAACAAGGTTTAAAAGGAGTTATAAGTGTATCTCGTGTACAACCAGCACTTGGCAAACAAGTAGATAGAAAGATTGAAAATGTAAACGAAGTTACTAAAAAAGAAGTCAACGCATTAAGAAATCTTGTAAAGGGTATTGGTAATCTAAAAAAAGACTTTTCAAAAGCGACCAGAGTTGGTGATAGAGAACTTATGAAAAAAGATTACAACAAACATTATGAAACACTTCTTGACGCCGAAAAAGCAATGGTAAAACTTATGCAAATTTTTAAAAACAAAGAAATGTTAGGTGAAGGTCGTTATCACGATTGGAGAAATGATGAATCCCTAACACCAAAACAAAAGATTGGTAAATCAATTCGTGAAGTTCGTTATTCTTTAAGTGAATTAGATAAGATGGTTAAAATGGCAGTTAAATTAAAAACAGAATTAAATGTTGATTCAAGAAGTTATTGGAAGAATACACATAAGGCACTAACTAAGATTTCAGAAAGATTAGTGAAAATGGCAAATAAAGTTGGGAGTTTAAAATAATGAAACTTAAAAAACTATTAAACGAAAATCTTTGGAATGAAAGAAAGTTTGGTGAGTCATTACCAACACTTGAAGACACTACTAAAGCACATAAATTAAAACAAGAACAAGATGGTAAAGAACAGCATCTTGATGATAAAGAAAAAGAAAAAGCAAGAAAACTTGGTTTGGTTTGGAAAGGTAAAGGATATGGTAAAAAAGATGATGACCATATCTCACATAAAAATGTTGATGGTAAATTAACAAAAGTTGATGATGATGGAAAATCAGATAAATCTGAACCAAAAAAATTAAGTGGAAAAGATTTTGATAGAGATTTACCATCAGATGGTCCAAATCCAACAAGTAAAGATAAACCTTTAGTTAAAAAAGGTGAACCAGTAAAAATTGATGATGATGCTCAAGAGACAATCGATGGTATGGATTGGGATAAGTATAATGAAAATATCCCAATAAGTTATTTTACCAGTAAATTTAGTAATAATACAGATGAATGGAACTCTCAAATAAATCGTGTATATGATGAATTTGAAGAATCAGGAGTTCCACAAGAGGAATTAGATAAACTTGAAGATGCCCTTATAAGAGATGAGGATGAGTATGATTATGATTTATCAGAAGTTCCTGAAGAAGAAATGAAAGAAAAATCAAAAATACTTAAGGATTTTCATACAAAATACTCAACATCTGGAAACAAAAAATCAGCAAGTATAGATAAAGTTCGAACAGCTAAAGAGTTGAATGATTCAGAACAAATAAAAAAAGACCCAATGGGAACAGTCGAAAAACTGGATGACTTACTTCGAGATGTTTCAGATGAATTAGAAGAATTACCAGATAGTGAATTAGCTGATGACCAATATGCTATCGTTAATGATGAGTTTGGCTTACAATTAAGTCGACTTCAAGATGATATAGAATTTGGAGATGATGAAGAAAAAGAAGATGCTATAAAAGGTTTAAAAGATTTAACATCTGATGTAGAAAAATTTATGAATGTTAATTATAGTACACTAACAGGAATTGCAAAACCAGAAAAAGGTCAAAAGACTAGAGGGCCAGTAAGTATGGTTGGATATAGAACTGGTAGAAATAGAAGTGGTGGTATGTATGATAATGTTAATCCAAGTAATAAGTATTTAGTTGAAAGTGTTAATATATTTAACAGAGAATTTGGACAACCATTACCAACATTAAATGATGTGATGAAAGCACATCAAGGTAACATTCAAGAATCTCGTGAAGATGCTGAAAAGGCTAAAAAAGAATTAAGAATGTTTGCAAAAGAAGAGGGTATTCTAAGAAAAAGAGTATTGAAATTAGAAGGTATCATGAAAACTGATTCTGTAAATAAAGATTTAGCAAAACAAATTAAAAAATCCTACAAAGATAATGTAACTAAATTCATGAGAGAAGCTGTAGGATTGGTGAAAAGGATGAAATAATGAGAGAACTATTAGTAGATTATATACCATTTGAAATTTCACCGCAACAAATAAATGAGGCGATGAAAGAAAACAACGGAAAGTTAGTTGTTAAAGGTGTATTACAAAGAGCAGATGCAAAAAACCAAAATGGAAGAGTATATCCAATGAACATTCTACAAAGAGAAGCAAAAAATTATTCACAAAATTTTATTTCTCAAAAAAGAGCATTAGGTGAACTTGACCATCCAGATTCTTCAGTAGTGAATTTACAAAATGTATCACATAATGTTACTGAAATGCATTGGGAAGGTGACAACTTATTAGGAACAGTTGAAATCCTAACCACACCAAGTGGAAACATTTTAAGAGAATTATTCAAGAATGGAATTAAACTTGGAATTAGTTCTCGTGGTATGGGTTCAGTAGAGGCTGTTAATGAAGCAGATGGACAAGCATTAAAAGTAGGAGATGATTTCGAGTTAATCGCTTTTGATTTTGTTTCTAATCCATCTACACATGGAGCTTTTATGCATCCTTTACAAGAGGGTGTTGATAAATCACAAACTCAAGGTAGAACTTGTGGTGTTTATTGTAAAGCAGAAGATTTGATTAATAAAATCATAAGAGGAGAATAATATGGCTTTAGCTGATAGAAAACCAAACACACCATTTCAAAAAAGTGGTAATGATGAGTTAGGTGGAGAAACAGGTTTAGAAAATTTAAAGCCAAGAAGTCCATTTGTTAAAAGTGGTAATGATGAATTAGCTAGTAATAGTGGTTTAGAAAACTACAAATCACCATTTGTTAAAAGTGGTAATGATGAGTTAGGTGGTAATAGTGGTTTAGAAAATTTAAAGCCAAAAAATCCATTTGTTAAAAGTGGTAATGATGAATTGGCTAGTGATAGTGGTTTAGAAAACTACAAATCACCATTTGTTAAAAGTGGTAATGATTCTTTAGGTGGTAATAGTGGTATAGAAAATTTTAAAATTCCAACAGCAGGTAGAATAAATAAAGGTTGGAATGGTGATGGACTTGCAGATTAATGCCATCCAAATCTAAAGCACAACAAAGATTTATGGGATTGGTTCACGCTTATAATAAGGGTGATGTTAAAGGTTCAGAAGTATCTAAAAAAGTAAAAGATGCGGCTGATAGTATGAAAAAATCAGATGTTAAAAAATATGCATCTACAACACATAAAGGGAAACCAGAAAAAGTGAAAAAAGAAGCCATAGATAAAATCAAAGAAATGATTAGAATGGAACTTGAGAGTTGTGGTTATGTTATGTCTGCTAAAGACCCTAATTATAAATTAAAATCACCAGGTGGTACAGGTAAAGTTGATAAAAAATTAAAAGAATTATCAGAAAAAATGGGTGGATGTTTATGTGAGAAATGTTGGAAAGGATATAAAATACATCCTACTCGTAAAACAAAAGAATTATTTGGTAAAAAATATCCAAATTGTGTAAAGGCAGAATCAGTAAATGAAAATGTACTTAACGAAATGGATTACAGAGGATTCGTTAAATACATGAATGATTTCTATGGACCAAAAGGAATTTATCCAGATAAAAAGAAAAGAACATTAGGACAAAAAGAAATCGGAATGGCCTACTCAGTATTATTAAAGAAGAAACCAAATTTTGAAATTGGATTTGATTCTACAGATAGAGAGATGTTAAGAGATATTTTAATCAAGTTAAGAAAACTTGACCCAGATTATTCAAAGAAAGAATCAGTAAAAGAATCAATAAACGAAAATAGAGATTTTGAAAAATTGTATAAGTTATTTTCAAAAAAAGATTATTTCCACCTAAAAAGTTCAATAAAAACAATGTTGAGAAATTGGGAGATAGCTCTTAAAAAAGGTGATAAAGGTGCACAAAAATATAAAAAACAAGATATAATCAAAGCTGTTACTGCACAAAATAAAGCGAATGCAAAACGAACTTATGATGAGTTGGTAAAGGCAATAAAGAAAAAAGATATCAGAGCATTAAAATCTAAATTACGACACAACCAACCATACTCAATCGCAATATTTAACCAAGTAACAGGTAAAAAACTACCTAAAACCACTCGTGATATTCATTCATTTTTAGACAATGAGTTTATGAATGAATCAGTAAAAGAAGGTAAGGGTGTGGATAAAATTATGAAAATGGCAAATGACCATTCATTTGGAAAACTCGGTGGTAGAACTGTAGATGCCATGACTGCTAATTTATTTAAACAAGTGTATGATAAGGCACCACAGAATGCAAAAGATAAAATTGATAAAATGAACGAAAAACAATTATACATCTTTATGGGTAAATTGTGGAGTAAGTTCGGTAAACAAGTGAGACTACGATGATTAAATTAAAAACATTATTGATGGAAGCAGATGCTCCAAAGTTAAAAGATTCCGAAAAAGAAAAAGCAAGAAAACTTGGTTTGGTTTGGAAAGGTAAAGGATATGGTAAAAAAGATGATGACCATATTTCTTTTAAAGCTGATAAAAGTGGTAAACTTGTAAAGGTTGATAAAGATGGTGAAAAAGAAAAACCTAAATCTACAGGATTTAGTGGTAGTGATTTCGATAGAGATAATGATGGTATGGAACCATCTGATTTAAGTGATTTTGACCCAACACATGATAAGCCATTTGTAGGAACTAAAGTTAAAGATGGAAAAATCTATTCATCAGGCCCACAACGATTCGCAGATGATGTTAAAGATATGAAAGGTGAATATGATTTAGATGGTGGAATGAAAATAAAAGACGGAAAAATGTTTAACGCTGACGGGGAAGAAATGGATGCTGATGATATTGAAGATTTTTACTATCAAGATGCTTATGATGGAAATGGTATCAATGTTGGTATTGATATTAAAGAAAAACCAAAGTTAGACCCTAAACAAAAACAAAGAGCACAAGATGATTACAACGACGCTATCAGAAATATAAAAAATCCACTAATGGCTGGTGGTATTGAACCTTACTATGTTGATATGGCAGCAGACAATTTAGAAAAATTAGGTAATTCAGACGCAAAAGTATTTAAAGATTTAGGAAAAGAATTTAGAGATAATTTAGATGACGACGGAAATCCAAAAGATGAAAAACTTGATAAACAAATTCAAGATAAAATTAAACAAGCAGCATTAGACCTTGAAACCGATATAACAAAAGAAACAAAGGAAGGTATAATAAAATTAAAAGATGTAATGAGAGAATCAAAAGTATCTCATGTATTAAATGAATACTTTAGAAGTAATATATTAAGAAAGTTATCTTCAGGTAATGATTGGAAGTTAGATAAAGATTTATATACTTGGTTGGCAAAATTAGGTGTTAAATCTAATGAAATTGAAGATTATCAAATTAGTAAAAATATGAAACCATTGAAAAAAGGTATTGAGATTGCAGTTAGTGGTAAGAAAATCACTTTACCTGCAAAAGGCAATAGATATTGGGAACATGACCAAGAAGTTCCTAAAGATGTTGTGTTAAATGTATTTAAAAATGGTAAACCAGTATGGTATTCAAAATCTTGGAAAAGTAAAGATATTAATGTAAAATCACCAAGTGATTGGGGTTCTTCAGATTTAAAAACTTTTGGTTTACAAAAATATGGATATCAAAGTTTAAATTCAATTAAATCAATACCTGGTATTGTTTTTTATCAAATCTCACTTGAAGAAGATTTACCGTATATGGGTGCAGATAAAAAGAGACAATTAAGACAATCAATACAAGCAGGTGCAATATCATTTAAAAACGATGATGAGTTCAGAAGTGAAAACAAAAGAAGATATGAAGATGCAATTAGAAATCTATATGATGACCCTGAAAAAGTAAAAGCAAAAATCAAAAAGGCAAAAGATTATACAGATAGATTAATGCAAGGTTTGATTGGTGGTAAACCAAATAAAGAATCTAAAGCTTTAGTGAACAGACTTTCAGCACAACATAGAAGTGATGAAGCAAAAGCTATGGAAGTATTAAGAGATGTTGCAGATGCAATGGATAGATTATATGATAAAGTTTCTTATTATGAAAGAGCATTAGAGGATGATGAAAGAACGAAGAAACAATATCCAGATAATAAATATATGGGTAAAGAAGCTTCTAAGTATGGTAAAGAGATTGCTGGAGCAGTTAATTTAATCACTCAAAACAAATTCAGGGGGTATTTCTAATGATTAAGTTAAAAGATTTAATAAAAGAAGAACATTGTGAATGTGGTGGTGGATGTTGCTCCACTAATGAACAAGTGATAAAAGAGATGAGAGTATCTGCAGATTTAGGTAAAATTGATAAAATGTATGGTGGTGATGGACCAAGGAGTACAACAAGTAAAACTCCAGTTTCACCAAAGGCATATAATATGTTGAGTAAAGATGTAAAAGTTTTAAAAATGGCAGTAAAACAATTAGAGAATGCTGTAAGAAAACAAAACGATGTAGAGTTAAAAGATGATATCGTATATTTAGTATTAAAAGCTCACGAAGCTTTAGAGGATATGCAAAAATGATTAAGTTAAAAGATATTATTGGTGAAAATATTGCAAAAGATATTGCTAAAGAAATTCACGCACAAAATGAGGCAAAAGCTGGATATGATAGAGCATTAAAAAAGATGTTAGATTTTATGAAAAAATCTGCAGAAAAACAATTTAAAAAATCATTTCCATCCACATGGAAAGAAAAAAATTGGGAGTATCCAACACTTTTGAAAAAAGGACCAAAATTTGATAGAATAGTTAATGTTCGTGCATCAGAGCCAAAGAATGGATTAAGTGTTCACTTCTTTGTAGATAAAAGTAATGGTGATATTTACAAACCTGCAGGATACAATGGTAGAGCAAAGGGTGTAAGAGGTAATATCTTTGAACCTAAAACATATGCTCGTTTTGATGTTCATGGTGGTTGGTTATATAGGAGAGGTTAATGAGTAGTATGACACATAAAATGTGGGCTCAATGGAAAGATTTTAGATTGAGTGAAGGTGACCATGAAGGTGAAATGGCTAAATCACAATTAGAAAGGTGTATGAAACTTTCTAAAATGATTTATCAAAAAATTGAAAATGGTGATTCTGATGGAGATGGTAAAGTTCAATTACCAGCTTGGTTACAATCAGAATTGACTATTGCATTAGAAAGTTTACAAGGTGTTCACACTTATCTTGATGGTAAAGATGGTTTAAAAGAAGTAGATGGTGGTGGAACATATGTACCAGGTTCATTAAAGGGTAAAGGGGTGAATAGTTTTCCAATGTTGAAATATTCATCACCAGAGGCCAAACAATTTGTTGAAAAAGATATAAAACAAATGGGTAAGTTTTTCAATAAAGCATCACAACAAACTATTAAAACCATGATGGATGGTGTGAAAAGTGGTAAGTATGATGGTATGGATTTGATTCGTGGTATTAAAACAGGTCCAGCAGGAGACACAAGTGTAGGTGTTAGAGATATGTTGGGTGTACTATGGACAAAAGTAGATAAAAGATTTCGTAGTTATCTTGGTGGAAAAAGACGAAGATAATATATTTATTAGAGTATAAGGAGATACAAATGGCAAAATTAAAAGATTTAATAAAAGAAAACTTTTCAGTAGTGGGTGGAGTTGTATCTACACCACCATTGAATAGCGGTACTTCATTAACAAGTATTGTTGAAGATATGTACGGAAAAAAAGAAGAAAAAGTTAGTGCAAAACAAATTCAACAATCAATAAAAGAATTTTCAAGCTTCAGTAAAGTATTACAGAAAGAAGAAAATCTTAAACAGATTGCAGAAAAATTATCAGTAATTGCAAACAACGCAAAATCCTATACTCTAAGTGAAACAGAAGATTGGTTTGATAAAGTTACTGTAAATCGTAATATGAAAGAACTAACAAACTTATCAAAATCATTTGGAAAGATTGCACAAGAATCACAACAATTACAACAAAGATTAGGTGGTTTATATGAAGATATGGGTCATGTTCTTGGTAGATATTTTGAAATTGAAGGTGATGCAGATAAATCTGATTTAGTTAAAATCGGTTTAGAAAATCCTGATGAAGATGATTTACCAAAAGGTACTGAACTTGAAGAGGGTGATTACGAAGCATTCTTCCAATCAGCTCTAAAAAAGTTTGGTGTTAAATCACCAGATGAATTAGGTGATGATGATAAGAAAAAAGAATTCTTTAATTATGTAGATAAAAACTACAAAGCAAAAGCAGAAGCTAGAATTTAAAACAAGTAGAGGTTAATTTGATTAAAGTAGAGGTCCGAAAAGGACAATCTGTAGAAAAAGCTATATCAATCTTTAAACGAAAAGTAAAAGATAGTGGTATATTGATGGAATATCGTGATAGACAATTTTACGAAAAACCATCGGCAATCAAACGAGAAAAGAAAAATAAAGCAATTCTACGAAACAAATACAAAGTTCTTAAAGAAAAAGAACAAGATAATTAAAAAAATACTCACTTAGTGTGTATATTTTTTGGTTTTGTTATACTTATATATACAAAACTAAATACACTTTCGTACTATTCGTACATCATAAAGTGTAATCGAATACTAAACTATTAATTATAGTTCCTAATAACTATACTGAATCCAAATTAGGAGATTAAAATGGATGATTTACTAAAAGAAGCTATCGCAGATGCTAAAGCGGTTCGTGAAACTGCATTAGAAAATGCAAAGATGGCACTTGAAGAAGCGTTCACACCTAAATTGAAATCAATGTTAGCTCAGAAGATTCAACAAGAAATCGAAGATGAAGTTGAAGATGAGGATATGGAAGCTGAAGAAGATGGTGTTTCTGATGATGAAGAAGAAGCTATCGATTCCGCAGTAGATTCTCACGAAGACGAAATGCACAAAGAAACTTCACATGAAGATGAAGAAGAGGATAAAGTATCTGAAATCGAAGATGAAGATATGGAAGACGAAGATTCACATGAGAAAGAAGTTGCATATGAAATCGAAGATGAAGATGAGGATGAGGACAAAGTTGATGAAACTTCACATGAAGATGAAGATGATGACACTGAAGACCTTGACCTTGAATCTATTTTAGCTGAGTTAGAAGACGAAATCGAAGACGAAGGCGAAGTTGAAGAAGGATACGGAGATGAAGATGAAGATGATAAGAAAGTTGATGAAAACGATGTATCATCAGAAGTTGGAAAATCCGATAACAAAGTAAACGACAAAGCTAACGATTCATCTGAAACAGGAGCACAAGGACCAGAAGGTGAAGGTAAAGACGAACCAGCTGGTAAAGAACTTGACGACCATGAAGTTGTTGATGACTTAACTGAAGGCGAAAAAGAAGATGATAAAGATGATGTTGATGAAGATATCGATTTAGAAGAAGTTCTTAAAGCACTTTCTGAAGAAGATGGTGATGATGAGGACAAAGTTGATGAGCTTGCTACACTTCAAGCTGAATTAAAAGAGCACAGAGATGTTGTAAAATATCTTCGTGGTAAATTAAACGAAGTTAATCTCTTGAATGCTAAACTCTTATTCTCAAACAAACTATTCAGAGCGTTTGGTTTAAGTAACGAACAAAAATTAAAAGTTGTTGAAACTTTTGATAGAACTAAAAACCTAAGAGAAATCAAATTGGTTTACTCTACACTTGCTGAATCTTTTCAAGGTGTAAATGTAAAACCAATTAAAGAATCTAAAGGTTCAAGTTCAAGACCAGTTGCTTCTACTAAACCTTCTAATGAAGAAGTTTTAACTGAGGGTGTTGAGTTAAAAAATAGATTCAAGAAATTAGCAAACATATTATAATTAGGAGACTAAGAAAATGAGTAAATTTAAATCAGTAGAATCTTTGATGGACGGATACAATCCACAAAGACAACTATTAGAACAAACTCGTAAGTTAGTCAAGAAATGGGAACCAACAGGACTTTTAGAAGGTCTTAACAAAGAACATGAAGTAAACGGAATGGCTGTTCTTCTTGAAAACCAAGCTCGTCAATTAATTGATGAAGCTTCAAGAACAGGTACATCTGCAAACTCAGAAGAGTGGTCAGGTGTTGCACTTCCTTTAGTTCGTAGAATCTTTGGTGAATTAGCTGCACAAGAATTCGTTTCTGTACAGCCAATGAACTTACCTTCAGGTCTTATTTTCTATCTTGACTTCAAATACGGAACTGCTCAAACTTCACTTCAAACAGAAAACTCAGATGTATATGGTAATACATCAGGTTCTGGTGACGCAAGTGGTGGTTTATACGGAGCAGGTAAATTTGGATACTCTATCAATGACGTTTCTGTTTCAAGTATGACATTAGCAGCTGCAACAAGTGCTACAGAATTCACTACAGGTTCTGTATCTTGGGAAGATGTTAATTTCGAACCAGACCTATCTGCATCAGCAGCATTAGGTTCTGAAGCAGACAACGGACTTATGAAAATCACTGTTTCAAACGCAGCTATCGCTAACTTTGATTCAGATGGTGTTAGAGCATTCACTGTATCAGGTAGTGGATTTGATGCTTTCTATCCAGCACATACATCTGTAAATGCAGCTAAAACTGCAGTAACATTCTTCGTATTGAAGAACACAGCAGGTGTACCAAGTGGTGTTGAAGTAAAATATCATAAAACTGCAGCTAACAATTACACTCGTGGTGATTTTGAAGCAACTGCAGCTCAAATTGATGCAAATCCTGAAACAGATATCGACATTCCAGAATTAGATATCGCCCTAAAGAGTATTCCGATAATCGCGAAAACTCGTAAGTTAAAAGCAGTCTGGACTCCAGAACTTGCTCAAGACTTAAACGCATATCACTCTGTTGATGCTGAAGCTGAATTAACAGCACTATTATCTGAGTACATCTCAATGGAAATCGATTTAGAAATCCTTGATATGTTGTACGCAGGTGCTACTGCTAAAACAGAAAGATGGTCAGCAAGAGTTGGATATGAGTATGATTCAGCAACTTCATTGTTCGCACAATCAAGTGGTGAATCAAATGCATACACAAAAGGTACTTGGTTCCAAACACTTGGAAACAAAATACAAGCAGTATCTAATGCAATCCATCAGAAAACTTTAAGAGGTGGAGCTAACTTCTTGGTGGTATCACCAGAAACAGCAACTATCATCGAAAGTATTCCTGGATACGCAGCAGATACAGATGGTGAAGCAACTAACAACTCATTCGCAATGGGTGTACAAAAAGTAGGTGCTCTTAACAACAGATTTACTGTTTACAAGAACCCTTACGCATTGGACAATGTAATCTTAGCAGGTTTCAGAGGAAGTAACTTCCTTGAAACAGGTGCGGTTTACGCTCCATATGTACCGTTAATCATGACACCATTAGTATACGACCCTAAAAACTTCACGCCAAGAAAAGGTGTAATGACTCGTTACGCTAAGAAGATGGTTAGAAGTGAATTCTACGGAAAGATTGTCGTAGCTGATGTAAACTATGTGTAAGTTTAAGTTAATTTTTTAACTTAAGGGTACGATAGGTACTTAAAAAAGGGGTAATCATTCATTTGGTTACCCTTTTTTTGTGCAATGTTATATTTATATGTATGGAAGAATATAAAACACATCCAAAATACACACGATATGAAATTTCTAACTTAGGAAATGTTCGTAATACCAAAACTGGTAGAATATTGAAGCAAAGAAAGAGTAGTAATGGATATCTTCGAATAAATTTGAGGGAAAAAAGAGGTGTACCTATAACAGAACAAGTTCACACTTTAGTTGCAGATACTTGGATAGGTGATAGAAGAGAGGGGATGCAAGTTGACCATGTTGATAGAAATCGTATAAATAACAATGTATCTAACTTAAGAATTGTTACTGCATCAGTAAATTCAAAAAATAAAAAGTATCTCAAAGACAAACCACACATTATTTTTGATGACCATAATTTTATTGTAAATGGTAAACAGATAGATAATTTGGATACTGCAATACAAGAGTTTAAAGGTTTATTGTAGATTCCTTTTTTCTTTTCTTGATATTTATTATCAGATATATCTAAAATAGACTATTAATAGGAGAAATTTATGGCTCAAGAACCGATATGGCCCGGTAGTGGTTCAGCGGCAAGTGGTTCAACACCATTTGGTTTTTATGATTCTGAATCAGATTTTCAAACAGATGCTCCTAAATTTGCAACATGGTGTGCAAGAAGATTGGGGTATCCAATAACTGCAGTTGAATTACAAGATATTCAATTTTATGCATGTTTTGAAGAAAGTATCACAGAATACTCTGCTCAAGTTAATCAATTTAATATCAAAGATAACTTATTAAGTTTAAAAGGACAATCTACAAGTTCTAATTTAACACATAAAAGATTATCGAGAACTATGGGTGAACAGATTTTTATATCAGAAACCTATGGAAGTGAAGCAGGTGGTGGTGGTGTAGGTGGACAAGTTGAAGTTCACAAAGACCATATTACACTTGTAAGTGGTTCTCAAGATTATGATTTAAATACATTGATTGCAGATGTTAGTGGAAGTGGTGCAATTGAAGTAAAACGAGTATTTTATGAAGGTAATCCTGCAATTTCAAGATACTTTGACCCATATGCAGGTACAGGACAACAAACAAACAATATGTTGGATGCATTTGGATTCGGTGGTTCATCACCAGCAATTACATTTGTATTACAACCTGTTTACGCTGATTTATTAAGGGTTCAAGCAATTGAGTTTAATGACCAAGTTAGGAAATCTGCATACACCTTTGAACTTAGAAACAACAAAATAAGAATCTTTCCAACATATACCAAATCAGACCCTGGTAAACTATGGATTGAATGGGTAAAAGTAAGTGATAGAGATAATGCATTAAGAACTCGTTATAGTGGTTCTGCAGATACCATATCAGATATTAGTAATGCTCCATATGATAATATGAAATATGGAAGTATTAATGATGTGGGTAAACAATGGATTCGTAAATATGGGTTAGCGTTATCAAAAGAGTTATTAGGTATGGTTCGTAGTAAATATGGTACAATTCCTATTCCTAATTCAGAAGTTTCACTTGATGGTGATACCTTAAGAGCTGAAGCAACTGCTGAAAAAGACCAATTAGTAGAACAATTAAGAGAAATGTTAGACCAAACAAGTAATAGGGCACTTATGGAGGCTGATAGAGAATCATCCGAAAACTTACAAGAGAAGTTAAAGAAAGTGCCGTATCCAATGTATATAGGATAATCACATGGCAAGTAGATATTGGCCAACAAGAGATACGAATTTAGCTAAAAGATTCAATGATGAACTCGTAGGAAATCTAAAAGATGGAAAATGTGGAATTATTGGACAAGAAGTAATTCTTTACAGAGTTTCAACATATGATACTAAACCAAATATGTATGGTGAAGCTGGAGAAAGTGGTAAAGTTTATGAAGCTGGGGTAAAATTAAGTTGTATTCTTGATGCAGGAGATTTTGATTGGGAAACAAATGAATTTGGTCCAGATTCAAACCAAGAAGTTACATTTTCATTTCAACGAGATATGTTAATTGATGTAAACTTCAGACCTGATATTGGTGATGTTGTGAGTTGGAATTATGGTTATTTTGAAATTGTTGGAACAAATGAAAATCAATTAGTTGCTGGTGATTATAATAAAAATTGGACTATATCTTGTACAGGTAGATTAACAAGAATTACATCATTAAACATTGAGAGAACAAGGGCGTTTTAATGGCAAAAAGAAGTAAACCATTATCAAGAAAAATACGAAGAGACCTAAATTCAATATCATTAAATCCTGATTATAATAGAGCTAGAGAAGTTCGTAGGGATAAAGATGATATAAAGAATATATCTGTAGGTATCATGGAACATGATGCTGCAATTATGTATTATTTCAATGAAGTTATCAAACCATCGGTAGTTGATAATAAAGAAACCATTAAAGTTCCTGTAATGTATGCCTCACCTGAAAGATGGTATGCAATGCAAAGACAAGGATTTCTTCGTGATAAAAGACAACAGATTTTAACACCTGTAATTGTATTTAGAAGAACAGGTATTGATAGAAACGATAATATACCTATTGATAAATTAGATGCAAATAAACCACATAATTTTCAAACTTTTACTCAAAAGTATTCTCAAAGTAATCGATATGACCAATTCAGTAGAACGATTGGAACTACACCAAATAAAGAACATTTTAGTGTGGTTGTTCCTGATTATGTGATATTAAATTATGAGTTTACTATTTTCACAAGTTATATAGAACAAATGAATAAAATTGTTGAAAAGGTAAACTATACCGATGGGGCATATTGGGGTGAACCTGGTAAATTAAGATTTAGAAGTAGAATTGAATCATTCACAGATGCAAGTGAAATGGATGCAGATGAACGAATGGTAAAAACTACATTTACCGTTCAGTTGATGGGTTATATCATACCTGAAGAATTTAATAGTATGATAACTACTCGTAGACACTTAACACCTAAAAAGATAATCATCAACATGGATGTTGAAAAAACTGCTGATGATTTTATAGAAAAGGATTCAAAGGGTAATGTATCAGTACAAAGTCCTGTAAAAGATGTATTTAGTATTGCAACTTCTAATACACTAACATTTACAGGTGGAACTGGTGTTACATTAAGTAATGATGGTGTTGGGTTTGATGGTTCACAGCCATTAACTCAAACTATTTCTATTGGACAATCAGTAGGAACTACAGACAATGTAACTTTTAATCAAGTTAATGCAACTTCTTTAGTGTTTGGTAATCCAACCACATACACATATACAGGTATTAGTGGTAGTGTAAATATTACAGGTAGTTTAACCACAAGTGGTAATGTTACGGTCAATGGTGATATGACGGTTTTAGGAACACTAACTGCTCAAGAAATCAAAACTACATTTGTTTCATCAAGTATATTATTTGAAAGTGGTAGTACAAGATTTGGTGATACTTCAGATGATACACATCATAGAACAGGTAGTTTAAATATTACAGGTAGTTGGAGTTTAAATGGAACCACTATAAATGAAATTAGTAATGATACTACATTAGCTGATGAAAGTACTACAGCAGTAGTTACTGAATATGCATTAAGTAATTTCTCTTCAACAAATGTTGCAGATGTACAAACTTATTTAAGAAAACAATTTTATAAAACATCCAATAGTATCACTAATCCAACAGCAAGTTTCGCAGCAGTTACTGCATCTGCACCTTCTGGATATACTGCAACCAATGAAGATGATTTCTTATTCTTTATCAATGGACAATATATGGAACACGATGCATTAGAAGTTGAACAAAGTGGTAGTATATTTTTATTAAAAGTAGATAACTCATCTATTGGATATGATTTAGAAAGTGATGATGAAATTATAGCAATAGGTAAATTTAATTCGTAAGGAAATATAATGCCAATTTTGAAATTTAAAAATCCTTTACGAACATCAGGTTCAAGTGGTTTTAATTCTTCTATACTTGACCAAGATGGAACCGTATCATCAATTAATATTTTCAGTATTGGACAGGAAGTTGCAACAAGTTCAAATGTACAATTTGATGAAGTAAATCAACCCGACTCTCAAACAGCAATTGTTGGAACTGATTCTGATAATATGGTATTGGGGTATGGATTTATTAGTGGTTCAAATCTTCAATTCACAACCGATGAACAAGGTATAAGTGAAAACTACACACACGAAAATGATATCACGATAAACGGAAATATTAATTTTACATCTGCAAGTGCAGAACAAGAAACTTCAATTCAAATCCAAAGTTCTGGTAGTACAAAGTTTGGAGATTCATTAGATGATACACACACAATAACAGGTAGTATGTTTATTAGTGGTTCGATGAGTTTAAATGGTTCTCGAATTATAAGTGTTTCAGATAATTCAGATGTTTCTTTAGCAAGACAAAATGTGTTAGTAACGGAAAGGGCAGCTAAAATAACATTAGGTGGAGATACCATTACTGAAAATGAATATTTAAGAAAGATTTATGCAAAAAAAGCAGATACAATTAGTGATGCCACAGCAAGTTTCGCTGCAACAACGGCATCCATATCAACAGGTATGACCACCACATCAATAAATGATTTTCAATTCTTTTTAAATGGAATGTTAATGGAATATGATGCATTAACAATACAACAAAATCCATCAAATGATTTTGAAGTACATATAAATACTAATTCATTGGGATACACTTTAGAGAGTGATGATGAGATAGTTGCCTGGGGTAAATTTAATTCATAAAAGTTAAAAAAAAGTACCACATTGGTATTACCATTTTTAACTTTTTGATATTTATAAGTATGAGAAAAAGACATTGGAAAGATAGAAAAAATAGAAAGTGTCCATCTTGTAGTAAGATATTAACCTATACAAGAAAAGATGCTTTTGATAGAGCAGTTGGTAACAATAGTGTTTGTAAATCTTGTGCTCAACAAGATAGAAAATTCACGATGGAAACCATAGAGAAGATGAAACAACCAAAATCTACTCAACACAAGAAGAAGATTTCAAAATCTATAACTACTTGGTGGGTGGAGAAGAAACAAGAAGATTTGAGATATGGCATTAATCCGAAGTAGTCAGTTAAACCCAAGATTTACGGGTTCGTTTACCTTAAGTGGTAGTTTTATTGGTGATTCCAATACTACTGGTTCATTTGGTAAATTATTAGGTGATGCCAGTGATGTAACAGGTATCACTACTACTTATGATGGTGATAGAGTTGTATTAAACTCTGATTTAGGAGATTTATTCACTAACTCGTTTAATGCGGGAACCACAGGTAGTGTTTCTGAATTTTTAGATGCTGTATTCTTTCCAAATACTGCACCAAGTGTATCATCAAGTCAATTCACAATTAATGAATTTGAAGTAAGTAGTTCTTCAGTAGGAACAATTACTGCAACTGATGCAGAATCTGCAAACCAAACTATTACATTTGTTACTCAAAGTGGGTATTCAGATGATTTCTTTAAAATTCATAGTGGAAGTGGAGCAATCACATTAAATACAATGTCAAGTGCAAGTTTCAACACCGATACTGGAAATCACGCAGGTGGTGATTCACATCCATTTTTAATCGGAGTTAGTGATGGAATTACACAATCCAATGCAACAATTTATATTAGAGTAACACCAAATACTGCACCAATTTTTAGAACCACAAGTGTAAGTGGAACACAAATAATTGCACAAACAGGTAGTGTAAATGAAAACACAACAAGTGGAACAACTGTATTAACTATGTTCGTTACAGATACAGAAAGTGATACGATTACGGTATCACCAATATCACAAAGTGCAGATAATCATTTTACAGCAAGTATATCAAGTGTAGTAGGTGGAAAACAAATTTTATTACAAACTGCAACCGCAAGTTTTGATTTTGATGATAAATCACAATATAAATTATTCATAAGTTCTTCAGACCAACATTTCGGTTCAACACCAAGTTCAAGTGGGTTTGTAACAACATTACCTATTGAGGTTAATGTTACACAAAACCAAGCACCAACAATGGCAAGTCAAGTTTTCAATATAAATGAAAGTAGTGGAAGTAATGATGATAATAACGGATTAGGAAGTAATTCTAATTCATTAACGAATGTTGGTACTATTGTAACTAATGATAACGAGGGTGATACCGTAACATTTACAGGTTTATCATTAACAAGTGGAAGTGGTGGTGGAAATAGTTCACAATCAGACCCAAGTAATAATCCATTTCAAGTAACAAGTGCAGGAGTATTACAATTAAAAGCAGGACAATATTTAAATAGTGATACTTTTGATTCATACAAATATGATGCAACTTATAAAGATAATTTTAATGATGCAAGTTCAAGTGGAGTTATTACTATTAATATTCAAGATGACCCACAACCAACATTATCTTCAAATGGAACATTTTATATTATAGAAAGTGCAGTGAGTGGAGCACTTGTTAGAACTAATTCTAATGGTAGAACAGGTACACAAGCAGATTTTAATTCTAATGAAACTGTATTTTTTGAATTAAATCCTGATACAGGTAGTTTTCATATTAATTCAAGTAATGGTAATTTAAGTTTAAATAACAATGTTAGTGAATCTATTTACACTAATGATGTAGGAAACCAATTAAGTGGTAGTGTAACTGCAAGTAATGCATTTGGAACTTCAGTAAGTACAACATTTAATGTGAATGTTGCAATAAACAATGCACCAACACCAAGTTTCAGTAATACAAGTGCAAACATAAATACAAATGGTGCAAGACCAAGTAATACAATCACCACAATATCATTTACTGATACAGAAAGTGATACATTAAATCACGATACATTTGTATTCACAGACCCAAGTGGACAATTAAATGCTGTAAAAAGTAGTGATACTTATTTAATACAACCAACACAAAATTTAAGTGGTTCAAGTTATCAAATGACAGGTTCAATTAGAGATGAACATGGATTTAGAACAGGTACAACCACACATGATATTACAATTGCACAGGCACCATTAGGAACATTAACCACAAATGGAACTTTCTATATTATTGAAAGTGCAGTAAGTGGAGCATTAATCAGAACAAACTCAAATGGATTTAGTGGAACACAAGGTGATTTAGGAGTAACTTATTCACCACAATATAACTCAGCAGCAGTTCAAGGATTTAGTGTATTTGAAAATGATGGTTCAACACCACATCAATTCGTTACATCATCTGCAGTAGGTGCCTTAAGTATAAAGGCAAATGTTAGTGAATCTGCATTTACAAGTGGAACAAGTTTAACTGCTTCAGTTCATTATACAGACCAATATGATAATGTTGGTAGTGGAAGTATAACCGTAAATGTTAGAACAAATACTGCTCCAACAATAACATTAACACCAAGTTCTCAAACTTTATCTACTGAACAAGTTACAAGTGGTTCATTTATTACAAGTGCAAGTTTTTCAGATACAGAAAGTGATACAATTAATTACGATAGTTTCTCATTGACAGGAACACATGGAAGTTTATTCACAGGTACAAGAGTGGGGGATGCGGTTCTCATCACAACCAATACTGATTTATCTGCAAGTAATGCAAATTATACATTTACTGCAAATGTAAAAGATGAACATGGATTCAATACAGGTACTTCAAATGGAACATTAACTGTAACACCTATGGTTTACTTTTATAAACAAACACAAGGTGTAGGTTCAATGAATTCAGCTAATGCAATCTCAATCTTGGGAGACCCAGGTGGTGATGATGTTGAACCAATAACAAGTGGTTCGGTGATTGCAAACTTCAAGAGTGGTTCAATAGGAGATAGTTCATTCTTAACAAACGCTGGAACCACAACATTAATCGCTTCACAAAGTGTAGGTGATTTAGGTGGTAATACTTTTAGAAATTTTGGAAATATAGATTTAAGTGGAAATAGTGGTAATGGACATAGTTGGTTAGCAGTATTCCCAAGTTCTTCTGCAATAGGTGGTAAACCAAATACAATGGGAACTGCTTTAGGTGGAAGTACAGCAGATGAATATGTAATTTATAATGATAACTCAATTGCAGATGCGGTCGAAACTGCAGGAGTGTATTATTTTGGAGTGAATAGTGCAATAAGAGGTGTGGATAGATTTGGTATGATTTATGGTGTTGGAGCAAATACAGAATCATCACAATTTTATCATCTATTGCCATCAAGTGGTTCAGCACCAAGTAGTGAATTGTAAGGAGAGATAAATGCCATTAAATTTTGGACAATCGTTAGGTGTAACAGGTAATATCAAATTAACTGATATTAATTTAGTTTCTGGTGGATACAGAACACTGGCCACAAGTGCAGATACTGGTAGTATTCCTATTAATAGATTGGAAGATGGACAAGTATTTTACATACAAGACGATAATAAATTATTAAAAGTTAGTGAATCTATAGCAGATAATGTAAACACTTTTGAAAACACTTATGCATTTTTAGATTTTAGTTGGCCTTCAACTGCTGGTGAGGGTGGTGATTTATTACCATCTACAGATGCAACATATGATTTAGGTTCAACATCTAAATCATGGGAAGATTTACATATTGATGGACAATTCAATATGGGTACGGGTATAGATTTTAACAGAATTGGAACTGCTAAGTTAAGTGTAACTGGTAGTTCATATAATTTTAAGGCAACAGATAGTTCTGATTTATTTACAATTTATAATAATAGTGATGAAGTATCAGTTCAATTTGATGATAAAGTATTAGTATTAGGTTCAAGAACTACAGAACCAACTGCACAAGCAGGTGGAATGTTTTATAGTGGTTCAGATGAGTGGTTCTTAGGATATGAAAACTCACCAACTTAATATTTATAATAGAACAAAAACACTCGAAATTCGAGTATAAATGGGAGAATAATAATGGCACAATGGAGAAAAGTAGTAGTATCAGGTTCTTCGCCAGAGTTTGCGAATATTACTGGTTCAGGTAATATGCAACTTGATGGAGACTTAATTGTCGCAGGTGGAGATATTACTTTAGGTAGTACAAGTATCTTTTCCGGTGGGGATACTACTTCATTAAATAACATAGATGCTATCGATGCAACAACAGAAACAACAATTGAAGCTGCAATCGATACATTAAGTAACTTAACAACAACTGGTACTCTGAACTCAGGTGCTATATCAAGTGGTTTTGGAAATATCGATATCGGTACTTCCACTTTAAACGCTGGAAACACAACACTTGATAATTTCACAAATAATTCAGCAGTAGGAAATTCACATTTTACTGGTTCGTTTAGTGGTTCATATACTGGAGATGGTTCAAATCTTACTGGTATTGCATTAGATATTGATGGATTAGATGCACTTGGTGGAACAGGTATTGCACAAGGTGATAAACTTGTATTTTCAGATGCAGGAACTGAGAAATCAATTACATTTAGTAATTTCGAAGATGCAATCTTTGGAAATGTAAGTAGTGATGCAACAATCGCAGCAGGTGGTGCATTAACAATCGCAAATGATGCAGTTGATAACAACAAATTAGCAAACATCGCACAAGGTAGTGTTAAAGTTGGTGGTGGTTCAAACGCACCTACTGATTTAGATGCAAGTGGTGATGGTAAGATACTTGTTGGAGATGGAACAGATATCAACTCAGTAACAGTTAGTGGTGATGTAACATTAGCAAACAATGGTGCAGTAACAATCGCAGCTAATGCAGTTGAAGGTTCTATGTTGAACTCAAATGTAGCAGGTACAGGTCTTGATTATGGTTCAAACCAATTATCAGTTGATGTATCTGATTTTATGACAAATGGTTCAAACAATAGAGTATTAACCGCAACAGGTACTGATGGACAAAACGCAGAAGCAAACTTAACTTTTGATGGTTCAACATTAGCATTGACTGGAGCAATGACAGTTTCTTCAAACATGACTATTGAGGGTAACCTTGATGTAAATGGTTCATTAACCACAATTGATTCCACAAACTTAAAAGTTGCAGATAGATTTATCATCGCAGCAAGTGGTTCATCAAGTGGTGATGGTGGTTTGATTGTTGAGACAAGTGGAGCTGGAAGTGGTTCAGCATTTGCATATGATGATTCAGCATCAAGATGGGGATTATCAGAAGCAGGTGGAACTGGTGAAGGAGATACAACAATTGATACAAAACAATATATTGTATCAGTTAGTGGTTCAGCAGTAGACCCAAGTGGAAATCCAAGTGATTTTGGTGGTAGTGATGCTACAAGAATCGGTATGATGCATGTGAATACTTCTACAGGAGAAATATTCATATTTAGTTAATAACAATTAATGAGGTTACGATGGCACTAAGAGCTAAAAAACATATTAATGTTGTTGATGAAGTATCAAAATTAAATAAGGTTGAAATAGAGTTCTTGTTTGAATTAATTAAGAACTCTATGATACCTGGTAGAAATATCAACATTATTTTTGATATCATTAACAAATTAAAATCTCAACATCAATTATATGGTGTTGATACTAAAGATTTGAAAGTTTCTAAAAAGGAACCACAAATCGCAAAAACAAAAGAAGAGAAAGCTCGTGAACTTCTGAAAGAAGAAGACGGAGAACTCTTTATAAAAGAATAACTTTATTGGCCTTGATGTGGCAATCAAGGAAGTGGGCCGAAAAGGTAACCAACCATAAGGAGATAAGATAAATGCCAAATTGGAAAAAAGTCATAGTAAGTGGGTCTAATGCTCACTTAAATCAAGTAACAGCAAGTTATTTTTCAGGTGATGGTAGTGGATTAACTGGTGTAGGTGGTGCCATTACGATTCAAGATGAGGGAAGTACCCTTACAACAGCAGTATCTCAAATAGATTTCGTAGGTAGTGGTGTAACTGCTACAACAAGTGGTAATAATGTAACTGCAACTATTGCAGGTGCAGATTTAATTAATGTTTTTGAAGAAGATTCCGATGGTAATTTACAACCAACCACATCAAACACACCAATAAGTGTATTCTATGAGTTAGATAGTAACAATGATATTCAACCGAGAGCATAAAAATTAAGATGATTATTCAACAAAATAATATTTATATGAAACGAGGAATTTTATAAAATGGCAACAAAAAACATAGTCCCAAGAGCGAATAAGGAAGGTCAGTTAGGAACTGATGCTAAACAATGGAATAAAGTTATTGCCCATACGGGTAGTTTTCAAGCAGTTAGTAGTTCTTTAATACCTGATGCAACAAACACATATGATTTAGGTAGTGCTACTAAATTTTGGAAAGACATTTATGTATCAAGTGGTTCTATTAAATTTATAGACCCAAGTGATAATTCCGTTGCCTCAACACTTTCTGTTGGTGATGATGGTTTTACTCTTAGTGGTAACCAAAGTGTTAGTGGTAGTAGTTTACCAGATGCAGATAACACCTATGATTTAGGTAGTTCAGCAAAACAATGGAAAGATTTATATATTAATGGTACTGCAAATATTGATACACTTACATTAACAAGTGGTGCCTCAGTTACGACTATTAATGACGAAGATGATATGAGTTCAAATAGTGCAACCGCACTTGCAACTCAACAAAGTATTAAAGCTTATGTGGATTCCCAAGTAACCGCTCAAGATTTAGATTTTCAAGGAGATAGTGGTGGAGCATTATCTATTGATTTAGATAGTGAGACTCTAACGATTGCAGGTGGAACAGGTATTAGTACTGAAGGTAGTTCTAATACAATTACAATCACTACAACAGATAGTGAAATTGTTCATGATAATTTAAGTGGATTTGTAGCAAATGAACATATTGACCACACATCAGTTACTTTAACTGCTGGAAACGGATTAACAGGTGGTGGAACGATAGCCGCAAGTAGAACTTTTACAGTAGGAGCTGGTACAGGTGTTACTGTAAATTCAAATGATGTAGCAATCGGACAAGATGTTGCAACTACAGCAAATGTTCAATTTGCTCATATAACAGGTTCAATCATTAGTGGTTCAAGTTTATTAGGTGTGGTTGGAACAGCAACTCAAGGAACAATTGACCATGATAGTTTAGCTAATTTTGTAGCAAATGAACACATTGACCACTCATCAGTATCGATTACAGCAGGTGATGGTTTGACTGGTGGTGGTACGATTGCATCAAATAGAACACTTAATGTTGGAGCTGGAACTGGTATTACTGTAAATGCTGATGATATTGCAACTAATGATTCTCAAATTGTTCACGATAATTTAAGTGGATTTGTTGCTAACGAACACATAGACCATACAAGTGTAACTCTTACCGCAGGAAATGGTTTAACTGGTGGTGGAGATATTTCATCAAACAGAACATTTGCAGTCGGAGCAGGAACAGGTATTACCGTAAATGCAAATGATATAGCAATCGGACAGGCAGTTGCAACAAATTCAAATGTAACATTTGGTTCGGTAACTGTATCAAATGATGTTACAATTAATGGTGATTTAAATGTATTGGGAGATGCAGTAGAATTACAAGTAAGTAATTTAAGAATTGAAGATAAATTAATTGAAGTTGCAAGTGGTTCCGCTAATTCAGAAGCCGCAGATGGTGCTGGATTATTAATCGGTGGAGCAAATGAAAGTTTAAAATGGAATCATGGAAGTACTAATTTCCAATTTAGTGATGATTTATATGTAAGTGGTAGTATTACTTTAAGTGGAAATGTAGATGGTAGAGATATTGCTACTGATGGTTCAAAACTTGATGGTATAGAGGCAAGTGCAGATGTAACAGATACTTCAAATGTAACTGCAGCAGGTGCATTAATGGATTCTGAACTAACAGATTTAGATGGTGTTAAATCATTAACCGTACCAAACAATACAACAATTTCAACATTCGGTGCAAGTTTAGTAGATGATGCAAATGCATCAGCAGCAAGAACAACATTAGGAGTAGATGCAAGTGGTACTGATAATAGTACTTTAAGTGGATTAACTGCAACTGCAATCGGTAAAGCGATTGTAACAGGTTCAAATGCAGCGGCCGTTCGAGGTACAATTGGAGTAGATGCTGCGGGAACGGATAACTCAACCGATGTAACACTTGCAGGAACACCAAATTATATTACAATTGATGGACAAGAAATCACAAGAAACACAATTGATATTGGTGATGATACAAATTTAACTGCTGGAACAGGTATAACACTAACAGGTGATACACTATCCACTACAGATTCAGAAATCGTTCACGATAATTTAAGTGGGTTTGTAGCAAATGAACACATAGACCATAGTGGAGTAACACTAACTGCTGGAAATGGATTGACTGGTGGTGGTACAATAGCCGCAAGTAGAACATTTAATGTTGGGGCAGGAACACACATAACTGTAAACTCAAATGATGTAGCGGTTAATACAGGTACATTGATTGCATCAATTTCTGGTTCAATCGTTACTACAGCAAATGTAACTTCAGCAGGTGCTTTAATGGATTCGGAAGTAGATGCAGATATCAAAACACTATCACTTCCAGCAAGTACAACAATATCCGCGTTTGGTAAAACACTTGTAGATGATGCAGATGCAGGTACTGCAAGAGCAACATTAGGAGTGGATGCAGCTGGAACAGATAACTCAACAGATGTAACTTTAGCTGGTTCAAGAAATTACATTACACTTAGTGGACAAGAAATCACAAGAAATGTAATTGATATTTCAGATGATACTAATTTAGTTGCAGGTACAAACATTACATTAAGTGGTGATACATTAAATGTAGATGATGCATTCTTAAAAAATAATGCCGATGATACTACAAGTGGTACATTAACAGCCGCAAACTTTATAACTTCAGGTAAAATAGGTGCAGCCACAAACGATGAGTATTTTGATTTCGGAACTGATGCAATGATTAAAGTTGGAATTGATAATGTTGAAGATTTCAGATTCTCTGATGGTGGTACATTCCACGCTAGAGCTGATATAATTGCTTATTCATCAACACCTTCTGATGAAAGATTAAAAGATAATGTTATAACTATTGATAATGGTTTATCATTAGTGAATCAATTACGAGGTGTAACTTATGATTGGAATGTTGGTAGTAAACAAGGTACAAGAGATATTGGTGTTATCGCACAAGAAGTAGAAAAAGTATTACCTGAATTAGTAAAAGAAAATAAACTACCATTAATCACAGATTCAGATGAAACCTATAAGACTGTAGATTATGAAAAATTAACTGCAGTATTGATTGAAGCAGTAAAAGAATTATCACAAAAAGTGGAAAATATAGAAAAGAATTGTGATTGTTTGAACAAATAGTTTTATATTTATATATAGTAATAACAAGTTATAGGAGTTATAATGTCGAAAGATAAAGAAATCAAATTCACAGAGGATGAATTAAAATCTCTTGCAGATTTAAGAAATACATATCAGGCAGTTCAAAATGATTTTGGTGTTTTAAAGTTAAGAAGAATTTCCTTAGAACAACAATTAAACCAACTTGATGAAGCTGAATCTCAAGTAGAATTGAAATACATTGATACTCAGAAATTTGAACAAGATTTGGTAAAAACTTTAAATGAAAAATATGGTTCAGGTAATCTCGATGCCGAAACAGGAGTTTTTACACCAATAAACGAAGAAAAGTAAAAAAAATTACCCACTTCAATCTATTTTGAGGTTTTTAAATGATATTTATTAACCGAGTATATCGTTCCGATATATAATAATTGAATGTAATTTAATTACACAATAGGAGAATAACTATGGCTGAAAGAATAGTAAGTCCAGGTGTATTTACACGAGAAAAGGATTTATCATTTCTACCACAAGGTATTGCTGAAATTGGAGCAGCTATTATTGGACCAACAGAAAAAGGTCCAGCTTTTGTTCCAACTCAGATAACAAGCTTTTCACAATTTGAAAATGTCTTTGGTAGTGTTGATACTCGTTTCTATGTACCTTACACTGTACAAGAATATATTAAAAACGCACCTACGGTTACCGTAGTTCGTGTTTTAGGTTTGGGTGGATATCAGTCAAGTACTTTAAGATTTGAAGTTTCTCAATCAAATGGTGATTATAGAACTGTTGCAGTTTTAAAACCATCAAGAAATGCACCATCATTCGATATCGGCGGACCAACATCCGCTTCTGTTGATGCAAGTGCAGATTGGGCAAATACAGTTTTAACTGTAGGAGCAAATAGTGCAGTATCAGTATCTTTTGATACAGGTTCTGCAAATTATATTGCTAAAATCTATGGTACAGACCCACAAACCACAAACCATGATGTTTATGTTTATAAACAATTTAAATTCACAACATCAACTTCTGGATACACTTCTTCAAACGATATAAGAGTTGTAAGTGCTTCTACATCAACTGGTGAAGATTTCACACATGATTATGCAGTAGCAACAACACCTTACATCGTATCACAATTAAGTGGTGGAAGTAGAAAGAATTTGTTTAAAGTAAATACTCGTTCACATGGTACAAATGTAAACGATGATTTCAAAATTGCTATTGCAGATGTAACTGCAGCTGGTGATGTACCAGGTAGTGATTATGGTTCATTTACTTTAAGAGTGTTGAATAATAATCCTGGTGAAAACAACGATGGTGAAGTTCTTGAAGAATTTCCAAATCTGAACTTTGACCCAGATTCAATAAATTTTGCACCAAGAGCAATCGGTGATAGATATGTAACAATAGATTCAAATGGAAAATTAACCTACAATGGTGATTGGCCAAATCAATCTGTTCATGTTTATCTAAGTGATTACGAAACAGAACTTGAGGGTATTGATGAATCATTAGTACCACATGGTTTTGCAGCAGTAACAAATCCAGTTCTTGGTACTACAACAATCCCAAGTGGTTCATTTAAAACATCACAAACCAATACAAATGGTTCTTTTGACCAAAATGTATATTATGGTTGGGATTTTGGAAATACTGATAACCAACAGTATTTAGCACCATTACCAGCAAGTGCTGGAAGTGGAAACAACGCAGCATTCTCACTTGAGAATATGAATGGACATGCCGATGCAAATACAATAGGAGCTGATACATATTCAGATGCTTCTGAAGCTATCACTCTTGCACTATCTGCAAAAGCACAAAGAAAATTCGTTGTTCCTTTCCAAGGCGGTTTTGATGGAGATAATCCAACAACACTAAAAGCAACTGGTAATAGTATTACAGATACAAACACACAAGGTTTTGATTGTAGTGGAGCTCTAAAAAGTGGTTCATTAGCATACAAAAGAGCAATTAACGCTGTATCAAATCCTGATGAGTTTGATATTAATCTATTAGTAACACCTGGTATTATCCATGAATATCATAGTTCAGTAACTAATCATGGTATTAGTAAAGTAGAATCTCGTGCAGATGCATTCTACATTATGGATGGTTCAAGATGGGGTAGAAGTGTAACAAATGCAATTGCAGATATTAAAACACTTGATACCAACTACGCTGGTGTTTACTATCCCTGGGTTAAGATATTAGATACTGTTAAAAATAAACCAATGTGGGTTCCACCATCAGTTGTGTTACCTGGAGTGATTAGTTTCACAGACCAAGTAGCTCACGAGTGGTTCGCACCAGCTGGATTAAACAGAGGTGGTTTATCTTCAGTATTAGAAGCAAAAACAAGATTAACTCATACAGAAAGAGATGACTTGTATGAAAACAGAATTAATCCGATTGCTTCATTCCCAGGTCAAGGTGTTGTAGTGTTTGGACAAAAAACATTACAAGGAAAACCATCTGCTCTTGATAGAATCAATGTAAGAAGATTGTTAATCAGACTTCGTAAATTCATTGCAAGTTCTTCAAGATACTTGGTATTCGAACAAAATACAGCAGCAACAAGAAACAGATTCTTAGGAATAGTAAATCCATTCTTAGAATCAGTTCAAGCTAATAGTGGTTTGAGTGCGTTTAAAGTTGTGATGGATGAATCTAACAACACACCAGATGTTGTTGATAGAAATCAGTTAGTAGGACAGATATTTATCCAACCTACAAGAACTGCTGAGTTCATCGTATTAGACTTCGTAATACAACCGACAGGAGCAGCATTTCCTGAATAAGTTTAATTTATAAATTAACTTATAAAAGAAAAGCCCCATTCTTTCGAGTGGGGCTTTTTTTATTTAAATTAGGTTCCAAACGGATTACGATATTAACACCTAACTATGACTGAAATTAATTCACTTTATATCACTTCCTTTCACTTTCTTTATTAACAGGATCGCTTACCTTTATCAAAATATCTTACACTCAAATATAACAATAAAAATACATACAAGTCAAGCGTTTTTTTAAAAAACTTCAAAAAAACTTCTAAGAACTATATCAAAATACCTATTGCATCGATATCATTTTTTTTATAAATCTGATATTTATTAATGTATAAAAGAATAACGGCAAACAAACTTTAGGAGAAATAAAATGGCCGACATATTATCAACAGACGAAATATTTTTTACACCGTTTGAACCAAAAACGAAAAATCGTTTCGTCATGTATATCGATGGTATTCCATCATATTTCGTTAAAACCGCGAATAGACCAAATATTACATTTGAAGAAATAGAATTAAATCACATCAATGTTAAAAGATACCTAAAAGGTAAAGGTGTTTGGGAAACATTAGAAATCACATTATACGACCCAATCGTTCCAAGTGGAGCACAAGCAGTTATGGAGTGGGTAAGATTACACCACGAATCAGTAACAGGTCGTGATGGATATGCTGATTTCTACAAGAAAGATATTACTTTCAATATGTTAGGACCAGTTGGTGATAAAGTTGAAGAATGGGTATTGAAAGGTGCTTTCATTCAATCAGCTAACTTCAATGATTTAGATTTTGCTAATGGTACAGATGTGGCAGATATTACTTTGACACTTCGTTACGATTACGCAATACTTTCTTACTAAGAGTTTAACAATAACCGGTTCAGAGAACCGATAGCGGAGGGCATATGAAAATGTGGGAAATATTTAAAGATAATAACGACTATAATGAGAAATCAATAATTGGTTTCGGAGCGTTTACGATAATGGTTGTGTTTGCTATGGCAGATGTTATCACAGGTATCATGGGTAAAGATTTAGTTATCAATGATGTTGTGTATAACTCATTCCTATTCACTACTTTAGGTAGTTTTGGTATCGCAGGTGCTGAAAAAGTTTTAGGAAACAAAAAATAAATTAGATTTTTTCTAAAGTTACAACATAGTTATATTATATGGTTTTAATTACATTTCACAGGAGAAAACAAAATGGCTGAAAATCAGTATGCGTTTCCTACTGAAGAACTATCCTTACCTTCAAAAGGTTTATTATATCCAGAAGATAGTCCATTAAGTAGTGGAACAATAGAAGTTAAATATATGACAGCAAAAGAGGAAGATATTCTTTCGTCAGCAAATTTAATCGAAAAAGGCACAGTAATTGATAAGTTACTTGAAAGTGTCATTGCAAATCCTAAAGTTAAATTAGATGATTTGTTGATTGGAGATAAAAATGCTCTTATGTTGGGTACAAGAGTGTTGGGTTATGGTAAGGATTATACCGTAAAATTAGATGACCCTGATACTTCATTAGAAGTGGAACACACTTTTGATTTAACTTCATTAAAAACAAAAAAAATCGATGAAAAACTTTTCAAAGATGGTAAAAATGAATTTGAATTTACATTACCTACTTCTAAAAGAGTAATCACATTCAAATTACTTACTCATCAAGATGAAAGAAAAATCGATGAAGAGTTAAAAGCTACAGCTAAATTAACTCAAGTTACAGGTGTTTCAAACGAATTAACCACAAGGTTAAAACACCAAATCATTTCAGTTGATGGTGAAACCGATAAAAAAGTAGTGAACGATTTTATTCAAAATCAGTTTCTTGCAAGAGATTCAAAGGAGTTTAGAAAGTTTTACACAGATATAAGTCCTGATATCATCTTCAAAACTGATTATACAAGCCAAATAGGAGAGTCCCATACGGTTAATGTACCGATTGGGATACGATTTTTTTGGCCCGAATCCGAAATATAAAGAAGTAGTTCACGACGAAATCTTTTCATTAATCAATTACGGAAATAGTTTCACTTTTTCCGACGTCTATACTATGCCTGTTATGATGAGAAGATATTATCTTGATAAATTAGTCAAAGTCAAAAAACAAGAACAAGAAGCTCAAAAGAAAGCCTTACAAAGTAGATAAAATCTTTGATATATGATATTTATTATTGATTTATAATATTCAAAATCGGAGTAAATATGTCTAAGAAAAAAATAACTATGGAAGGCTTTATTGATAATGTTCTTCGTAGGTGGAAAAAGTCAGTAAATAAAAATTTTGATGATAAAATGGAAGATTTATTGAAAAACGGAACACCTGCTCAACAAAGACATGCTGTCAAAGCCTTAGATGCTTTAGAAAAGGCATTTAAATAATTTTTTCTTTTTAATTGTTACATCCACATTTCATAAATTTATTTAAAGTAGAGAAGGTATGGCAATAGACCCAAAACAACAGAACAAAATTCTAACTGAATCGGAAAGAATTCAACAAAGGATAAATGAGTCTCAATCTGAATCAGAGAAATCTATTCTTAGAATTCTTAGGGAAAGAGCTAAACTTCTTGAACTTGATAAAAAGATTAATGATGAATTAATAAAATATAATAGAGCTAAAGAAGCGGGAGATACTAAAGCTTTAGAAGCTTCTAAAGGAAGAATTGATGGTTGGAAAAAAGAAAAGGGTGTAATTAAAAGCTATTTGGATTCACTTAATGATGTAAATTCTGGTTTTGATGATTTAGGTAAAAAAGTTCAAAAAATAAGAGTTAAAAGTCTTCAGCCTCTAAACTTTAATGATAAAAAGGCACAAACTTATGTTAATGCAATAGGTAAAATTGGTGAAACTGCTGATAATTTCGGTGGTAGTGATAGAGCTAGAGATATTTTTAAAGAAATAGTTGAACTTGGATTAAACTCTAATGATATTAGTACTAAAAAACAATTGTTAGCTTATGATGAAGCAGACGCTTTACAAGACCTTGAGGATTTAGAAGAGAAATTAATTACTCTTTCTGAAGAGGATAGAGATATAGCTCAAGAAACATTAGATATAGTTCGAAAAAGAGCAGATGCAGTTAGAGAGGATATTAAAAATACTGGTAAGTTGGTGGATGAAGCAAAAGCTCAAGATAAAGCTAGAGAAGTATTTAATAAAAAATATGATGAATTTAATAATAAAGTTAAAGAAACTGTATTATTGGGTAAAGCATTTACAAAAGAAATATCAAAAGACCCTACGAAACTTTTAAAATTAGCTCTTGTTGCATTTGTATTGGGTGTGAGTAAAGCACTTAAATCATTTAGTGAAGATGTTAAAAAAGTAACTCAAGATGTTGGGACAAGTTTATCACAAAGTCTTAAAATTGTGAGAAAAGATATTGGTGTTCTTGATAATTTATTTCAAAAGGTATTTTTGGGTGTTGACCAAACAGCAGCACTTAATCCATTAGTTACACAATTTGGTACTTTAAGAGCAGAAAACAATAAATTTATAAAAGATATAGCTCAAGGTTCAGTATTATTAGGGGTTCAAGCTGAACATGCTGCATTCGCATTAAGACAATTTCAAGTAACAGGTGGTGTTTCAGATAAAAATCTTGAAACTCAAATGAGTATTACAAAACAATTAGCAGACCAAAATAATATTCCAATTGGTAGGTTGTTCTCAGATTTAGCAGAAAATTCCGAAGATATTGCATCATTTGGTGGAAAAAATCTTTTAAATATGAGAAGAGCTGCAGTTGAAGCTCGTAAAATGGGTGTGAATTTATCAACAACTGCTAAGATTGCAAACACATTATTAGATTTTGAATCTTCTATTCAATCTGAAATGGAAGCTTCATTGATGATTGGTAAACAATTAAACTTCAATAGAGCTCGACAATTAGCTCTTGAGGGTGATGTTGCAGGAGCAGCTAGAGATGTTGTTAATCAATTAGGTGGACAAGAAGAATTTTCAAGATTAAATGTATTACAAAGAAGAAAACTTGCACAAGCTCTTGGAGTGAGTGTTGAGGAGTTAAGTAAATTAGCAAGTGGTAAACTTGAAGTTGGAATGGATGATAGTGAGGTAGACCCTACTTTACCATTTATTGAAAGTATGGATAAGACATTAGGTATTATTCAACATTTATTGGATTCAATGTTAGGTAATTTAGGAGTAATAATTGGTGCTTTGTTCCTTTTAACAAAAGGTGGTGGATTATTCAAAGGAATAGGTAGGTATCTTGCAGGAACTAAAATGGGTAATTTCTTTAAATCAGGTTTCGGTAAAATGGGTAAATTATTTGGGGTTGGTAAAGGTGCTAATTTGGTGGCCAAAAGTAACCCAAAACTTTTACAAATGTATAGAAAGACTGGAATGTCATTTCGAGGTGGAACAATGGCACAATTCCTTAAAGAACTTTCAATACAAAAAAGTATGAAACCAGGTTTATTTGCAAGAGGTGGTGATATGTTCAAAGGACTTCTTGGAAAAGGTAAGGGTATGTTGGGAAGAGGCCTTAGTATGTTTAGAGGAGTTAATCCATCAGCTCTTATAGGTACAGCAGCTGCTTTTGGAACAGATAAACTTAGAGATTCAAAACTGGTAACTCCTGGTAGTGGTGCAGATAAATCACTTGGTATATTAGGGGAAACAGCAAAATATGCAGGAATAGGGGCAACACTTGGTTCTATCATACCTGGTCTTGGTACTACAGTAGGTGCAGGAGCGGGTTCAGCATTAGGTGGTTTTATTGGATTATATAAAGAATTTTTTGGAAAAAATAAAGATAGAGGTAAAACCTTAACATCAAGTTCAACAGAAGCTCAAAAAACATCTGAAACAGCTACAGCTACATTGATTGCAGATAAACTTACTGTAACTTTAAAAGAACAATTTAGTTCACAAATACAAACATTAGAATCACAAGTATCACAATTAGAAAAAACTAATGTTACTAATCAGGCAATATTAGATGCTATACTAAAAGGTAATGTAGATAGAAGAAACATGGCAGATAACGGATAAAAACATGGCATTATTTGATAAAGTAAAAGATATAAGACAATTTAATTGGAACCAAAAAGTAGGTGGTCCTGATAGAAATAATCAAGATAATTTACCCGAAGAAGCAATTGGTGAAAAGAATTTAATTGACCAAGATTGGGAAGGACAACATAAAAAGTTTGGTGGTATAAATGCACTTAGAGGTGAAAATAATCTTGGATTTGACCAACCATTTATTTTAAAAGAAATTGGTGATAGATATGAAAGTGCTGATTTAGATGATGGTATATTTAGAGGTGGTTTGGCATTAAATGTTGTTAGAGCAGCTGAAGATACCACAAGATTAACAAAGTTTGCACTAACACCAAAAGGAATTATCTTTAATTTAAAACAAACTATTTTACAACAACAAAACGCAAGAACTAAAAATAGAACTTATAATCCACTTGGTGTGTTGGGTTCTATTATTCCAGCAGTTCATTTACCAAGACATAAAGTAAAAGATGATTACAATAATGCAAATGATGGTAAATTAGAAAAAATTTATCAAAGAAGAATTGTGCAAGGTATAAATCCAGGTGGAGTTGCAGAAGTAATTGGAGATGCAGTTGATGCAGTTGTAGATGCATTTAGAGACCCATTAAATGTTGTTAATAGTGTACAAGTATTACAAAGTACAAAAGATAGATTAAGAGATTTAAATCCTAAAGTTCCTACTGATTACAAAGAACAAACGGAATCAAGATTCTCTACAGAGGATGATAAGTTAAGAAACGAACCTGTTCCATTTAGTAAAGATGGTAGAGAGGAAGAATCAAAGGTTTATAAAGAATTACCAAATAATCAATCAGAAAGTGATGAGTTATTAAAAGAAAAAACTCAAATGGTAATCAATAAAGAGGAATTAGAGGGTGGTAATAGTATCTTTAGTGATAAAATAGATGATATTGATTATGGTGATAATAGAATACCAAGTAGTCCAACATCATACGATTTATTAGAAGAAACGAAACAAGATGATGGTTTAATAAACGAAAAACCATATACTGAAATAGAAAGAAATATTGGCCAACTACGAACCGATGAAGAGAAAGAATTATATGATGAACTTCCACAAAATAAATCTGAACGAATTGAGGTATTGAAATCAAAAAGTGTAGATAATAATTTAAGAAACACAACAATACCAAAACAACCTGTTACAGACGAGGTTAAATCTCAAATAAGAAATAGTCCTACTGTAAAATCAGATGTTATATTGGATTATAATGATATACCTTCTGATAAACCATCTGAGAGATTAAAATCTCAAACTCAAATGCTAACAAATAAAGAGGAATTAGAGGGTGGTAATAGTATATTCAATAATATAAATGTCGATTATAGTGGTGATTTTTACTCTTATTTAGACTCCTTACAAAATGATGAACAAAAGAGTATATTTGAATATGATTCAGGCCCGAAATCTGGGTATCCAAAAAGTACCGTAAGTAATATAAATGTAACAAAGGGAGATATTAAATCAGTAGATATTCAAGAGGCAGAACTTTATAATCTTGGTAAAGGTACTATTAAAACTCTGGATAAAAATCCATACTCAGTAGGAGTTTCAAATCAATTACAAGTGCCTTATGGTGGTAAGTTTGCAGATTTAGGAACAAAAAATTTACCAACAGATTTTATAAAATTTAGAATTAGAGATGCAGTTAATGGTAAGTGGATTATATTTCCAGCATTCATTACAAACATAACCGATACAGTAACTCCTGAATGGACTACTGAAAGATATATTGGTAGACCTGATAATGTTCATCTTTATAATGGAGCTGCACGAAATGTTAATTTTGAATTTAGAGTTGCAGCATTCACTAAACAAGAAATACCAATCATACAAGAAAAAATGAATGCTTTGATGGGATTGGGTTGGCCTACATTTAAAAAGATTTTAAGTACAGATGATGAAGAAAGAATGGTAGCACCATACATTTATTTAACTATTGGTGATATGTTTAAAAATACACCAGGATATTTTAACAACATCACAGTTACGGCAGATGAATCTACGACTTGGGAAATTGATGATGGATTACAAATACCACATTACTTTACCGTTTCGTTAGATTTTGTTCATGTTGGTAGATACTTACCAAATACATTAGGATTACATTATGATGGAATTAAACATTTAAGAGATTCTGGAGTTGGTAATGGAAACTTCGGTGTATTTGGAGATAGGTATCCAAGAGATGATAGAGGATTCACAACTGTAGATAGGAGTGATGAAGCCAGAGGTGGATGGGCTAAACATTTAGCAGAGCAGTATCAGATGAAACCTGGTGTTGGAAGAGGTGTAGATGATTTCAAAAAAGAAAAACCATTCAAGACACCAAAAGTAGATAGAACTTTACTTGATAATACTGCGAATAGTGTTGATGGATTTGGTAATAGAGTTGTAAATGCATTAAATCGACCATCACCAAAACCTGCTATCAAATCAGGATTAACAACAAATATTAGTCCATTAACTCGACAAATATTAACACCAGTACCATTTAATACTACTGAACAAGATAATACAAGTGTTTCATTTGATGGTCTTTTAACAAGTGATGATGGAAGTTTCGGTGATGATGCTCCACCAGCACCAAAAACTAAAGCAAGTAATGATGGTATACGAAATGTTAATGGATTTAGTCAAAGGGGTGGTAAGAATTCTAATGGAACAACCACTCAACAATAAAAGGTAAATTATGGCAAGATATAAACATACAGAGATAATCAAAGATAAAGTAACTAATAACAGAGTTTTAAGAACTACTGAATATCCTGAAATCACACCAAGTGATGCAGATATTATTTATTACGCAAAATTCGATGATACTTTAATGGGGTTGGCAAATAGATTTTACGGAGACCAAACAATGTGGTGGATTATAGCTCGTGCAAATAATTTTCAAGGTAAAACAAAATTTCAAGTTGGACAAAAACTTATTATTCCAGCAAACACAGGTGATATTAATAAAAAATTATTAAAACTTAATTTCAATCAGTAATGTTTCAGTTTAAAGATATCGATAAAACAGTCCAAAAAACTCTATATGATAGAATTAGAGCTTTAAATCGTAAAAATGGACACATAGGTGAGAATTTAAATCTTGACCCTGTCGACCAAAATCCACAATTCAGAGGTTTTAGTATGGATGAGATGATGACAAAGGCTTGTTGGGCTAGAGTTACTTGTCCTATTTTCAAAAAGAATGATGACGGAGAAACAATCGATACAGATTTTTTTAGAATATCAAGTGCTTTTAAAGATGGTGAAGAACGAAATAATATTCATAAAAATGAACCATTAGCTGTTAATGAAAAAATGAATTCTTCTAAATCTGGTTTTTTTACAGATGACCCTAATGCAATATTTAGACCACATTCAGGTATTTCATCTATCACTACTTCATTTCAAGGTGGACAAGGAACCACTCAACAAGCAGTTATTAATTGGAAATTCTATGATATTAGAAAATTTAAAGAGTATGAAAATGCTTTATTAAAAGTAGGTAAAATGGTTATGGTGGAATTTGGGTGGAGTAAAAATAATGGAATTCATTTAGATAAACAACCTGTTGATGATGTTGAAGATTTTATAAAAGTTTATAGAGCTACAAATGAACAGATAAAAAAAGCGGGTGGTGATTATCATACAATGATAGGAAAGATTACATCATTTGATTATAAAATAAATCAAAATGGTGGATTTGATTGTACCACTACTATTGTTTCTCTTGGAGTGGATATTTTCAAAAGTAAA
>Ga0255759_10000397_pt1 | contig 39115 bp, 34 predicted proteins | sample 101ome_20_FD_179959 | JGI IMG/M metagenome (GOLD analysis project Ga0255759, IMG submission 179959) | Coastal salt marsh microbial communities from the Groves Creek Marsh, Skidaway Island, Georgia - 101404AT metaG (version 2) | ecosystem: Environmental > Aquatic > Marine > Intertidal zone >... | reverse complement strand
CACATAAGCGAAACACCCCATGCAACTCCTGACTTCTGCCACCACCATCGACTTCTACCCTGTTGGTACTGGCAAGCGTTTTGTGAAGCGTACCATCTGGCACAAGGGTGATGTGACTGAGATGACTTCTTTCACCACCCGTGTTAAGTCCGATGCAATGTATGACATCAATCAGTATATTGCCAATGGTGCAACCGTAACTGACTTCAACCTCAACGAATACACTGGTGATGACTACTCTCCCGTCTACTGCTGATAATAAGGAGTTTGTTGATTTTCTGTTCGACAAACTCTTCAAACATGTTGATAGTGACATGATTGATTTGCAGGATGATGATAGCTGCTGCGATCACATTCTGTTCTCCCAACTGGAACTGTTCTGATGATTACCAACAAGGCACAAATGCTCAGAGTGATTAAGGATGCCGCAAGTGCACACTATTTGACAAGAGAAGAAAAGTTTCGTGTTTTTTGTAATGTCTGTGATAATATGTTGAAGGAAGGAAAAATCAGTAGTGCAAACCATGCACGATGGACGATGATGTGGTAGAATAGATAATACAACCAATGCACAGAACAATTATGGGTGATGTTAATGTCAATCTAAATGTTCATGAACTGGGTATTATCATTTCTGCTCTTCAGTTACTTGAACTCAGTGAAGAAAAACTCATTGCACGGGAATACGGGAGTACGAGTGCACTGTACTACAAAATGATTCAACTCATGGATAAAATGGACACTTCCCAAACGGGTATTCGTCAATTCGAGGAGGCAAGTTTCTAATGAACTATTGTTATGAATCACCCGATGGTGGTAAGACTGTCTATCGCCGAAAGGTTGGTACACTTGAACGTGAATTGATTGTTCCTCTGAATTATGAAGAAGCTGCCGCTAAGTTAGAAGTGACGGTTGATTATTACATGCAGGAGTTTCTATAGAATGGAACCCTATCTGACACCAGAAAGAGAAAGTCTGCTTGCACTAATGGAACTGGCGGATATTGAAATTGTAGAAAATGCACCAATATGTTATGAACGTGGTGATAAGTATGCTGGTTTCACGATTGCGACTCCTGGTACTCGACATATTGAGGTGATTATTTGCACCAGTACAATTAGTCAACACATGAACAATCGTGTTCGTCGTGCACTTGAAATTAATAAGACAGTCGATCATGAGGCACTTCATGCGGCACAGTTTTGTAAGAACGATTATTATCCTGGATCTGTTTCGGATGATATGACTACCGATAATGAATTAGAGGCACAATCATATGAAGGTCGTCCTCAGGCAGTCGGTGAAAAATTAATTCAATTCTGCTTCTAATCATGTATACAGAGTTTCAAAAGAAAAGGTATAGTCTAATGGCTGCCGAACAACAAATTGATAATGTTATTCATCTAATGAAAGGTGATGCATATGTTAGGTCTCATCTTATGCCAGTCAGGTACGAAATCAAAAGGCAGTTGACAAATCTACTTCATTCGCATAAACTAGAACAACAAGGAAGGAAAGAAAGATGACTAAAGGATTCAGTATTAATGCAAAACCACCACAACCTTCAGAACCACTTTATAGGATAGAGGAAGAAGGAACTAATGGGTGGTTTCTTGTAGAGGACTATGAAGGACTCAGTAAAGAACAAACTAATCAATTGTATCATGAACTCCTCAGAGATGGACACAATCCTAAAAGACTGCGTATTGTCAGAATTTCATGAACCACCAGTATCTTACTCGTATGAGACGGGACAATTTAAACGTAACATTATTGCTATCTGGATTCTTAATCATGGTGAGTTCTCTTACACTGATAGCACTCCACGTAGTATCTGGGGATTCTACAATACCAAAACAAAATGTTTCCATGCCCCAATCAATTCTAAAACAGTAGGTAAAGAAGTAAGATTGGAGGATACAACTCCCTATAGTGCAATGAGCATAAATCATAATGCATTGCAACAACTTCTATATGCCTGAAACTAAGTGGAGCGCATATGTTCTATTACAATCTAATAGGTTGACTAAGGTAGAGTTTACAGTACCATCTAACTTAAGAGAAGATGCAGAACAAAGGTGTAGAGCATTATATGGTGTTAGTGATATTAGACAACTCAAGAGGGAATGGTAATGTACACTTATGTGCCAAAGGTTCATGATTATGTCAAGTGGAAAGGAATGGAAGGATGGATATATTGGATTGATACGGAGAAGAGGTATCTTACTATAGAGATTATGGTAAGAGAGAAGAGTGATGAGTCCTATAAGGATTGTACTCTGCACAGGAATGAAAGGTGTTTGGTGTGTTGTTATCCAGAGAACTGGAAGGAATTGGAGTATGTCAAGAGTAGGTAAGGGGGGAGGTTTCTGTATCCGTTGTTACTTAAATATGTTAAAAATTAAATAAAAAAGGTTAAATAAATATACTTTCGTTTTTTGTTGTGATGATAATTATTCGTATTAAAGGGTGATTATGATATGAATTAAGACTCTCATAAAGCACCTCATCTTATCCTTATAAGACTCTATTATACCTCATGAAAAGGTGCCTCCCTGATGCAAGTTTAGCGAGCGTATCATAAGAAGCGCTCTCTGTCAACCACCGGGACGGCGAAAAGTTACAGAATCGACACAAATAATACAAAGGTATTATAAATAATGGTTATGAATCTCGACTAGATCTGGCGGGCATTAGGGCTTGCATTCTCGTCGAGATCACAGTATAATAACATCATACATCTCGACGAGAATTATGTATTACGAACACGATCTCGACTATACACATAACAATTATTATTATCACAATGATCTCGTCGAGATGTATGACGTGTATATGCAATCATATATGCCTCTAGATCAGTATACAATAGACGAGGATTATGCACGAGATACGCAAGACTATGATGCGCTTGCGTATAGACATTATGCATGATATAATGCAGTACACGTCGCACGAGATTCACATGCCCGCGTTATACACAAAACGCCTAATGCGCGTCACACTAGATGTCATGTGTTACGAGGATTTAGATTTAGAAACTCTCGATTGGCGAGAAGTACTAAATTTAAATTCCGACGAGGATATTAATATTAACATCGAGGAATACGATATCGACTGGTAGTGTGCCAGTACGTGAATTGGATATAATATGAATTCGTATCAGACAATATTAGATAATACGAATTCGTATCAGTAGGACAATTGGCAGAGTGTCCACTACCCCTTGCGGTTTCGTCCGTGAGGGGTTATTGTTACGGAGTAATCAAAAATTTCAAATGTTCGATGAACTCTGGAGCGAAATCAATGACTCCCAAGGTGAGATTTTCGACGTGATAGATTTCAAGGAAGAATGGGAGAAAGAAGAAAAGTTTGACGTAGAAAATTACATCAACGGCAACACCGATTATTGAACATGAACCTCGAAATTCTCAAACAACGTGAACAACTCATGGAGGACATTGATTGTATCATCGAATCAAAGTTCAGTGGGGTATTTCCACATACAGAAGATTATGATGAATTGAGAGACGAACTCATTGAGACCTTGTGTGATGCCGTCTGCAAAAACTTCCCCACCAAATGAACATGAACCGTCAGGAACTTCAAGATCAACTCATCGACAACGTGATTGATGGAATGGACTTCAAAACTATGTGGGCAGTTCTTTATGATTTCATGGACCAGAGTTATGATAAGTATACCGATGATGAATTGATGGAAGAAGTTAAAGAGTATTATCCCGAACTTTTGGAGGAAAACTAATGCGAATTGCGTTCACGGTTATGTTCATTATGCTGGGTGCAAATCTGATGCTCAGTATACTTGACTCAAACATGTTGGAAGTCATTGAAAAACGAAACCAGCAAATTGAAGCACTAACTAACACAAACTAAGTCGGCCGCTCAACCAATTCGCAAGGTGGCACAATGCGGCAACCAAAGCGCCCAACCCCGTGCTTATAATGGTGGCATGAACAAAACAAAAACCATTCTCTCCAATCCCCAAACCCTGCAGGACCTGCAGGATTTCCTATTCGACACGATGCTACCCGCTGATATGGCAGTGGACTGGTTCTGTGAGCAGTTCGGCGTGAATGCCACGGATGACGTGATCGATTTCGTGGTTGATGCCCACTTCTCATTCTTCGGAGAGTGACAGTTGGCGTAGTGTCACAATTTTTTGGCACTGCTCCCAGAATCGCCTATTGTTCTATCAAGTCAAACAAACGACTCAAATGCGCAAAATCGAATCCCAGATGTGCCAGGCAGTCCAGAGCAACCGCAACTGGAGAAACGCTAACACCTCTGTTCAATTCGACGCCGAAACGGGAACGTCTTCTGTCTACCTTCACGGGAACCTGATCGCCACCGTCACCGACAACGACATGACGATCTATGATGGGGGCTGGCAGTCCAACACCACGAAATCCCGTCTGAATGCCCTGTGCGATGCATTCTGCATTGCAGGCGAGGGCGTTTTTCAAAAGGACTGGACCTGGTACGTTCGCAAGTTCGTGGGCGCTATCAACGGTGAGAGCAAGTTTCAAAACGTGCCATTCCAGTCTGGATACGTGTTCGCCTGAGGAACCGTCACAAGCGCCCTCCACAGGGCGCTTTTTTGTCCCTATAATCCGGATATGAAAAACACCCACATCGAACATCCCGAAGACACCATCCTTTCCGGTGATTTGAGCGCCCTTGATTGGTTCGTGGCAGAGGGTAATCTTTCCCTGAAAATTGACGGTGCGCCCGCTATAGTTTGGGGCACAAACCCTGCGAACGGTAAGTTCTTCGTTGGCACTAAAAGTGTGTTCAACAAAGTAAAAATCAAAATCAATCATTCTCATGAAGAAATCGATCAAAACCACGTGGGCGAAGTTGCAAACATTCTGCACGCTTGTCTTGATTGGTTGCCTCATACAGACAGCATTTTCCAGGGGGATTTTATCGGTTTCGGTGGATCTCAGGAATATTCTCCCAACACAATCACGTACCGCTTTGATGAAGTAATTCAAGAGGAAATCATTGTCGCTCCGCATACAGTTTACACCGCAGAATCTGACCTGCGTGATGCTGTAGCGCACCCTATGAAGTTCATCATTACTGACACTCCCTACGTCAAGTTTGTGAAACCGAAGGCATATATCTTCAGTGGTTCGTATGATGTTTGTGCTGGTGGGTTTGATGTATCCGAACCGATTAAGTTTGCAAAGATAATTGCACAGACTGTTAAGTTTGTCGATGAGAAGAAAGCACAGAAAATTAAGCAAGCATTGAATAAGTGCATCCGTGAAAATACCCCCATCTCAGATACTGCATTCGACTGTGATTGGAGTCTAATTTCGTTCTGGAAACTGGTGCAATCAATCAAGGATGATGCACTCTTTATGTGCCGTAATAACGGACCTAAAGCATACATCGGACAGGATGAAATCTCCGGAGAGGGTTATGTTTACTCCAATGAGTTCGGTACAATGAAACTGGTGAATCGTGAGCGTTTCAGTTATGCTAACTTCAACAACCAAAAGTTTATACAAACTCCTTGAGAGTTTGTATAACTAACTTTCGGCCGCCCGTGTGCCAATGAGCGTGCTGTCCACTCATTCCCCAATAGCACCCCCTCTGCCCCTTATACTGACTTCAGTTCAAACGAAACGACAGACCATGAACGGTTGGGCAAACTACGAAACCTGGAACGCCGCCCTCTGGATCGGAAACGACGAATTCCTCTACAACACTGCTAAGGCATGTGTGGAGTTCGCTGAGGGTGAGAACCCCTGGGTCAAGTTCGTGCGATGCATGACGGACGGTGTGGTTGGTCGGTTCATCGGTGAGACAGGCGATGGCGTCCGTTGGGATGACCCCGCCATCGACGCCGCTGAGATGGGTGCGCTTTTCGAGGAACTGTGATAGGATAGGACAGGGAACGGGACGCGCCCTAAAGACGCCCACTCATTTGTCTACCCTAACAAAGACACACTAAAATGACTCAAATCAAAACTCTCATCGCTGATAACATCTCTGAGATTATCAGTGATATGAATGAAGAACTGCTGCAGGATCGGATTATTCGTTTCTGGAAAAAGTTGGGTTCTCATTTGACTCTCAATCAACTGGTTAATCAGTACTGGAGTAATGAATCCAAATCGGAGTTCTTTGTTGACTTAGGTGTATCGTTCGGCAAACTGTTCGAACTGTATCTGCCCTTCAAGTTGCAGGAACTCGGTGCATCCGTCCTTCCCAAGTTTTCCAGCGCTGGTGACTTTATCGAAATCGTCGGTGATGACATCCAAGCGTGGGAAATTAAGACGGGACAGGGTACACATATCCAAGGCGCAACGCATTCTCCTAAAGAGAAGAAATCGTTGAATTTGGTACAGGTTCTGTGGACGCCAGTTAAGGATAAGTCTCTGGATGAAATCCTAGAAACTGGATGTTTCATTGAAGCGCTTAATGTCTGTGTCTTCACTGATGTCGTCGGTGAGTCGATTGGCGCTCACAGTGATAACAACTCCCGCACCAGTTTGAAATTCCCTGTCTCCAAAGTGTCCGTCTGTGAGGATGCTTGTGTGTACGGGGAAATCAAACCAAACCGCACCTGGGTTGGGTTCACTAAACTGCCTGCCACTGTGTAACAGTTAGTGCCCGTTCGTTCGTGATACAGCAGTGGGGGCGTTTGTGCCCCCTTTTTTATACCGTCGCGTGTCGCCCCCCGTATATAAAAACGCCTAACTACCCTAACCTACAAAGTGTTACCCAAACACATAATATTTCTATATAAAATCAAGCGACGAAAACACACTGATGCAAAAAAATCCGGAGGAAAATTTTACGACTGTAGAGATTGATCCAGTAACTGGAGAACATTATCTTATAATACCAGAATGGATATGTGACGAGAACGGATGGTACGAAGGAACCACCGTGAACATGGTATTGGACAGAGACTCTATAATAATTACGGAGGTTGCAGACTGAGCGCAGCGATTGATGCACAAGAACGGAGTGATTGACAGGATATAGATACAGTGTTATGATATTGAAGTAACGTTACTTTCTTATGGCTAAAGGATTTACTGTAAAGGCAAAGGCGCCCACAGCACGACAAAGTACCGCAGAGTGGGACTATGATAAAGCGAAGCAGATGATTCGTGGAAAAACCATCGTATTCTGTCTTCCTGGTAGAGGTGTCTCATATACCTATCTGAAAAGTTTTGTGCAATTGTGTTTTGATATTGTGCAGAATGGTGGAAGCATTCAAATCTCGCAAGATTATTCATCAATGGTAAACTTCGCAAGATGTAAGTGTCTTGGTGCGAATGTACTGCGAGGTCCCGATCAGATTCCCTGGGACGGCAAATTGAATTATGATTATCAGTTGTGGATTGATAGTGATATCGTATTCAATACCGAAAAGTTCTGGCAATTGGTTTTGATGGATCAGGATATTGCAAGTGGTTGGTATTGTACGGAAGATGGCAAAACCACGAGTGTTGCACACTGGATGGAAGAAGATGACTTCCGTAATAATGGTGGTGTTATGAATCACGAAACGATTGAAAGCATCTCCAAGCGTCGTAAACCATTCACCGTTGACTATGCAGGATTCGGTTGGTTGCTCATCAAGCACGGTGTCTTTGAACACTCCGAGATGAAGTATCCATGGTTTGCACCAAAGATGCAAGTCTTCGAATCTGGTGAGGTTCAGGATATGTGTGGAGAGGATGTAAGTTTCTGTCTCGATGCAAAAGAAGCTGGCTTTGAAATCTGGTGCGATCCTCGTATCAGAGTCGGACACGAGAAGACAAGGGTTATCTAAGATGGCTGACTCTTATACAATCTGGTATAGGAATCAGAGACTGTACTCTAACTTGACAAAGGAGGAGTACTTCAATAGAATGGAAGACCTGTCGATAGAATACTATCAGACGGGTTCTCCAAACCCCAAGGAATTAGAAACACGTATTATTAGGACTTAATTATGATCAAGAAAGGTGGTGGATACATTGAAGGTATTCCAAAAAAATCTCGTCAGGGTGCAGGAAAGCACACGAAGTGCGCCGCGACTTCTCGCAATAAGGCTCCAAAAAAATACCGTGGGCAGGGTAAGGGTTAAATAGAACAGTCACGTCATTATTATGAGTTGTTTAATCACTAACCTACCAGCACAGGAAGTGTGGGTTCGTAAGGAATATTTGACGGATCATCAAAGCGGACATGGTGAATTTGTAAAAGGCGTCTGGATATCGGCTAAGTCGATACCTGGACGTGCTTTTTATTTTGAGACGTACTTACCAGAGTACGCTGCCATGTACGATAAACTTCCAATATCCGCATTCCTTTCGGAACCCGAACTACCGACACCAGACATGGACTTACCAAACCTACAGTTTTGGAACTGTATGGACTATGGTGTAGTCAGTATTGATAAAAAATTCATCGGAAGTATGGATTTTGAATGTTATACACGGGACTTTGGCATTCAAAAAGGCACTTATGTCTGTACGATTGACAACTATCACCAAGATTCGGATGCCGTGGACTGGGCAACGAGTGAAAATCCCGCCGAACACAAATCACACAACCTCATTGAACTTGAAAATGGACAATATGCACTCTATCCAAACAATAGATTGCGTATTTTTGACAATAGTTTGACTCCAGAAGAACCAAAAATGCCTGATTTTAAGGTTTCAACCCAATATTACTCCGTTGAATGTGGTTTTGAACGCCTTGGAATGGGTAGAGAGGATGAATATTTCTGGAAAACGTCAAAAGAGCGTAAAGAAAACCAAGAAACGGAGGAAAAATGACGGCAAATCACGATTTTTTAGATAATTTGGCAAATCATCAACATCAGAAGATGCTTCGTGAAATTGCGAATGATGATTTGACACCAAAAAAGCACGATTTCATCAAACAAAACGAAATTCATGAGAAAATTCGTAATGATGAAGACTATGATGACTGGGATTATGGCACAGAACCATACTATGGTAAGATTTCAGAGTGAGGATATAAATAATCCAATAAAACTCTTTACCTAATGGCGATACAGAGGATATCCAGAGCATTTAAAGACATTAATTTGTCTTTTGAGCCTCATCCCGTCACGAAAGATCTGCAAATTTTAAAGAATGAGAACGCGATTCGTAGATCTGTCAGAAATATTGTGGAAACAATCCCAACAGAGAGGTTTTTTAACTCTTTGTTGGGTTCTGATGTAAGAAGAAGTCTCTTTGAATTTGTTGATTTTGGTACTGCTTCCATTATTCAGGGACAAATTGAAATTGCAATTGATAACTTTGAAAAAAGGGTAGAAAATGTAGTGGTTGAAGTGCAACCAATACCCGATGACAATACATTTAATGTGACAGTCATATTTGATATTGTAGGACAAGAGTTTCCAACCCAAGAATTTAACTTCCTCCTAGAGGCAACGAGATAAAATGCCTTTTACAAAATATACTAACCTAGACTTTGATCAGATAAAGACTTCGATTAAAGATTATCTCCGTGCTAACTCTACATTCACGGACTTTGATTTCGAAGGTTCTAACTTTTCGGTATTAATTGACACGCTGGCATATAACACCTATATTACCGCGTTTAACTCAAATATGATTGTTAATGAATCCTTCTTGGATTCTGCGACACTGAGAGAAAACGTTGTTTCTCTGGCAAGGAATATTGGGTATGTACCTCGTTCCAGAAACGCCTCTAAGGCACAGATATCATTCACGGTATCTCCAAGTGTATCAACACCCACAGTCACCTTAAAGGCAGGCATAGTGTGCGTAGGTAGTGCCAATGACACTACATATACCTTTGCGATACCAGAAGACATCACCACTAGTGTAGTTGATGGTGATGCGACGTTTAGTAATATTGATGTCTATCAGGGAACGTTCCTGACAAAACAATTTACTTATGATGGCTCATTAGATCAGAGATTTATCTTACAAAACTCTTTCATTGATACATCTACGATTTCTGTTTATATTAAAAAAGCAGGAGACACTGGACTGGGTATTGAGTATGTACTCTCTGAGAATATCTTTGAAGTAAAGTCGTCTTCTAGAATCTATCTCATCCAGGAGGTTCAGGATGAGAAATATGAGATTATCTTTGGTGATGGAATTATTGGTAAGAAATTAGGAACCGGTACCGACTCTGATGGAGACACGGTTACAGTCAATTACATCGTCACTGATGGTGAAGAAGGTAATGGTGCCTCTAGTTTCTCTTTCTCGGGAACTCTGGAGTCTGCTGCGGGACAGATAATTCAACCTGGAACCGTATCCATCACCACTAACCAGGCGTCCCAGAATGGCGCTCAGATTGAGACAGTCAACTCAATCAAGTATTATGCCCCTCGACTGTATTCATCACAGTACAGGGCGGTTACAGGGCGTGATTATGAGGCAATTATCAAGAGAATATATCCAGATACCGAATCTGTATCCGTTGTTGGTGGTGAAGAGTTAGATCCACCAGAGTTTGGAAATGTTCAAATTAGCATCAAACCAAAGAATGGTACATTTGTATCTGATTTTAACAAGTCTCTCATCCTGAGCAAATTAAAACAGTACTCTGTTTCTGGTATTAATCAGAAAATTGTAGATCTCAAAGTCCTTTACGTTGAATTGAATAGTTCTGTTTACTATGACTATAACCAAGTATCGAGTGCAAATGACTTGAAAACAAGAGTCACAAACTCTTTAACCGCATATTCTAATTCTATTGACTTGAATGCGTTTGGTGGAAGATTCAAATACAGTAAACTTCAAAAGGTAATTGATAGTACTGATACTGCTATTACTTCCAATATTACTAAAGTGATTATAAGAAGAGACTTGAAGGCAGCATTGAATCAGTTTGCACAGTATGAGTTGTGTTTTGGCAATAGATTCCACATTAATTCTGAAGGATTTAATATCAAGTCTACAGGATTTAAGATTACTGGAGAAGACTCTACAGTATTCCTTACAGACACACCGATTAGTGGAACTACAACTGGAACTATTTCTATTGTTAAACTTGATGAGAATGGAAATATTGTTGTTGTTGCACAAGAATCAGGAACTGTAGACTACTTAAAGGGTGAGGTTATATTAACAACCATCAATATAACATCCACAGATCGTCCAAATGGAATTGTTGAGATTCAGGCATTCCCAGAATCAAACGACGTTGTTGGACTCAAAGACTTATATCTCAGTTTAGACATTTCTAAAAGCACAATAAATATGGTAAGGGATGTGATTGCTTCTGGCGATGAGATATCTGGAACAAAATTTGTCAACGAATACTACACATCAAGTTATTCTAACGGGAATTTAGCAAGAAAGTAATATGATACAGACTGGTTTTGAGTCTAGAGTAAAAGTACAACAGCTCGTTGAAAGTCAACTTCCAAGTTTTATCTTGGATGAGAGTCCAAAAACGGCAGACTTTCTGAAGCAATATTATATTTCTCAAGAATATCAAGGTGGTCCAATTGACATTACTGACAATCTAGATCAGTATCTGAAGTTAGATAATTTAAGCCCAGAGGTGGTTGTTGAGTCAACAACTTTATCTGCGGGTATTACGACATCTTCTTCTACTATTCAAGTATCAAGCACAAGAGGATTCCCAAACGAATACGGTTTATTCAAAATTGGTGATGAGATTATCACCTATACTGGAATAACAACCAATAGTTTCACTGGTTGTATTCGTGGTTTTAGTGGAATCACAGATTATCATCAAGAACTGAATCAAGAAGATATTGTATTCTCCACGTCTACTGCTGCTTCGCATAGTGCAGATGCGTCAGTACAGAATCTTAGTGCTCTATTCTTAAAAGAATTTTATAAGAAATTAAAATATACTTTCGTACCTGGATTTGAAAACCTCACATTTGTTGATGAGATTGATGTAGGCAACTTTATTAAGTATGCAAAGAACTTCTATGAAGCAAAAGGAACTGATGATTCAATCAGAATCCTGTTCAATGTACTGTTTGGTGAGACACCAAGAGTTGTTAACCTAGAAGAGTACTTAATTAAACCTTCCTCTTCAAATTATATTAGAAGGGAAATTGTAGTAGCAGAGGCAATTTCTGGTGATCCTCTTAAATTAGTTGGACAAACAATTACGAAGAGCACAGATACGGCAACAAATGCATCTATATCATCTGTAGAAATATTTACAAGAAAGGGTAGAACATATTATCAACTTGAATTATTTGTTGGATATGACACCGAATCTGCGGTTCAAGGAACTTTCAAGATTACTCCAAATACAAAAGCATTAGAAACAGTTAATGCTGGTGCTTCAGTTATTGATGTTGACTCTACGATTTCATTCGCAGACTCTGGAACCATCATTTCAGGCGACAATACCATTTCTTACACTGGAAAAACGGTTAACCAATTTTTAGGTTGCACTGGAATTGATACTGCAATATCGCCAACTGATAATGTTAGATCTGAAGATACTTATTTTTCTTATGAAAATGGTGATACGTCTAAGAAGGTAGAGTTAATATTCTTTGGTGTTGCTAGAAATTTAAAACAAACTAGTTCCTCTTTTAAGGTAGATGAGGGTGATATTGTCAGAATCAAAAGCGTTGGCGATAAAATTGAAAATAACAATGCAACATATAAAGAAATTTTTGCAAACTCTTGGATATACAATACAAGTTCTAGAAATCAAATCTCAGATAATTCATCATTAGAACTTGCATCTCCTATTGACAGATCAAGTTTAAAAGTAGGAGACGAAGTAGAGATATTAGAGAGAGGAACCGAGACTGTAGTTGCTGCTAGTGGTGTTCCTTATATTGAATCTATTGATGCTGCACAAAATAGTGTAGTAGTTGCTAACTTACCAACGTTAGATGCTAGTACAAATTATGATTTAAGAAGAAAGTCAAGTAAAGCATCATCATCTTCAGTAACCTTTGAATATGGTAATGGTGAAATTTTATCTGATGTATTAAATCTCTATACTGAGAATGATGAGTATGCATATGTTGCTTCAAACTCATTACCGGCAGAATCTAAGACAGGAATCAATACTACGGAATACAGATACAGTACAGGTTCTTCACTTAAGTCCGTATCTGTATCATCTGCAGACAACTTTGAAGATTTATTCCAAGGTGAATATTCGACTATTGCACTATCAGAGGCAGCACCATTTATTAATGGAGACAAGGTATATTATAAACCAACTGGAGAAAATCTGGTAGGTATCGACACTGGATATTACTTTGTTGGAATTCAGACTAATATACAGAAATTTAAACTTTATGCATCTCCTGCATTTGTTGGTGGTGCCAACTACTTATCATTTGATACTCCTACCGGTGTAGGAACACATAATTTTATACTTGCTTCTCAACAAGATGAGGAAGTTGGTGCACAAAAACTTTTAAGAAAATTCCCTCTTCAGAAAAATATTGAAAGAGGAACTGGTGAAAAGACAATTCCTGGTTCTACAGGAATGTTAATCAATGGTGTTGAAATTAATAATTACAAGTCAACAGATAAAATTTATTACGGTCCATTATCTGCGGTAAATGTTCTTAATGGTGGAGTAGGATTTGATGTAATAAATCCACCCGTTATAAGTGTTGATAGTGGTTCGGCAAAGATACAACCAGTTGTAAGTGGTGAATTAACCAACGTATACGTAGATTCTCAAGATTACGATATTGATAGAGTTGTATCTACAAATATAACTGGTGGAAATGGAAGTGGTGCTGTAATTGAGCCAGTTCTTGCTAAGAGAGTGAGAGACGTTCAGTTCGATTCAAGATCTTTAACAGATGGTGGTGGTGTTAGTATTGCCACAAATCAGATTACTTTCCTGACAAATCACAATTTTGTGAATGGAGAAGAGATTGTATATAACTCTTTAGGAAACAATGTAGTGGGTGTTGCCACAACTACTCAGTTAGTTAATAACGCAACATATTTTGTACAGGTTGACAACAATACAACAGTCACACTGTATAACACTCTTTCAGATCAGATTGCAAAGACAAATGTTGTAGGACTGTTTACTGGTTCTCAAGGAACACACAAGTTTTCTACAGCAAAATCAAAGAATGTAGTTTCTTATGTAAGAGTTATAGAGGGAGGTTCTGGATATACTAATAGAAAATTAATTGTAAAACCAACAGGCATTTCTTCTGCTAGAGATACAATTAATTTTGATAATCATGGATTTAATAGTGGAGAACTTATAACATATAATTTTGAAACAACAGCGATAACAGGTGTATCCACATCAAACCAGTATTATGTTTTAAAAGTAGACGATAATTCTTTCAGAATATGTGATGCTGGTGTAGGTGGAACAACTACCACAAACTTTGATAGACAAAACTATCTGAAGTTTACAGATACCGGTGTAGGAAATCAGTTCTTCGCTTATCCAGATATTTCTGTATCGATTACTTATGTCAGTACAGGAATTGGTTCTACAACTCAGGAGCGTCAAAATCTTGTTACGACACCTGTAGTCAGAGGAAGTTTAATTGATGCATATCTTTATGAAGCTGGAACAGGATATGGTTCAACAGTTATAAACTTTGAGAAGAAACCTACATTTACTATAAAGAATGGAAAACAGGCAGAAGTAACACCAGTAGTTCTTAATGGCAGTATTAATTCTGTAAACGTCACATATGGTGGATTAGAGTATAACTCTGTACCAGATTTAGTGGTTGAAGACTCCAGTGGTTCTGGAGGAGGTGCTGAACTTAGAGCAATAATCAGTGGTGGAAAAATATCTTCAGTCAAAGTTATTAATGCAGGTATTGGTTATTCTGCAACTTCTACGAAGGTTAAGATTATCTCTGCAGGTAAAAATTCAGTCTTAGAATTAAATGTAAGAGATCTGACAGTAAATGATAATGCAGATAGATTTAGTGATGGTGAAGTTTATCTAAACTCTAATGACAACTTAAGATATTCTGTATCACAATATTTTGATACCCTTAAAACATCATTCAAAGAAGCGGTTGGAAACGTATCAGGAATTATTGGATGGGCATATGATGGAAATCCAATCTATGGACCTTTCGGACATAGCGATGCTGAGGACACTACATCTACTACCAAAACTTTACAATCTGGATATGAACTCCTCACTGCAAATGTTGTAGATAGACCTTCTGGATTTACTGCTGGATATTTTATAGAAGACTATACATTTAATGACAGTGGTGACTTAGATGAATATAATGGAAGATTTGAAAAGACTGTAGAGTTTCCAAACGGTGTCTATGCATATCACGCAACATTGGATGATGCAGATAATACCACACCAACATTCCCATACTTTATAGGAAATGAGTATTATTCCAAAACAGTTAAAGATGTTAATTTAAATCAAGGATTTGATTTTAATTCATCAATATTACATAGAAATACTTTCCCATATAATGTTGCTATGGGAGATGCTGATTATGATTTCATTAACGAAATTGATGATGTAACTAAGCAGCAGTTTGTAATTGAGTCAGTAACTGGTGGATTTGTCAAATCAATTAATATTGAAAGTGCTGGTGATGGATTTAAGGTTGGTGATAAGTTATCCTTCAATGAAGATGGAACGGATGGTTCTGGACTAGACGTAGATATTTCTTCAATTAAAGGAAAGGAGATTGTAGAACTACAAACAACATTTACTAATCATACTGATGCCATCTTTACATGGCAAAAAGACAATAGAATTAAGGCAACCATTTTACCAAAACATGATTTTACCAGTTTAGACTTTGTTGCTCTCTCTGGATTCACAACTACGTTATCCAAATTCAATAAAGACTATCAAATAACAGTTCCATCATATAGTAATGGCGCAACTTTATCCACAATAACGGCAGCGGCATCGATAGGTTTTACTACTGAAATCTATGTCTCTCCAGTTCCTAATGGCATTTCAATTGGAAGCAGTATTGGAATTGGCACGGAAACCATGTCGATTCTGGGAATCAGTAGAAATCAAGATATTCTTAGAGTTGAAAGAGGACTATCTGGAGTGTCACACACCGTTGGTGTTGCTGTAACATTCTTCCCAGATTCGTTCACTTTCGAACAATCTTCCGATTATTTTGAATCTAAAGTTAACGATAAAGTATATTTTAATCCAAGAGAATCACTTGGTGTTGGAACAGTAACTGGCGTCTCTACATCTGTTACATTTGCTTTTGGTGATGTTCTCACAACTAGAGATATCCCATCTAAGAGTATCTTCTTAGAGGAACATCCATTCTCAACTAATCAACAAATCTCATATACGAGTGGCGGAACCAATTTTAATATTTCATCAGATGGTTCGACAACATTTGCAATGCCATCCACAGTATTTGTTGTCAAGAAGAATAAGAATCTGATTGGAATTAAGACAACTATCGATACATCAGAAGTATTCTTCCACACTAATGGTGCTGATAATGATAAGTATCTATTTGAATCTACCTTTGTTCAGGTTTTAGGTGATATTGAGCAATCGAAAGCAACTGTCTCTGTATCAACGTCTCATGGACTTAGCAATGGAGACATTGTAAAACTAGATGTCAATCCAAGTCTCTCCGTTGGAGTTGGCACTTCAACAGGAGTTCGTGTCCTTTACAAACCAGACATTAACAGTGTTGTTATCAATCCAATCGGATTCAACTCTACAGGAATTAATACGACAACTAATGTTCTGACTCTGACAGATCATGGATTAGAGACTGGTGATAAGATTTATTTTGAAGATTCCACTCATGCAGCATTAGACAAAAATTATTTCTATGTTTATAGAATTAATTCAAACAAGATTAGTTTGTGCAATACCAAGAGTGATACCTTAGTTTCTCCACCAACCGTTGTAAGTATTGCTAGCACCGGTGGTTCAAGTCAATTAATATCTCTAATCAATCCACAAATTGATGTTGTTAAAAACAATGATTTAGTATTTGACTTAACTGATTCTTCACTGGAAGGATATGAATTAAAACTTTTCTATGATATAGATTTCCATAATGAATTCGTTTCTATCGGAGATACTACAAGTTTTGCAGTAACTGGTGTAGGAACGGTAGGTGTATCAACTAATGCTTCTCTGACATTGAAATATAACACTTCCTTCCCAGAAGTGTTATATTACACAATACAAAACGCTGGTATCGTAACCACTTCGGATACTTCTGTCACAAACTATTCTAAGATTAAGTTTATCAATAGTTCTTATGAGAACTCATATAAGATAAGTGGAACTGGAACAACTACCTTTACGCTTAATCTGGCACAAAAACCAGAGAAACTTTCTTATGTTCAGTCTGAATGTGACACGTTAGAATATAGCACCACATCAGAAACTGCTACGGGAGCTGTCAAAAATCTGCACATTCTCTCCTCTGGTTCTGGATATAAGAAATTACCAACTCTTGAGTCTACAAATTCAACTAATGGTAAGAACCTAATTGTATCTGTCGAGTCAGACACTATTGGAAATCTAAATCAAACCAGAAGTATTACTGACAACTTCATCTATTCACCAGACTTAACTTTAAGACCTGAGGCAGACATATCGCCACTAATTACTGTCAGTGATTCTAATACTATTTCCGACATTGATATTGTCAGTTTTGGTGAGGGATATACTAAACCACCAGCAATAAAAATTATTGATACTGAAACTAGAAATGTTTTAGATACTGGTTCTTTTGATATTAAGATATCAGGAACTTCTATTCAAAGTATTGAGGTTGATTCACAACCAGTTGGATTACCTGATAGTGGTGTTGAGTTATTCTCAGTTGATAATACTAATGGTATTAGTGTCCAGGAAGTTCTGTCTGAGGCAAATAGTGGAATATTTACATGTAAAATTACCACACCAACCAGAAACGGTGTAACTGGATTTAGTTCACAACCTTTCAACGTTGGAGATAAAGTTTTTGTTGAAGGAATTCAAAAATATGGTACTGATGGTGAAGGATTCAACTCTGAGGACTTTGGATATAAATTCCTGGAAGTAACCAACTATGTCAAAGGACTTACTGTTAACGATCAGGTTACGCTGAGCATTTCTGGACTCGGAACAATCACTGGTATTGCTAAGACAGCACAAGACTCTTCGGGTACAGTTATCAATAAGAGATCATATCCAGAGTTTTCGGTAACACAATCGATTAGAGAATTCTTAGTTGGTGAAAAATTAATTAGCAACGATATTGAAAGAGATTTGGTGGTTGTTGAGAGCAATCAAAACCTCCTAAAAGTCAATGGTTCCTATAAACTCTCACTTAATGAAATAATAACAGGAACTGACTCTGGCAATGTCGCAACTATCACTACGATTGAAAACAATGAAGGTGAATTTGAAGTTGATTATGCAAATAATAAGGATTTAGGATGGGAAGATGAAATTGGAAAACTTAATGAAGATTTCCAGGTTACACCAAACAATGATTATTTCCAAAATCTCTCTTATACAATTCAAAGTTCTAAAACTTGGGAAGAGCAAGAATCGGTAGTTAATAATCTGGTTCATGTCAGTGGACTGAAGAACTTCGCTGATGTTGGCATTACTTCTGTTATCAACGATGCTGGAGTATCGACAGTAATTAGTGATACTAATTTCTATGATATCTTTATTGATGAGCACAGAGTAGATGCAGTCTATAACTTTGATAATGTTCTTGATATTGATGTTGTAGATGGTAAGTCTAAGTTCATAAAACTGGAAAATAAAAAACTTACTGACTTTATTGATTTAAGAAGTAATGATGTTCTTAAGATTGACGATGTTAGCTCTCAGTTCTCAAACAGTGAGGCTGATATAACTGAATTTGTTAACATCTTTAAGTTGGGCGAAGGCACAGATCCATCTAAGTTTGAAAATTATATTTTAAGAGTAACAAATACTAACAATACCCAAATTCAGTTTAATGATTTGACAATCTTTAATGATGGAACATCATCTTTCATTTTTGATAATGAATTTTTATCAAATGATGGAACTGATGAAAATGGTGGGGCAGAGTACGGAACGTTTGAATTACACACTGATAGATTTAATGACACTTTCTTGAGATTCAGTCCTGACGATCCAAATAATATTGATTATGACATCAAACTCATCAAGCAAACATTTAACAGTATCACCGCTGGTGTTGGATCCACTGCAATCGGATTTGTAGATTTACTTTCCAGCATCAATGTTGAATCCACAGGAACTGGTATCTCCACGATTGTCAGTCTTAACTCTGGAGAATTTGAATCTCTGTTCTTAACAGCACAAGTCATTGACAATACAACCAATGACATGAACTTTGTCAAAATGCTTGTTTCTCATAATGGAACTGATAGTTTTGTTTCTGAGTATTATGCAGATAGTGAAGATGGTACAAGTCTGGTAGGAAACTCTATCGGAACATTTGGTGCTGATTTGTCTAGTGGCATGTTGTCTATCACTCATACTAATGATTCAGCACATGAAGTTCAAATTAAAACTAACATTGTAGGATTTGGAACCACATCTGTTGGTGTTGGAACTTTCAGATATCTTACTGGTGCTCAAACAGATACTAATGAGAGAAGTGCTGTTTATGAATCTAAATTCTATGATACAGTTTCAGCAGGAATCACAACTGTTCTGACACTTGATAAGAATCTGTTTAACGCATCTAAGTCTTTCATTGAAGTGAGCATTGGTGCCACAAAGGCATTGCATCAAGTCTTAGCTATTCATGATAATAGCAATGTTTATACACACCAAATGCCATTCCTTTCTTTGGCAAATACAGAAGAGTTTGATACCTCATCTGGCGTTGGAACATTTGGGGGAGATTTCAATGGCGATAACCTAGAAGTTAAATTCTATCCTGATAGCGATCAAACAGGAATTACTAGTATTTCAGTATTCAGTAAATCACTTTATACTGCGCTTGATATTGTTAATAATCCACCATCATTGGATTATGGAAAAACAAGTGAGAGTATGGATGAAGTATTCTATAACTCAATTAATGGCGATAGAATTAACAAGTTTGATTTTGAATTAACTTCAAATACAGTACCAGTCTTTGCTAAAGTATTCGATCCGAATTCTGTTGCTTTGGCAGCAACTACTGGTATCTTCTCAATTGATAATCACTTCTTCAGAACTGGTGAAGAATTGGTTTACACTCCAAATTCAACTTTTGTTGGAGTTGGCACGAGTGCAATGATGACTAGTGGTAGTGCGGTGCTTCCTACAACTGTATTTGCAATCAAACTAACAAATGATACATTTAAGGTTGCCCTTACTGAAGCTGATGCTAATGCAGGCACAGGCGTAACATTCCCATCTCTTGGTGAAGGAAATGCTCATAGATTCTCTATGGCAGAGAGAAATTCTAAGACAATCATTTCTATTGATAACTTAGTTCAGTATCCAATTAAAGCTACCAAAATAGTTCATACGTTGTCTGGAAATGGTGGACAAATTGGAACTGCTTCTACAATATTCACATTGAGTGGAATTTCAACAATAAGTCCAAAAGACATCTTGAAGATTAATGATGAGTTTATGGAAGTTACCAACGTTGGACTTGGAACAACCAATGTAGGTCCAATCACTAATTCTGGAACTGAGAATTTAGTTCTTGTTAAGAGAGGATTTGTTGGAACTGCAGCTTCTGCACATAACGATACTACCAGCGTTAGAGTTCATAAAGGTGCATATAATATTACAGATGACAATAAAATTCACTTTACTGATGCTCCAAAAGGAAATCCACAAATCGATAAAACTGATTCTAATTTAGATTTCCAAACTTCAACTTTTGGTGGAAGAGCATTCTTGAGAAGTGATTATTCTACTAACCAAATATATGATGATCTTTCTGATGAGTTCAGTGGAATTGGTAGAACATTTACAATGAAAGTTGGTGGAGCAAATACCACTGGTATTGGTTCTACGGGTGGAAGTGGAATCGTATTCATTAACAATGTTTTCCAGACTCCAACAACAGATAACAACAAAAATAATAATTATTCAATTCTTGATGATGGTATATCTGGTATTACCACTATCGTGTTCTCTGGACTCACGAAACCTGACATAGATCCATTAGAGTTTGTTGTATCTGATTCTGATGTAAATGCAAATGAAACACCAAGAGGAGGTATAATTGTATCTCTCGGTTCTACACCAGGCGCTGGATTTGCACCTCTGGTTGGAGCATCTGTAACCGCTGTAGTCGGAGCTGGAGGTTCAATTGTATCTGTTGGGCTTGGGGCGACTGATAATAACGGTTCTGGATATAATGGTTTGGTATCCATTGGCATCAGCGTTTTTGAAAGTGGGCACTCGGGCAGTGTAGCATCAATATCCGCTACTGTCGGTGCTGGTGGAACTCTGACATTTAATGTTGGTTCTGGTGGAACTGGATATACAAGTCCAGAAATATTTGTCACAGATCCTTCCTATGAGAATCTACCAGTCATTGGAGTTTCTAGATTGAGTATCGGTTCAACCACTGACACTGGTACTGGACTTCTCTTGGATGTCAAAGTTGGACCTGCTACTGCAGGTGTTGGATCTACTCTCTTCGAAGTTACTGAATTTAAGATTGCAAGAAATGGTTATGCCTTTAGAAGAGGTGATGTTCTTAAACCAGTTGGACTTGTCACCGATAAAGCATTGTCATCACCACTGGCAGATTTTGAACTAACTGTTCTTGACACATATTCTGATAATTTTGCTTCATGGGAGTTTGGAGAGTTAGATTACATTGATTCTGTCAAAAATTATCAGGATGGGGTTAGAGTAAGATTCCCACTGTTCTATCAATCTGAACTTCTCAGTTTCGAACCAGCAGCATCACTTGCACCAGACCAACCACTTGAAAACCTACTACTTATATTTGTCAATGGTATTCTGCAAGAACCTGGAGTTTCATATCAGTTTACTGGAGGAACATCTTTCGTCTTTACTACAGCACCTAAAGAAACTGATGATATTGCAATCTTCTTCTACAGAGGAGTTTCTGGAACTGATAGCGTCTTAGTTACCGATGTCAATCAGTCTCTGAAAGTTGGTGATACTGTTCAGGTATTGAAAAATGATTCAATCCGAGGAACAGTAACACAAGATGAAAGAACTATCTTCGATTTGTCGTTCTCTGATAAGTTTGAAACTGATTCATATAATGGTGTTGGTATTGATGAAACCAATGTTAAACCACTGAAGTGGATTAAGCAAAAAGTTGATAAAGTCATCAACGGTGAGAACATCTATAAGACTAGAGATTCTATAGAATCCTTAGTATTCCCAACAGCAAGAATTATTGGCGACTTCTCAACAACTGCTGATGAAATCTTTGTTGATGATGCTCAGATGTTTGATTATGAAGATGATAAGGGAGCATCAGCACCTCCATCAAGTTTCAATGGATTAGTTGTCAGTGGAGTTACAACAGTAGCAGACGAATCGGTAGAACTTGTTCAAAACTTTGTTGCCGTGGCTGGTTTCTCTGGAATCGTCACTGGAATTACAACCACCACAGGAACAGGTTCTCATCCTTTAGCACTTGAGTTTGAAATTCACTCTTCCACCTTTACAGGAATTGCTACAGGATATCCAATTTATATCTTTGATACCAGAATTGGAACTGGAGTTACATCCGTTGATGATTCTAATGCTGCTGTTGTTGGAATTGGAACAACATTCTTGGATTGTGTATACAAGGTTTCCACTTGGAGTAGTTCTGGAACGATTGGAATTATTACATGTAATGTGGATTCTGGTTCACCAGTTGTTGGACTTGGAACTACTGGCAATTTGACAAGTCCTGTTGGAAAATACTCTTGGGGTAGGTTATCCAACATTACCGATGGACTCACAAGAAGTTCTAATCCTGTCTCTCTAGGTGTCACAGGTAACATTGTCTCTGGACTTTCTACATATCCAACTATTCAAAGAAGAAGTGTTGGACTTAGAGATACGGGTGCTCTTCCTAAAATTATCTTATAAATATCTAAAAACGTATAAACGATGGCTGCTGTCGTAACCGATAAATTCAGGATACTGAATGCTGGGAACTTTATAGACTCCGTATCAGATACCAATAATTCATATTATGCTTTTCTAGGGTTCTCGAACCCAACCACACCAAATCCTGGATTTGGCAGAACTTCTGATTGGGATTCTAATACACCAAATCCTATTGATAATTTTCAGTATATTTCTCAGTACAGAGACGCTTCTCTGTTTGGTAAAAAGATTACTAGTGCAAATATTAGAAGAGTCATCAGAAAAGTTGATTGGGTGTCTAATACTGCATACGACATGTATAGACATGACTATAGTATTCTAAATCAGACACCAATTTCTAAAACTGCTAGATTATATGATGCCAATTATTTTGTTATCAATAGTGATTTTAGGGTGTATATCTGTATCGATAATGGTTCTTCTGGAACTAATCGAACTGGCGGAAGATCACTAGACGAACCAACATTTACCGATATAGATCCATCAGCTGCTGGTTCTAGTGGAGATGGATATGTATGGAAATATCTTTTCTCTGTTGCTCCATCAGATATTATTAAATTTGATTCCACAGAGTATGTTGTTGTTCCCAATGATTGGGCAACATCAACTGATACTGGTATTCAGACTATTCGTGAAGGTGGAGACTCTGAAACAAATGACAACCAGATTAAAAAAGTTTATATTGAAGATGGTGGAGCTGGATATAGCGCAGGAACTTATGACATTCTAGGTGATGGAACTGGTGGTGAAGTTTCAATTACCGTTGATAGTAGTGGAACTATTACGGGAACATCAATAGTATCTGGTGGAAAAGGATACACATATGGAATCGTAGATTTAAAGAGAACAGGAACTATCTCAAGTCCAGCAAAGTTGATTCCAATTATTCCTCCATCTAGGGGACATGGATATGATATATACACCGAATTAGGTACAGATAAGATTCTTGTCTACGCTAGATTTGATGATTCCACTAAGGACTTCCCTGTTGATACAAAGTTCTCTCAAATTGGACTGATAAAGAATCCTGAACAATATTCATCAACATCCATTTTTACTGAGAATAGTTTCTCGTCTCTATTTGGAATTAAATTAGCAGATTCATTTACTGGAACACCAACTATTGGAGATAGAATTACACAAACCGTAACTGATGGAACTGCTCAAGGATATGTTGCATCATATGATAAGGATACAAAAGTACTAAAATATTATCAAGACAGATCTTTGTATTTTAGCAATGATGAAAATCAGACTGATGCAAATGATGTCTCAACTGTATCAAAAGTTCTAGCATTTTCTGGTAGCAATAACATCGGTTTTGATGCTGGTGGTTCTGCTTCCGTCAATACAAGTTTTAGTGATAGCACAGTTACTGTTGATAACAAATCAATTAATTTGGGCGTTACTTTCTCTGGTGGATATTCAAATCCTGAGATAAATAAAAAGACGGGTGATGTAATATACATCAACAATAGACCTTTGATTGAAAGGAACATTCGACAAAAAGAAGACGTTAAAATCATTCTGGAATTCTAAAAAAAGATGTCACAAAAAACAGATTTAAATATCAGCCCATATTACGACGATTTTGATCGCAGTAAGGATTTTTACAAAGTTCTGTTTAAACCAGGATTTCCAGTTCAGGCTAGAGAATTAACAACCCTTCAGTCGATTCTTCAAAATCAGATAGAGTATTTTGGAAAAAATATTTTTAAAGAAGGCTCCATGGTTCTTCCAGGAGCCATTACTTTTGACAATCAGTTTTCTGCAGTAAAAATTGATGCCACTAATTTGGGTGTTGATGTATCACTGTATATCAAAAACTTTATTGGTAAAAAGGTAACAGGACAACTTTCGGGTGTTTCGGCATCAATTCAAGATGTTGCTCTCACTACAGATAGTGACATTGTAGAATATGTGACACTATATGTCAAATATTCTGATTCTGGGGATGATTATATTTCAGATACTTTCCAGGATGGAGAGTCTCTATTTGCTAGTGAGAATGTAACTTACGGAAACACTACAATCAATGCAGGAACTGCATTTGCAACATTAATTGGAGAAGGTGCAACTAGCACAGGTTCATCTGCATCTATTGATAACGGTATATATTTTGTTAGGGGTATATTTGCCAACGTCAATAAGCAAACACTTATTTTAGACTATTATACAAATACTCCATCATATAGAGTTGGATTAAAAATTGAAGAGAAAATTATTAATGCAAAAGATGATGACTCTTTGTATGATAATGCAAAAGGATTCACTAACTATGCAGCACCAGGTGCTGATAGGTTTAAGTTATCACTCACATTAACCAAAAAGTCTCTTACGGATTTTAATGACACAGACTTCATTGAACTTTTAAGAGTAGACGATGGAAAAATTAAAAAGATTGAAGATAAAACAGTTTATAATGTAATCAGAGATTATATTGCAGAAAGAACTTATGACGAGTCTGGACATTATTCTGTAGATTCATTTGATGTTAAAATTTTAGAATCTTTAAATGACAGACTTGGAAATGATGGTTTGTTTTTGGAGGGAGAAACTACTGAGGAAGGTAACGAACCAACAGACGATTTAATGTGTGTCCAGGTTTCACCTGGAAAAGCATATGTTGCTGGATATGATGTTGAAACTGTTTCTGCACAAGTTATAGACGTTGATAAACCAAGAGACACTGAAATAGTTACCAACTCAAATATACCTTTCGAGATGGGACATTTGTTGAGAGTCAATAATGTTTCTGGAGCAGTTGCAGAAAACGTCGTTGTAACTCTTAGCGATAGACCTAAAGGAAGCACTCCATCTGGAATTGGTTCTGCTCGTGTCTATGCATTTAATTTAACTGACGCTGCATATAGTAGCGCTGAGACGCAATGGGACTTATATTTGTATGATATACAAACACAAACTACACTGACTGTTAATAGAACAATTGTTGCAGGAGAGGTTCCAGTAACTTCTTTTGTTAAAGGAAAGAGTAGTGGTGCTAGTGGTTTTGCTCAAGATGCAGGATCTGGAACTTCAATTATTCTACGCCAAACATCAGGAACATTTGCCGTTAATGAGCAACTTGTTATCAATGGCATTGATTCACCCCTTACTGTAACAGCTGCTAGTGTATTTGGAATACAGGATATTAAGTCTATTTCATCTGGTTCTGGAGGAGGATTTCCTGCATTCTCTGCTGATTCAGTTTTAAGCAAGAGAAAACTTCCTAATGGCATCACTGATGTTAATATCAGTGGTTCAACAATGACAAGTCCTGGAAAGCAATTTTCTGGGATTAAAGCGGGAGATATTATTAGATATCAGCAAGGCAGTGGAGACGAAACTTTTAACAGAGTATCAGCAGTTTCATCAGATTTATCTTCATTAACACTTGCTGGACTTTCCACCGTTGCTGGAGTTTTTGATGGTGGTATTGGTATTGGAACTTTTAGAGTAGAATTGGGAATTCCAGAACTTAAAAATAATGGGCAAGGATATCTCTATGCAAAACTTCCAGAACCAAATATTTCTTCTATTAATTTTACAGACTCCACATTAGCATTATCTCAGCAAATTACTGGAGAGACTACGAACGGTGATGGAGTTCTTGCATTTGATTTAACAGCAGTCACTGGAATTACCAGTGCATTCTTTGAGGCTTTCGATCAAGAAAGATATTCAGTTCACTATACTGGTGGTGGAATTGGAACAGTAACTTCAGATGCATTCACTTTAAACACCACAACAAATACTGTAACCATCAGAGGTTTAGAAGCTTCAGAGTCTAGTGTTGTTGTTAATACAACTCTTAAGAAGAATGGAATCAAGAGTAAGATAAAGGAATATACAAGAAGTGCAATTAAAGTTGTTAATCTTTCCAAACTTGCACAATCTGGTTCTGCCACGAGCACTTCTGTTGATGATGGATTAACTTCTAATGACTTCTTTGGATTGAGAGTTCAGGATAGTGAAATATCACTCAATTTCCCTGATGTAGCAAAAGTTCTTGCAGTTTATGAATCAACAGACACTTCAGATCCTGTTTTAGATAGAATTGAATTTTCATCAATCTCAAATGTAGATTCGGATGCCATTGTTGGAGAAGAAATTGTTGGTTCTACCAGTGGTGCTATTGCTAGAGTTGTATTAAACACAGGAACAACACCATCGGTTCCAACTAATAATTTAGGAATTGTATATCTGAACAAAGAAAAATTTGCTGTTGGTGAAGAAGTCACTTTCGGCGAGTCGAACATTACATCAACTGTTCAGTCCATAACCATAGGTAAGTATAAGAACATTACCAATAATTATACTCTCGATAAAGGGCAGAGAGATGAATACTATGATTATTCAAGAATTGTCAGGAAGAATGATGTAGAACCTTCCAGAAGGTTGTTGATTGTATTCGATCATTATACTGTTCCTGCAAATGATGACGGTGATGTATTCACAGTATTGAGTTATGATGCTGATAGATTTAAAGATGATATTCCCGTAATTGGAAGCGATAATGTTAGAGCGTCCGATACACTTGACTTCAGACCTAGAGTATCGGAGTTCACGGTAACCACCAGTTCACCATTTGATTTTGACTCAAGAAGTTTTGGTACTGAACCAAAGTTCAACTTAAAACCAGGAGAAAGTTCTCTAGTTGGATTTGAATTCTATTTACCAAGAATTGATAAATTATTCCTTGATAAGTTTGGAAACTTTATTGTTAGCAAAGGTGTTCCTTCTAAAGATCCAAAGGAACCCATCGTCAATGATACAGATTTGATGGAGTTGGCAACTATTAATCTGCCTGCTTATTTGTATGATACTGATGATGCTTCTATTTCTCTATTCGATAATAGAAGATATACGATGCGTGACATTGGAAAACTTGAGGATAGAATAGAAAATCTTGAGAGAACAACCACCTTAAGTCTATTAGAAGTTAAAACAGAGTCACTTCGTATTGAAGATGCTGATGGAAATAATAGATTTAAGAGTGGATTCTTTGTTGATGATTTCAATGATACAACTCTTTTAGACTCCGACTTGACAACTGCTGAAGTTTCTGGTGGAGAATTAAAACCTCGTGTCTTTAGAAACTCAATTCAGATGAGACCTCTTCCAGCAACTGAAATTGCTGAGAGTGAGTTAGATCTGTCTACTGATTTTGCTTTATTAGATTCTAATGTTCAAAAGACTGGAAAATCAATCACTCTGAAATATGATTCAGTTGGTTGGATTGAGCAACCACTTGCAACAAGAGTTGAAAATGTTAATCCTTTCCATGTTGTCGAATATATTGGATTTGTTAAGTTAGAACCAGCATCTGATGTTTGGACTAGAACTATTAGAATCCCTGGTAGAAGTGTAACTGTTGATATTGGTGGTAGAGGTTTTGTTAGAGGAATTGTTGGTACTAGAACAAGAGATGTTATCGTTTCATCTGGTGTAGAAAGATATATTCGTTCAAGGAACGTCTCTGTCTTTGCAAGAAATCTAAAACCACTTTCAATTCATTATCAATTCTTAGACAATCATAGTAATGTTGATTTCATACCAAAACTCCTTGAAATCGCAACTGATAGCACTTTAGAAAATTATGGTTCTAGTGGAGTCTTCTCTGTTGGAGAGACTGTAATTGGATATTTTGGTGGAGAGAGAATCATTAGATTCAGACTCGCTAACTCAAATCACAAAGAGGGAGCGTTTAATTCTCCATCAGTAACATATAACATTAATCCATATGCCAAGAGTGAAAATATTTCATCTGCATATAGTCAATCTTCCAAAGTATTGAATATTGACATAGCAGCTCTGTCTGCAGAGGCACAGGGAGCATTCTTTGGATATGTTCTGAAGGGTGCAAAACTGGTTGGACAAACTAGTGGCGCTGTTGCATATGTAAAAGATAATAGAATTATCACTGACAATTATGGCGATGTGTTGGGTTCCTTCTTCATTAGAAACCCACATACCAATCCAGCACCAGATGTTAGAATTCTTACAGGTAAGAAGACTTATACACTGAGCACTAGTATCAGTAATGAGAAACCACTTCCTGGAAGCAAACTCACTTCTTCTGCAGTTGGTACTTATACTGCAAATGGTATATTCCAGGTTAGACAGACAGTAACAGAACGTCTTTCTGCTAGATTCGATCCTCTGGCACAATCGTTTGTAGTCGGTAAAGATATTGATGCTCCAGATTTAAATGGACAGAGTGATGATGATAACGGTGCTTTCTTGACAGCAGTAGATATCTTCTTTGCTAATAAACCATCCACTAATGAACCAGTGATGGTTCAGATAAGAACTGTTGAACTTGGTGTTCCAACACTGAAGGTTGTTGGCGAACCTAAGACACTTCTTCCAGATGATATCACAACATCAAAAACTGGTGAAGTTGCTACTACTGCCACTTTTGATTATCCAATATACCTTGCACCTGGAAGAGAATATGCTGTAGTTCTTCTTGCACCAACCACAGATCAGTATGAGGTTTGGATTGCAAAGATGGGAGAAAAGACTGCAAATACTCAGTCTCTTCCAAATGCAGAATCTGTGGTTTATTCAAAACAGTTTGCGATGGGAAGTTTGTTCAAGTCCCAAAATGGTTCAACATGGACTCCTGCACAAGAATTGGATCTTAAGTTTAAACTGTACAAAGCGAAGTTTACATCTACTTCGGGTATTGCACACTTTGGTAATCCACCGCTCAATGAAAGTAATGGATATTCACAACCATTAGATGAGAATCCTTTGGTTGCAGTACCTAAGACTCTTACACTCGGAATTACAACAGTTGTTTCTGACAGTCCTTTAATTGATATATTAACTGAAGGTAGAAGAATTGCTGGAACCAACAGTATTGATGGACACGGAAATATTGTTTCCATTGGTAGTTCAGTTTCAACATTGGGAATCAATGATGGAGGGACAAATTACACGAATCAAAGTGATGTTGGTACTACAACTCTTGTAGGAAGTGGTTCTGGATTAAAATTTGATATTACAACTACTAATGGTGCTGTTACCAATACTACGATTACTTCTAGAGGAAATGGATATGCAGTGGGTGATGTTGTCACGATAGACAACTCTGATGGTAGTTTTACTGGAAGAGACGCTAGAATTACTGTTGAGGCAATTGGTGGTATTGATACATTGTATCTTACCAACGTTCAGGGTGAGAAGGGTTCATCTAAAGCATTCCAAGTTGGAGCAGGACTCAGCTACTACAGTACTGATTCTACAATCGTTAGCGCTGCATCAACTACAATCGTTGATAGAACCTCTGAAGGAACTGGTAGTAACTCTGGAAACTTCTTACAGGTTAATCATTTTGCTCATGGTATGTATGGTAATACTAATCAATTAGAACTTAGTGGAATTGAATCTGATGTTGCACCAACAACATTGAGTAGTGAACTTCTTTCAACAGAGACAACTACCATAGAAGTAGATGATTCTACAAACTTCACAACTTTTGAAGGACTTACAGTAAATGCTACAAACAAGGGATACGTTAAGATTGGTGATGAAATTATTGAGTATACTGCAGCATCTTCCAATCAACTAACTATCAATGCTAGAGGATTTGGTGACACGATAACTCAAACTCATGATGTTAATTCTGAGGTTATGAAGTATGAGTTTGCTGGAGTTTCACTGAGGAGAATTAATGGTGTAACTCATGATATTTCGGACACTGGAATTGAGGCAAATCGTTACTTCATTGAGATTGATAGAGGTTCCACAAATGGACTTGATAGAAGTGCAGATACTTCCACAGGACCTCAGTTGTCCTTTGTTAATGTAGTTGGTGGTGGTGATAATGTTGTTGGTTCCGAAAACATTCTGTTTAATGAATTAACACCAAGATTCGATGTCACTGCACCTGGAAAACTCACTTCAGTAAGTGCAACAGTTAGAACCACTTCAGGAACTAGTATTGACGGTAGTGAGGCATCTTTCCAACGTCTGAACACTGTAGATAATGTATTATTAAATGAGCCTAATCTAGTAGACTCTACAAGAATAGTTTGCTCTAGAGTAAATGAATTGAATCAAAGTGTATTCAGCACTGTTCCTGGAAGAAGATCTTTCACTGCAGCATTGACTCTGAATACGGAAGACGAAAATCTCTCCCCAATCATTTATCTAGATGACTCTACAGTTGTATTTTCCAATAACAACTTAAATAGTCCTGTAAGCGATTATTCAACCGATGCAAACGTTAAATCGTTCATAAACGATCCTCACACAGCAGCATACGTTTCTAAGGTTATATCTCTAGCACAACCAGCATCTTCCCTCAAAGTCCTTCTAACCGCTTATAGACACCAATCTGCGGACATTAGAGTTCTCTACAGTCTTGTAAGAGATGACTCTGCCGCTGTTGAGCAAGAGTTTGAACTATTCCCAGGATATGATAACCTTACCTCTCCTCTCGATGGAGAATTGAAGGTTGTAAACGCTGCGAACAACAATGGAAGACCTGATGTAAGAGTTCCAGATAGTGAAGAAAATCAGTTCTTAGAATATGAGTTCACCGCTAATAATTTGGGTGAATTCAGTGGATATAGAATCAAGATTTGTTTGTCGGGAACTAATCAGGCAGAACCTCCAAGAATTAGAGATCTTAGAACAATCGCAATAAGATGAGCAAACATATTAAGGTGAAAGATCATCCTCATCTCTATAGGGATGAGGAGACGGGGGCAATTGTGAATAAAGATACAGTTGCTTATAACAGTTATGTCAAAAGAATTGAAAAGAAGGATGCTCAAAGACAAGAACTTGATAATATGAAGCGTGATATTGAAGAGATTAAATCTCTATTGAAAGAGTTTTTAACTAAATAGGAAATTCGATGGGAGTGAATCGAATATAAATATCTAAAGGAATACGTGCTCACTTGAATAATGGCAATATTTGTATCAAATATAGTAATAGAGCAGGGATTTGATTTTGATACTACATTCCAGTTAGAAGATACTGCGACAGCTACTCTTCTTGATTTGAGCGGTTACAGTGTTGAATCAAAGCTCAGAAAAACATATACCAGTTCTACAGCAGTTTCTTTTGCTTCAACCATTACTGATGCTACTAAAGGTAAGGTTAAAATATCTTTAGCTTCCACAATTACCGAAGATATTAAATCTGGAAGATATGTTTATGATGTCAAATTAACTAGTAGTGGAGGTATCGTTTCTAAACCTGTGGAAGGATCTGCGTTGGTAAGAGCGGGAGTAACTAGGTAATGGCAACCATAAAGGCTAGGGTTGGTAATCAAAATGTAGTTAAGGTTCTATCAAGTTCTGCAACTGCTTCTGGGCGTCTCATCGATTCCAGTGATTTAAATACTACATTAAAAACCCAAGATGGGATGATCATCGTATGGGATACGGGGACATCCACGTTTATAATGACAAGCGTGATTGATTCCGCATCAAGCACGATTGAAGGAATTGCATATTTTACTAATAGCACTGAGTCAACAGGCACTGCAACAGGCGCATTAATTGTTACTGGTGGTGTTGGTGTTGGTAAAAACTTAAATGTTGGTGGTTCGATTAACGTCACTGGCATAGCAACATTTGCATCAGATCTTGATATAAATGCTGCTGTTGATATTCTTAACGGCGTTAATATTGCTGGTGTTACCAGTGTAGCATCTCTCAATATAGGTGCAACACAAGTAATCAGTAGTGGTAGAGAACTTCAAAACATTGCATCTTTGGATGCCACCACTACGGCAACCATTGAATCTGCAATTGCCAATGCACCCAATACTTTTACTGATATAAAAGTTAGTGGGATATCAACTTTTGTTGGTCTTGCAACATTTGCATCGGGACTTGAAGTTGCATCGGGAGTGGCAACATTTAGTGGCGCCATAGATGCTAATGGCACTTTGGATGTTGATGGGCAAACCGATTTAGATGACTTAGTTGTTGCGGGTGTTTCGACATTTAGTGGCGCTATTGATGCTAATAGTACTCTTGACGTTGATGGGCAAACCGATTTAGATGACTTAGTTGTTGCTGGTGTCGCCACGTTTAGTAGCGCCGTTAATGTTAACAGCAACGTAAGTGTTGTTGGATTTGTAAGTGTAACTGAAGGATTATTTTATGATGATAATGATTATGCCGATGAAAGTGGTGTAGCATACTTCAATACCTCTGGTAAGTTAGTAAGTTCTGCTAGTACCACTGCTGCAATAAGCACGAGTGAATATATATTAACAACAGCAGTATCATCAGGGATAGGGACTCCGGTATGGACGGACACTATTGATGGAGGAGAATTCTAATGGCTAAGCCAACAACGAGGCAAGAATTAATAGACTATTGTCTGAGAAGATTAGGAGCGCCTGTTCTTGAAATTAACGTCGATGACGATCAGATTGATGATTTAGTAGATGATGCGATTCAATATTTCAACGAACGTCATTTTGACGGCGTTGAGAGAATGTATTTAAAATATAAGATTACTCAGGATGATATTGATAGGGGTGTAGGAGCTCAAACTGCAGGTTCCGATGTTACTGATGGCGAAACTGGTGTTGGTATAACAACTACCACCGGAACATCCACAATTGTAGGGACAGCGACTACTTTTAGTTTCTATGAAAACTCAAATTATATTCAAGTCCCAGATTCTGTAATAGGAATCGAAAAAGTATTTAAATTTGATGCTAGTTCCATTTCGAATGGAATGTTTAGTATCAAATACCAACTATTTTTAAATGATTTGTATTATTTCAACTCCGTTGAACTATTACAATATTCTATGACAAAAACTTATCTTGAAGATATTGATTTTCTCCTCACAACTGATAAACAGATAAGATTTAATAAGAGACAAAATAGAATGTACCTCGACATCGACTGGGGTGCTGAAAGTAAAGACACTTTTATTGTTATTGATTGTTATAGAGCTTTAGATCCTGCAGACTTCTCAAAAGTATATAATGATAGTTTTGTCAAAAAATATCTGACAGCATTGATTAAGAGACAGTGGGGACAGAATTTAATCAAGTTCCAAGGGGTAAAACTTCCTGGCGGAATTGAGTTAAATGGAAGACAAATTTATGATGATGCGGAAAGAGACTTAGAAGATATTAAACAAAGAATGACTCAAGAGTATGAATTACCACCTCTCGACTTTATTGGTTAATTATTATGGCGTTAAATCCCTTCTTTTTACAAGGTAGTTCCAACGAGCAATATTTGATTCAAGATTTAATCAATGAGCAGTTGAAGATTTATGGAATTGACGTTTATTATATTCCTAGAAAATTTGTAAACACCGACAATATTCTTAAAGAGGTAGAAACATCAAAATTTGATGATAATTTTATCATCGAAGCATATCTTGACAACTATGAAGGATATGCTCCTGGAAGTGATTTGATGACTAAGTTTGGACTTAGACTAAAAAATGAAATTAATTTAATCATCTCTCAAGAAAGATTTGAAACTTTTATAACACCATTTTTAGATGGTATTCAGGCAGGAATTACTGACGGTAATATTACTGACTATGATATTAATTTAATTACTCGTCCTAGAGAAGGAGATTTAATATATTTCCCTCTTGGACAAAGATTATTTGAAATTAAAAGGGTAGAAGTAGAGAAACCATTCTATCAATTACAAAAAACATATGTTTATGAACTTCTCTGTGAACTGTTTGAATATGAAAATGAAGACATTGATACTGGAATAGATGATATTGATAGAACTGTAGAAGATGAGGGTTATATCACTACACTACAGTTAGAAAGTAGTGCGGTGCAAGCCACATCTACTGCAAGTCTAAATGGACAATCCATTAACGGTATGGTTGGACAAATTGTACTAACTGATGATGGAAAGGGATATACAGGTATTCCAACAGTAACGATTTCTGCCCCAACTATTGGTGGAGGATCTACTGCTACCGCAGTCGCTATTACCACCACCATTGGTGGAGTTAGTTCTATTGGGGCAGTTCATATTACAAATGCTGGTTCTGGATATACTGCGACTAATCCACCTACTGTTACATTTACCGGTGGTAATGGAGTTGGAGCTGCTGCAACAGTAATTGTTGTAGACGATGCCGTTCAGTTCCTTACTATTACTGAGGATGGTAATGGTTACTTTACAGTTCCAACGGTTACCATCACTGGACCTTCTGGTTTGGGTACTGCAACTGCAGTTGCTACCATTGAAAGAGTAAATGGAACTATAACCAGACTGGCAATGCCAAATGCTGGATTTGGTTATACAGAGGCGCCAACAGTTGCTATATCTACAGCAGGTACGACTGGTATCGGAACCTTTATATACAATGAAACTGTCACTGGTTCTATCAGTAGCACCACTGCACAGGTTAGAGGATTCAAGATTAGAGATGATATTAGTGTTTCAGATCCTCCATATGAACTTTATGTTGCAATCAACAGTGGAACGTTTACTCCAGGAGAATCCATTGTTGGTTCAGCATCTTCCGCTTCCTATATACTTAAATCGCATGACTTAAATAGTCATGAAGAATCTTATGACACAAATGAAGAGTTTGAATCGGAAGCAGACTCGTTATTAGATTTCACAGAGTCTAATCCGTTTGGAGAATATTAATGTTAGGAACTTATTTTTATCACGAAATTATACGCAAAACTATTATTAGTTTTGGTACGTTATTTAACAACATCTATATTAGACACCTCAATAAAGATGGTTCTGTTGCCGATGAAACTAAAGTAGGATTGTCATACGGTCCTACTCAAAAGTTTTTGGCAAAGATACAACAACAGGCAGATTTAAAGAAACCAATTGCCATTACTCTGCCAAGAATGTCATTTGAGATGACTGGCATACAATACGATCCGACTAGAAAAACTAGTGTCACTCAAACATTCAGAGCTGTTGATGAGAATGATGCGAACAAGGTAAAAAAAGTATTCATGCCTGTTCCATATAACATTAGTTTTGAATTAAGCATCTATGCAAAATTGAGTGATGATGCTTTGCAAATTGTTGAACAAATTATGCCATTCTTCCAACCATCTTTTAACTTAACTGTTGATTTGGTTGAATCTATTGGTGAAAAGAGAGATATTCCCATTATATTAGATAATATAGATTTTCAAGATGATTATGAAGGAGATTTTTCTACCAGAAGAGCACTAATTTATACATTAAGATTTACGGCAAAAACATATCTGTTCGGTCCTGTTGCAGAATCCACCGATGGACTCATCAAGAAGGTTCAAATTGATATGTATTCTAACATAGATACACAAACTGCTAAACGTGAAGTTAGATATACTGTCGAACCAGATCCAATTACTGCAGGACCTGAGGATGACTTTGGTTTCAGTGAGTCATGGGAGTATTTTTCAGACTCTAAGAACTATAGTCCTACACAACAGACTGATATTTAACCATGCCAGATAATTATGATTCCATAGACGAAGCTCTTAATATTGAGAGTGATATTGTTAAGGTGGATAAACCATCTCAACTAAAACCTCCTGAGAAGACAAAGGATGATGTTGAAAAAGATTATGAATATACTCGTGCCAATTTGTATTCTTTGATTGAAAAGGGACAGGAAGCAATTAACGGTATTATGGAAGTTGCTGAGGAAGGTAATAGTCCAAGAGCATATGAAGTTGCAGGACAATTAATTAAGAGTGTTGCTGATACAACCGATAAATTAATTGACTTGCAGAAAAAACTAAAAGATGTAAATGAAGATGCTCCAAAAACAAATAATGTTACCAATAATGCTCTTTTTGTAGGTTCCACTTCAGAACTGCAAAAACTTTTGAAACAAGGTTTTCTAAATAATAATACGGATACTAAGTAAGATGTCCAAGTGTAAACCAGGTTACTATTATTGTTTTACTGAAAAGAAGTGTAAAAAACTTCCAACAGGATATCATGTAGGGAGAGGAGGTTATCTTGAAAAAGATACTGAAGACACTGACAATAAGAAGAACGGAAATGGTAATGGCAATGGTAACGGTAATGGTAACGGTGGTAATGGTAATGGCGGAAACGGCAGCGGCAATGGGGGCGGCATGGGAGAGCAAGTAGTTCATGAAGGTGGTTCACTTCATGCATGGTTTGGTAAGTCCAAATCAAAAGATGGAAAACCTGGTTGGGTTCAATCAGATGGTTCTCCTTGTGCCAATGAGCCTGGAGAAACCAAAACTCCAAAGTGCTATTCTTCTAGAAGACTTGCTGGTTTAAAAAAAACCAAAGAGGGTAAGAAAAAGATTAGAAGTGCCGATGCTCGCAAGAGTAGACAAGATCCTGGACAACAACAAAAGAGTGGTGCTTCAAAACCCACAATGGTAAGAACTTTTAAAGACAAGAAAGATTATAAGAAGCACCCTTCGGGAGACACTAAAACACAGGAATCTATGGAATACACTACAGAGGCAACAAAAGATAAAAAAGGTTCAGGTAGCGGAACAAAAGATGCTTGTTACCATAAGGTTAAGTCTCGTTATTCTGTATGGCCTTCTGCATATGCCTCAGGTGCTCTGGTTAAGTGCCGCAAGGTTGGTGCTGCCAACTGGGGAAATAAATCAGAATCTGTAGAATTTTCTAATTGGAGAGATGATTTTAAAGCAACCGAATATGAATTTATTGATTTAATCAAACCAGAACCAATTAAAGGTGTTCAGATTGATGAAAAGAAAGAAGAAGCAAAGATAGGTGGTGGCAATTTAAAGAAACTTGCTGCTAAGGCAAATAAAAGAATTGATGCCGATGTTGATGGTGATGTAGACACTGAAGATCCTAAGTCAAGTGAAATGGGTGAGTTTGTTCCTTCCGCTGATGGAAAGAAAAAAATTAAACCTATAGTCAAGAAAGAATCTTTCTCTGATTGGAGACAATCACTTGATGAGAAGTGCTGGAAAGGTTATGAGAAGAAAGGAATGAAGACAATGTTTGGTAAGAGATATCCAAACTGCGTCAAGAAAGAATCTTATGAGATTGACGCAAAAAAGCATAGAGCCGCCCAAAGGGATGCGAAGATTGGTAACTTAGCCAGAAATACTTCTAATCCTGGAGAAAAGGCGGCTGCTGAGAAGAAGTCAAAAGGACCAAAGATGTTTGGTGAAGACTGGCAGAAAGTCAACAAGTCTGATAAAACTGATGGTATGAGTCAGAAAGCAGTAAATGCTTATCGTCGTGAGAATCCAGGTTCTAAGTTGAAGACTGCCGTAACAGGTAATCCAAAGAAAGGAAGTAAGGACGCTAAGAGAAGATCAAGTTATTGTTCTCGCTCTGAGGGTCAGAAGAAAATGCATAATATTGATTGTACAAAAACACCAGATAAAGCAATTTGTAAAGCCCGTCGCCGTTGGAAATGCTAATGAAAAGTTTTAAGAAATTTTTATCAGAAAGTATCACTATTAATGGTGATTTTAATGGAACTCTCAATGTAGGGGGTTCTTCACAGGAAACACCTACCGAATCATACTTCGCAGATGTGGTTTGGGAAGGGAAAATATATAGAATGGAGATTGAAGGTTCTATGCCTTCGAAGAATGAGTTGGCAGAAAATCTTCAAGGTGAGTATCCTGGTGCTATTGTCCAGAATATCTATCCAGCACCTCAAAGTGCAGTAAATATTAAAAATACTCAAAGATATCGTCCAGAAAGATTGAGTTGGAGTGACTAATGGCTCAGTGGAATAAGAATACTCAAAGTTACTTAGATCAAACTAAGACAAACTTTGAAGTTTATATGTGTGCCGACAAGTATGGCAACATTGGTGCTTGTGGTGGTGATACTCAGTTTGACTTGAATGTCGCTGCAGGTATTACCACTCAGATTGCAAATGTCCATAAGTTTGGTGCAGTGGTAACTACATCAGCAGATTATGATACTGTTTGGACTGAAGGAGGAGCATATACATTCCCATCCACGGCAGGAATTGTTACAGTAACTTCTAGTTCTTCTCAAGATGATAGTGGAGGAACGGGAGCACTTACAGTCAGACTTCAAGGTCTTGATGCAAACTATAATGAAGTGGAAGAAGATTTTACTTTAAATGGTACTGTTGGTGTT
>Ga0255759_10000396_pt1 | contig 39405 bp, 25 predicted proteins | sample 101ome_20_FD_179959 | JGI IMG/M metagenome (GOLD analysis project Ga0255759, IMG submission 179959) | Coastal salt marsh microbial communities from the Groves Creek Marsh, Skidaway Island, Georgia - 101404AT metaG (version 2) | ecosystem: Environmental > Aquatic > Marine > Intertidal zone >... | reverse complement strand
CCGGAGTTTGATTTAAATTATGTACCGCATGTGAAACAATCCGTGGATCATTTAACCCATGTCTTGTCCAATTCCTTGGGCTTTGGTGGGCACAACGCATCGATTATTTTCAAAGCGTTTTCATAGGCATAGTTTTATTTAGTTGAGGATGAATGGTTCGCTCCAATTATGGACCAGCCAGGAGGGTAACCCAAAAATCCAGTGGCATTTTCTGTAGGCGACTTCTGTTGCTGCTCCCTCAAAAGCTGTTGCTGCTCCCTCAAAGCACACGGAGCATCATGAGCTTCTGTCGGACGATAAGGAGGACACTCTTCTATAGCATGTCCTGTACCAACATACAGCCAAGCTTCTAATAGGGTGCAGTTACAAGTCTTGCTCTTGAGGTCGTCCGGGTCAATGCCTAGTTTTCTCAGTGATTCATCTAGGTTTTTATCCGTGGGTAGAGAATCGACAAGTTTCATAGTTGGATTGAATCCGTTACCGGTGGATGTTAGATTTAGATGCCCATTAGCTACTAATTCCTTAACGGTTGCAATCTCCTCCTTAGTGTTGATCATGGACTTAAGGAGTAAGGGGGTTGGAACATCGTCAAAGCAAAGCTTAAAAGTAAGAAATTGATTATTAAATACCACAATTAAAGCTGCAAGACCAGCAATCACTCCTTTGTCTCTATTTGATAGGTAACCTTCTCTTTGTGGCCTCGCTGCAGGTAATGGGCTGTATTCTCCTCCTCTTGAACTTACTGCTCCTGTACTAGTACTCATGTTAACATCCTCCTCTTTTATTAAATACTGACGTTATTATACAGGATTAGAATTCAACAACTCAAGCGTGCTCGGTTTCCTCAGTTTCGGCCTCAATCATCGCAATTGCAGTAACCTTATCCTTGGCATCCAGTTTAATAATCCGAACGCCCTGCGCTTCGCGCTTCTGCGTTGAGATGGACTTAATCAACTGCCGACACATCGTCCCTTTCTCTGTGACAATCAAACACTCGTCATCTTTGCTGGTAATAAACGCATCCACCACACGGTCATCGTTGAGTGAGACCCGAAATTTAATGGACCGAACGCCCACACCGCCACGCGTTTGGGGTCTAAAATGCGAAATAAGGACTGTTTTGCCGTAGCCGTACCGGGTCATGATTAACACATAACTTTTTTCTTCTTCTGGGTTAATAATTCCAATCGCCACAACCGCATCGTTAGGCTTTAAGTTAATGCCCTTAACCCCTCGCGAGGATCGGCCCGTTTCGCGGACTTGAGACTCGTTGAATCGAATTGACATGCCCATCACAGTTATCAACAACACATCCTGCTGGCCATCCGTCCGGCGGACCCACTTGAGGGTATCCCCATCGTCCAACCGAATGGCAACAATGGCCCGGTTTTTGAAGTGTATAAACGCTTTTATGGCCGTTTTTTTCACAATGCCTTTCTGCGTCACCATCACCAAGCTGTCTTCGGTGTTAAAGTCCGCCACGTGAATAATAGCCGTTAACACTTCCCCATCGTTCAAGGCAAGAAAATGCGCCGCACTCACGCCTTTGGCTTGTCGAGACGCTTCGGGAATTTCATAAGCTTTAATTTTAAATACGCGCCCCTCACTAGAAAAACACAAGACAAAGTCATGGGTGTTGACCACCAACACATGCTCAATCATGTCTTCATCCCGGACTTTAATCCCGCCAACCCCACGGCCACCCCGCAACTGGGTTCGGAATAAGCCCAGCGGCATGCGCTTCAGAAAGCCTTTTTTCGTCACCAAGACCACCACATCTTCTTGTGGAATTAAATCTTCAATGTTGACGTCTTGAATGGCATCCCCAATTACGGTTCGTCGGGCATCGTTGTATTTTTCCCGAATCTCGTGGTTTTCGGTTTTGATAATGCCATACACTCGGGATTCGTTGGCTAAAATATCTTCCAGATCCGCAATGGTAACTATCAAGGCTTGGTATTCGTCTTCGATTTTGTCTCGCTCCAGCCCAGTCAGCTTTTGCAATCGCATATCCAAAATGGCTTGAGCTTGGATTTCCGTTAACCCAAAGGTCTCAACAAGCCCAGACTTAGCGGCTTGAGCATTTTCAGATTGCTTAATTAAGGCAATAACCGCATCAATATTTTGCAAGGCAATTCGCAAGCCTTCCAAAATGTGCATGCGGGCCTTGGCTTTTTTTAGATCAAACGTGGCGCGACGCACCACAATTTCTTTGCGGTGATCAATGTAATGTACCAAGACTTGCTTTAAATTCAACGTTTGGGGGGTGCCATTGACAATAGCAACCATGTTGACGCCAAAGCTGTTTTGCAACGCCGTATGCTTGTATAATTGGTTTAGCACCACTTCGGGCTGGGCATCCCGCTTCAACTCAATGTAAATACGCATGCCTTTCCGATCCGACTCATCCCGAAGGTCTGAAATATCGGGGATCTTTTTGTCTTGGACCAGCTCAGCAATTTTAATAATCAAATTGGCCTTGTTCACCATGTAGGGCAACTCGGTCACGATAATTGCCGTCTTGTTTTTCTTTTTGGATTCTTCAAAATGAACCTTGGCGCGGATCTTAACACTGCCTCGGCCGGTATGATACGCACTGGTAATGCCGTCCGTACCACAAATAATGCCACCCGTTGGGAAGTCGGGCCCTTTAACATGGGTCATTACACTGTCAATGCTGCAGGCAGGATCATCGATAATATGATCGACGCCATCCAACAATTCACCCAGTTGATGGGGGGGGATATTGGTGGCCATACCCACCGCAATACCGGATGTGCCGTTGAGCAACAAACCCGGCAACCGCGTGGGCAATACCGTGGGCTCTTCCAATGATTCGTCAAAGTTGGGCGTGAAATCCACCGTTTCTTTTTCAATATCCTTGATCATTTCCATGCTGATTTTAGACATTCGAGCCTCGGTGTATCGCATGGCTGCGGCGTTATCGCCATCAATTGATCCGTAGTTGCCTTGCCCATCAATCAACAAATACCGCATCGAAAAGTCTTGGGCCATCCGAACAATCGATTCATAAACAGCCGAATCACCGTGTGGGTGATACCGTCCCAATACATCCCCCACAATACGGGCACATTTTTTATACGCCTTGTCCGACGTGTAACCCGCCTCCAACATGGCATATAAAATACGGCGGTGCACCGGCTTTAACCCATCGCGCACATCGGGTAACGCACGCCCCACAATGACCGACATCGCATACGCCAAATACGACGACTTCATCTCCTGATCAATGGGCATTAATTCAATACCAGTATGCTCTGTATTATCCATGCTCTATACTCCGTTACACATCAATCCAACGCACCGTTTTGCCATATTGCTCAATAAACGCGCGTCGTGGCTCCACCTCGCCACCCATTAATAAGGCAAAAATATGATCCGCCGTTTCGGCATCATCCAAATTAACCTGCAATAAGGTCCGACTATCCGGATCCAGGGTCGTGTCCCATAGCTGATCGGGGTTCATTTCCCCCAGTCCTTTGTATCGCTGAATGCTGATGCGCTCTCGCCCAATCTCGTCCAAACACGCATCCAAATCGTTGTCCGAATAACAATATCGCCGAACACTGCCTTTTTTAACCAAGTACAAGGGTGGTTGCGCAATGTACAAACACCCGGCTTCCACCAAGGGTCGGGCATAGCGGAAGAAGAACGTCAACAATAAGGTCCGAATATGGGCCCCGTCAACGTCTGCGTCGGTCATAATGACAATCTTGTGATACCGCAATTTGGCCAAGACTGTTTCGGCATCCAAGACGTCTTCCGCATCAGTATTTTGCAAACTGGCAATGGCTTCTGGGCCAATAGCCGTGATCAAGGTCCGAATCTCTTCGTTCGCTAAGATCTTATCTAAACGGGCTTTTTCAACGTTGAGCACTTTTCCGCGCAACGGCAGAATGGCCTGACAGTTTCGGTCTCGGCCTTGTTTAGCCGAACCACCGGCGGAATCCCCTTCAACTAAGAACAATTCGCATAAACTGGGGTCTTTTTCTGAACAATCGGCCAATTTTCCGGGCAAAGTTGTGCTTTCTAAACTGGTTTTTCGTCGAACCAATTCCTGCGCTTTGCGAGAGGCCTCGCGTACTTGCTGAGCCAATAGGCCTTTGGCGACAATGGCTTTTCCAACTTTGGGCTGGGTTTCAATGTAGTCCGATAACGCTTCATCCAACAACGAATCCACGATCCCTTTGACTTCTGAGTTGCCCAGTTTGGTTTTGGTTTGCCCTTCAAACTGGGGGTCCCTTAATTTTACACTGATGACGGCGGTTAATCCTTCACGCAGATCATTACCGGTCAGCGGCTTGGTTTTGTCTTTTAATAAGTCGTATTTTTTGGCAAAGGCATTGATCACACGGGTTAAGGCACTGCGAAACCCCGATAAGTGGGTACCCCCCTCTTTGGTTCGAATATTATTGGCAAACGAAACAACGGTTTCGTCGTAATAATTGTCAATGTATTGAAGGGAGACTTCGACTTCGTAATCATCGCGATCCCGCTTCATATAAATAGGGGGTTCAAACAACCGCTCTTTTCCAGCGGTCAAGCTTTCAACATAGGCGACAATACCGCCTTCATAATGAAACGTATGCGTAACCGTGTCCTCGGCATCCCGAGAATCGGTAAATACGATTGTAACCCCACGGTTTAAGAAAGCCAGCTCTTTTAAGCGATGCTCGATGACCTCGCGGGTGAATTCAATGTCATCAAAAATAGTGGCATCGGGTTTAAATGCAATAACGGTACCCGTGGGTTGGCCCGGCGCATCGGATAAGACACCGGCCGCTTGGGCATGCCCACGTTCGTAGCGTTGCTCATACCGTTTGCCATCCCGGTGGACGGTAACGGTTAGCCAATCGGCCAAGGCATTCACCACGGATACGCCCACACCGTGCAACCCGCCGGATACTTTGTACCCTTCGCCTTCAAATTTACCTCCGGCATGCAACGTGGTCATAACCACTTCAACCGCAGGCATGTTTTTTTCTTTATGGGTATCAATCGGAATTCCCCGACCGTTGTCTGAAACCGTGACAATGTTGTCTGGCCCAATCGTAACATGCACATCGGTACAGTACCCGGCCATGGCTTCATCAATGCTGTTGTCAACAACCTCAAATATTAAATGGTTCAGCCCCGGCTTTCCGGTAGATCCAATGTACATCCCCGGACGCTTTCGAACCGCTTCCAGCCCTTCGAGGACTTTAATGTGGGAGGCGTCATACTGTATTTCTTTATTTGTCGACATTTACTACCTAGACAGTATAACACACCCAGATACCGTTGTTAATTGTTAGTTCCTCGGCGTTGGGCTTGGTTTCGACATGGGCTAGGCACCCGATTGATTGCTGAAGGGCCTGCTTGGGTGTCTGACGGTTTCTGAGGCTGTGATGTATTGTCGATTTCAAAAAAACGTTTCATAACCTTTTCAAGCCTATTACGAGTCTGTTTGGGCCCGTGTGTGGGAGTCCCACATACCATCGAAATAAGCAGTTGTTCTTTTCTTTCTTCTTTAGATGTATGTCTGGATCGTCGTGGCGAATTAGACTTGCGTCTTGATCTATTTCTTGGGTGATCGGGGCTCGGGCTTCTGGGTCGATCGGGGCTTCCGGGTCGATCGTATGGATCTCCAGCAACAGGACCACAGGCTGAGTGTGTCATTATTATGTCTCCTCTAGTTATATGCTTATGCGATTAATCGCACTCAAACTAGGAACAAGCTTAGATTAAATCCAATTAAATGTCAAATAAATAATTGAAAAAACAGCTTTTTATATTTTTATCTTGATTTTTCGAGATTATAAATAATGAATCGATTGAGCCAACGGCTGAAACAGAATCGAAAAGAAAACGAGCATGTACCCCCCAATAATGACCAACAACAGGGCCGGGATCAGTGCAATGCATCGGTTAATTCGGTCTTGATGGCTGGCCGTCAATCCGTGAATAATACCCGCTAAATGGGATTCCCAGTCTCCGCTTTGCTCCCCAATCGCTAATCGGTGCCGATGGACGGGGCTTAACTGAAATGCCGCCGCTAGGGCATCGCTAATGCGTGTGCTGGGGTCTGGGAGAATACCCGCATGGCGCAGGCAGCTGTGAATGGGCAATCCTTGGGTGACACGCATATGAATACCCGTTAATGCCGTGGCCGTGTGCCAATCCCGATTGAGCCGACCCCATACGCGTTGAATTCTCGCACAGAGCCATGGCCCAGCCAACGAAGCCACCAGGCCCAGACCCAACAAACTATCCCACCGATGGGCAGCCAGTGCGTGCACGCCTCGATTATAAAGAGACAATGCCGTGGGCGGGTCCCCCAAGGTGTATAGGCTTGGCACAACCACCGTGTGCATCACCACGGCATTGACGAGCAGCCCCGCAAACAATACGCTCGGGTAGATTAACCGACGCCCCAACTGCTTGAGGGTGTCAATTCGGTGCGTTACATGCTGATCCAGTTGGCGAATATAGCGCAATGGATCCGCAATCGGAGCATCCAGGGTGGGGATGCCTCGGGGCAAGACGAGGGCGGTGTGCAGGGGAATGCCGCGATCCAATGCCGCATGCAGGGTGGCCAACGGTTGGTTTGGCAGCAACAACCCCAAACTTTGTTGCATACTCAACCCCTGGTTTAGGCCGCCATGCACGGTCCGCAAGGCCTGTTGGTACTGAGTCAGTCGACGCAACATTGGGAATTAAGTCGCTGGAACCGCAGTCGGTAATTTGAAAAAATCAATGGCGGTTTGGGTCGTTGCCGCAGCCACTGTTTCAGGGGTTAGGGATTTGATGGCGGCAATTTGAGCACAAATGGCTGATACAAACGCCGGTTCGTTGGCGGTGCCGCGGTGGCTCAGTGGGGTTAAATAGGGGCAGTCGGTTTCAATCATCATGCGATGCAAGGGCAACCGCTCAACCACCTCAGGGTCGTAGTGTGTGTAGGTTACAATGCCAGTAAAACTAAACCACGTTGCCGTGTCCAACAGGGCCTCAACAACGGACCAGGGGGAGCTAAAACAATGAATAACTTTGGGGACATCGGGGTAATCAAGCAAAATGGGAACCAGTTCGGCATCGGCATGGCGAGCATGAATAATCACTGGTAAATCGTAGCGTTTGGCGATGTCCAATTGTGCCCGAAAATAATCGGTTTGCAAGCCCGCAGACGGGTTGGTATCTCGATAAAAATCCAGCCCACATTCGCCAATGGCGTACACATCATGTGCCTGAATAATCGCCTCTAGTTCGGTGATCTGGTTGTCATCCGCAACCGATGTGGGGTGAATCCCTGCCGTTGGCCAAATAAACCCCGGGTAGTCCTCGCTTTGTTGGATGGCGTCTCGGGCAGAGTCCAGGTCAATCGCCACGCTCATCATGCCCACCAACCCAGCGGCTTTTGCCCGATCAACCAAGGCGTTCAGGGGCGTGTCCGTACACAAATGGGGGTGAGCGTGGGTATCAAATAAATACATTATTGAACAAATTTGGCCATGCCTTCGTAGTCATTGTAACTGCTAATCACATCCATGTTCACATTGCCTTTATACACGCCCCCGGGTTCAACATGCAATTCATTGCCGGCAATGTTGCCATACACCCGACCGGTTTTGTTCACAGTAACAGTTTGCAGGGCCTCAATGTCTCCGATAACTTCCCCCGATACAATCACCCGATGGGCGCGAATGGTGGCTTTGACGGTGCTATTTTCAGCCACATACACATCGTTTTTAACAAAAATTTCGCCTTCAAAATACCCTTCAATTTGGATGGCGTTTTCGCTGCGCAAAACACCCCGAATATCGGTTTCAGGGCCCACAATCGATTGCACAATACCGGATCGTTTTTTCATATCGTGACCTTACCACACGTTGGGCGCAGCTGCAAATAATTCCAAGTTTAAAAACGGCATCGGATCAATGCGTTTTTTATACCGCCACACTTCATAATGCAAGCTGGGGGCTGTCACCAATCCGGTGGCGCCCACATTTGCAATCACCTGCCCCTTTTTGATGCGGTCATTGGGGCGAACATGAATCTTGCTAACATGGGCATAAATGGTTTTGTAGCCATACCCATGTTCCATAATTACGGTCATGCCCAACCCTTTAATATAGCGTGCCACAATCACACGGCCGTCCGCCGTGGCCCGTATGGGAGTTCCCAGCCAGGAGGGGATGTCCACCCCGTAGTGAAACATGCGCTTGCCTAATATAGGGTGGGTGCGAAACCCAAATTTGGATTTAATATAGCCGTGTACGGGCCAGATAGAGGGGATTTGATCCAAGCGCTTTTGATATTTTGAAAATTGACTATTGATATACGTGTATTTGTCTACCAGTGTGTTCACGTGGTCGCTTAGCACACCGAGTTGTTGTTGTAGGGTTTGAATCGGGGGCGTATCTTGGGGGACTCGAAACGCATTATTAAACTGTTGAATGCTATAAGCGATTTTTTTTTTACTGTACGTGTTGCGTTTATTGGGCAACATGCCTTCCAGAGACGACTGGGTGTCAATAATGGCCGATACCGTGGATTGGAGACTTTCCAATTGGAGAGACAAGTCTTCAACTTGCTGATGCTGAGCATCGTATTTGGCTTTTAAACGATCATAGTGTTGAATAGTGCTCCATTTTTGGGTCACAATAACACCCAATACAACCAAGCCAATCCCAAAGACCACCGTGCTGATGGCAAGGCTGTAGCCCCAAAATTTGGACATCGATACCCGAACAGCCTGGGACTGATTGGGACGGAGAATCGTAATCGAAAAGCGATCGTGCATCGTCGGTTTTAGATCCCCCGGGTTTTTAAACTGGTTAATTGAACAGTAGTTATCATAAAGCACCAACTCGTTTTACTTCTTAAGTATACCATTAATTGATAGCAATTGTATTTATTTTCCACTATACTAAATGACACGATTATGAAAAACGAAACACAGTATTGGTCGTATTCTAATGGGGGCATTGTTCCCAATGCAGACTGTGCTATTCGCATTCAAAACGATGGGCTGGGCACCATGCGAGGGATGCGCGTCTTTTCAACAGCGGTTGCGGTTGGCTCGGTGGTCTTTCGATTAAGCAGTCATTTGGATCGCATTCTTTTAGCGGCCAAACACATTGGCATGCAGCCCACTATATCCAAAACTCAGATGCAGGCCATTGTTCAGGAGGTGCTGGCGGCTCAGGAAACTGCCGATATGGTCATGGTCCGACTCATTTTATCCGGGCAATCTGCCGAATCCACCGCCGTGGGTATACGCGCTGAATTTTATGTGTATGTATCCGCTATGCCCCAATACCCGGATGCGCTGTACCGGGACGGGGTGTGGTTGGGCAGCTACCCACACCAACGCGAACTGGCACCGGTTAAACTTACCAACTATGTGGCCGCCTACATGGCCCGCCAGCAGCTCCCTCAGGGTGTGGACTCGCCGCTGTATGTAACCCCTGGGCTTAACCCAGAAGTCTTAGAAGGCGATACCTATAATATTGTATTTGTGGATGAATCTGGCTTAGTGACCCCACCGGCGGATGGGCGAATCTTGGTGGGCATCACCCGTCAATGCGTGGCCAAATTGGCCGAGCAACTGGGCATTGGGTATCGGGAAGCCGTCATCCCGCTGGATACCATTCACCAATATTCAGAATGTTTTATGACCACATCGTTGCGGTTTTTAATGCCCGTTCGCCAAATCAATGAGACGCCGTTTTCGGTGGGCCATGGGACCACAACCGCACGGCTTCAGGCAGCCTTTAAAGCCATGTTTCACGCTGAAACCGGGTATTGCTTATCTCAATTGGGATTTCATAGCGAGCCGGTGCCATTCAACCATGGTGGATAATCAGCGCCTATCCGACACCACCGTAGCGGCTGTTAAACAAGCGGTTCAAATTGTTCCGGTTATTCAATCGTATATTCAGTTAAAAAAACGCGGGAAAAACTATGTGGGATTGTGTCCCTTTCATGGGGAAAAGACCCCCTCGTTTACCGTGAATGCCGATAAAAATATGTACTATTGTTTTGGATGTCACAAAGCGGGGGATGCCATTGGTTTTGTGCGTGATATGGAGCATGTGGGGTTTGTGGATGCCGTGATTCACATTGCGAAATTATTGGGGATTAGCGTGGAGTATCAGGCCCTTCGCGAATCGGATAAAGCCCAACTGGATCGCTACGCCATGGTGTACAAGGCGTTGGATCTGTTTCGGTTGTGTTGTCGGGATGCGCTGAAGTCGGATTCCGCTGCTCAGGAGTATCTCAAGGGCCGGGGGATTTCACCGGCGGTTCTTGATCAGTTTAGCGTGGGGGTGACGCCCCAAGCCTCGGTGCAGGCAAGTGTAGGGGGGGGCATCCCAGAGTCCGTTCTGGTGGATGCAGGGTTGGCCCTTCGCACGGAATCCGGGGAGTTGGTGGCACGGTTTCGGCATCGCATTGTGTTTCCAATTTTAGATCATCGAGGGCGTACCGTCGGGTTTGGGGGCCGATTATACCGAACCGATACCGGCCCAAAGTATTTAAATTCACCGGAGACCCTAGTTTTTAATAAAAACCGGTTGCTTTATGGGGGGTATCAGGCGAAGGCGGCCATTAAAAAAACTCAGTCGTGCATTTTAGTGGAGGGGTATATGGACGTGCTGGCTGCACACACGCATGGCCTATGCCATACGGTGGCCACCATGGGAACGGCGTTGTCCGATGCCCATATCGATGGATTAAAAGACAGTACCATTATTTTGGCTATGGATTCTGACGCTGCCGGGCAAGCCGCCATGACAAAAAGCAGCCAGGCATTGGATCGGGCCAATGTGCCGGTTCAGTTGCTCGATTTGCAGGGGCTCGATCCGGCTGATTTTTTAGCCCAACAGGGCTCGGAGGGGTTTTATCAGCAATTGGACACGGCCTTAAATCCAGTCGAGTTCCGTTTGAAGCAATTGATGCGGGGGGGGCAGCCCGATGGCCAAGCAAAACGCGCCATGGTTGAGGCGGTTGCACCCTTTATTCAGCGGCAAACCGACCCCATTGTGCGCCAACATTATATTCAGCAAGTCGCTAAAGCCACACAGATTGACCCCACAATTATTCAAGACAAAATACAGTTAATGGCGGTGAATCCTAGCATGAAAAAGCGATCCGCAGCTCGACCCACAGCCGTTTCCAAATACACCAAGGCCGAAGCGGTGGTGCTGTGTGCGATGTTTTTGGATGAAGGCTGTCGCGCCCGTGGGGTGGCTGAGATTCAGATTGCGATGATTCACACTGAGCAAAATCAAGCCCTGTTCCAAGCGTTGGCAACCGCAACCGGTGCGCTCAGCTTGGAGGCTATACCCGATGCGATTCGCTCCGATGTGGCGAAGTCCATGATGGAATACGACACCACGGCGGTGGCGGATTTTGACGCATGCCTAGCGTTGTTGCAAGATCGGTATGCGAAGCAGCGCATGCAGGCGATTAAAGCCAGTATTCGTGAAAAAGAGGCGCAAGGGGATGATGCCGCAATCCCACCGCTACTCGCTGAACTCAATCAGTTACTAAAACTATAAGATTAGTCAAGCGGACAACAGGCCTCTAGACAAATAGAAGCAGATTGCGATAATATTTTTTTAGAAAATATTTTTTAGCATTTAAGTTTTTATGGTTTTATAAGAGAGGCGTTTTTTTATGAAGGCAATCCGACACTACACGGCTGTATGGTTAATGGTTCAATTAATACTAAACACGGTATTAACCCCGTGGGTCTTGGCTCTTGAGCCCATTGAGGTTGACTCCAGTAAGGGTAAAAATACCCAGGTTTATACCCTTGGTTCCGGGACATCCGTTGTGGATATTGCGAGTGCCAATGGCGCCGGATTCTCCGACAATTATTTTCGGTCCTATTCGGTGCCAAACGCTGGGGTTGTGGTGAATAACAACGTGGACTCGGCGCAAGCCTCTCGGTTGGGCGGTTATTTGGGCATCAATCAAAATTTAAATAATGCCAATGGCGCCGCCACGACCATTTTATTTCAAATTACGGGAACCGGTCAGACGGTGTTGGAAGGGCCTACAGAAATTTATGGTCAACGGGCCAATTTTATGGTGGCCAACCCCAATGGTATTTATGTGAATGGCGGTGGGTTTTACAATGCGCCGCGTGTCACGCTAACCACGGGGCAACCGATTCTCAATCAGGGGCAATTGGAAGCCATTCATGTAGCGGGTGGTACGATTACTGTTGGACCCGGGGGGCTCCTTGCCCTGCCCGTTGATGCCAATGTGGATAGCGTTGAGTTGTTGGCGCGTGGCATTAAACTCAATGGGGCCATTTATGCGGATCAAGCCACCCTTGTGGCTGGTCGCAATGCGATTGATTATGTGGCATTGGGATCCGGTGATCCGGCGGTCATGATGGCGGGGATTACGCCCTTGTCCACCGAGGGGGATCCCGCACCCAGCTTTGCGATTGATAGCAGTCAACTCGGGGGTATGTATGCCAATGCCATTCGCATGGTGAGTACGGAAGGGGGCGTTGGGGTTCGGTTTCAGGCCAAGCAATTGGCGCAATCCGGTTCGTTGTTTTTGGATGCCAATGGGACCATTCAAATTGCCGATACCGGGGCCTTGGTGGGTCAGTCGGGTGTTTCAATTACGGGTGAATCGGTGGTCAATGATGGGGTCGTGTTGGCTGGGGATGTTCCCACGGTTTTGGGGCTTGTCAGCGATGCGGATGGCCAAGCGGCTGATCTGTCCATAACCGCAACCGGTACCGCCGAGACGGATGGTCGTGTGGACAATACCGGCTATTTATTGGCGGGTGGGGATTTGACCATTGAGGCTGAAAGGATCGCCAATACCGGGGCATTGACCACGGTGTGGTTGGATTATGATGAAGATGCACAAACGTGGCACCGTCGGGATACGGGTGAACGGGTTGAGGTTCCGGACTCGGCGCGGGAATGGCGGGATATTACGGATACGGTCACGGGGGCAACCCATCGGTATTATCGCGATACTGCAACGGGGGACTGGGTGCATGCGGAGACGGGCGACCCGTTGGTGCTGCAAATGGGTGAGTGGGTGTATTATGATGGGGCTTGGCGAGATCCCGATACGTATGACGCAATGGACGCAACGGGAATGTCCGTTGCTTGGGATGACACGACGTATACGGCATCAGCCATTGAATGGGTGGATACCTATACCCCGGCGGTCATTCAATCGGGGCAGGCCATGGTCTTGGATGGGGCAGTGACCAATGAACTGGCTGAAATTGAAGCTGGGAATACGCTAACCATAACGGGTGCGTTGACCAACACGGGGCATGCCTTGGAACAAACGGTGGCGATCGATGCGCATCGATGGGCCCAAACGGGGACGGTCAAACACCGGTTTAAAGAAAATGTGCGGGTGTATAGTCATACGCACCACTATCAAGTAACTAAATGTAGTTGGACGGGCTGTTGGCCTGTTTGGCGATCAAGGGATCACTACAAATGGATTCCCACCTACTATTCAGACCCATTGTATAGTTGGGTTGAGGACCCGATTGTTCACAATGCAACACGTGAACGGACGGTGCATCAGGGGGACGTTGTCGCTGGGACGGCGAGTGGCCAGTGGTTGGATGTGGGTCGGTTGTTTGTGATGGCAGCGCCAGGCAGCGAATTTATGTATCAACTGGATGCAGATTATGCGGGTGGAGCGGGGCCTTATACCGTTGATTCCAGTTATTTTATGACGCAATACGGGTCGGGTGTTGGGCAGCGGCTGGGCGATGCGGTGTTTGAATATCTGCAGTTGCGGCAGCAGTATTGGCAAGCATACGGTGAAGACTTAGAAGCAGACGAGCTTAGAGGTTTATACGATGCGGCTGTTTTGGAAGGCCAGAAGCATGGCTTCATTGTGGGGCAGGCGTTGACGCTTGATCAGCAGGCGGCGTTGGATTCGGATATTATTTGGTTGGTGTATCAAACAGTGAATGGGGAACCGGTGTTGGCACCGCAATTGTTTGTTGCCAATCCATCGGCGTCACCCGTTAATTTTTTGACGCGTCTTGCGGGTGAATCCGTTCGGTTCGAATCGGATGTGCATAATTCAGCGAGCGTATTTGGGCAATCGGTCCAATTAACCGGGGCTTCAGTGGCCAACACCGGACGTATTCGTGGCGGCAATACCGTATCGGCAACCCTTGACCGGCTTGATAATCGGGGTAAAATTATTGGGCAATCCGTGGGCCTAGCCGTGTCTGACCAGTTAGCCAATGCTGGAGATATTCAAGCTGAGGATGGGCTAACCCTATCGGGAGGGGCTATCCAAAACACGGGTCGTTTACGCGGCGATACGGTTGCCATCACCGATGCGGACACCGTAACGCTCACAGGCGCCATCCAGGCGGATACAGCCGTTAACATAGCGGTTAACGGGGATCTTGTGGTGGATGTGGTGACCGATACCAGCACCGATGGCACATCCACGCACACGGAAATTCGCCAACGGGGATTGATCAGCGGTCAGTCGGTTGATCTGCGTGCGGATGGGCACATAACCAGTACTGGGGGCGTGATTCAAGGGGGTGACTCGGTAAGCGTTCAAGGCGATGAAGGCGTTGAACTGGGTGCGGTTGAGCAATCGCATGAATCGGCGCATGCAACCAGCATCAGCCATACGGGGACGCAGCTTACCAGCGGTGGATCGGCAATGATTCAATCGTTCGCTGGGGATGTGGTCATTCAGGCCTCAGACGTAGCGGTTATCGGGGACATGACGGTGGACACAGCCGGAGATCTGGCAATCACCAGCCTTGAGCATGATGGTCAGGTGCATGGGTTTCAGTTGCAGGATGTATCGCACGGGTCGATGGTTGTGGGTGGCAATGCGAACCTATCGGGCGAGTCTATAGCGATTCGGGGGGAATCGGTGGTTGCGGGCGGATCCATGACACTGGATGCAACGGATGCGGTGGTGATTGAATCGGTCCAGAAAAAAACAAATTATGCGGATTCAGACTTTACCTTATCGCGTGAGGAACAGGTAAACAGTACGGTTCAGTCTGGGGGTGATCTTAGTGTTCATGGGCGCACGGTTGGGGTGCATGCCAGTGACGTTGTTTCAAATGGGTCGGTGTCGATTAAAGCTGACGATTCGGTCACGATTGAATCCGAATCCAATACATTTTTTTCTAAACTGCATCATGAATCAAGCGGTAGTTTTGGGGCCAAGAAAAGCAAAACTGAAACGGTTCGAACTCGGGATACGGTTCAATCCAATATCGTTGGCAATGGCGTTACCATAGAATCGGGTAAAGATACACGAATCAAAGGCTCAACGGTTCAGAGTGCGGGGGATTTGAGTCTAAAGGCGGATGGCGGGATTCAGATACTAAATGATTGGGATGTTGCGGAGCGGCATGTTGAAAAATCCGAAACGGGGATGGGGCATGCCTCGGGTCAATCACACACCAAAGGATCGGCATCGGCAACGGTGGTGGGTAGTGCGTTAGTGGCTGATGGCGCCGTGGCTGTGGACGCTGGGGAGTCGGTGGTCATGCAGGGCAGTGCGATTGCTGGGGATTCGGTGGACGTGACGGCCGAAACGGGCGTAGCGATTGTGAGTGCTGAAAATCAAACCCAGACGGTTGATCACAAAAAACGCAACGGTGCGTTTGGGTATAAGAAAGTGACAAAAGTGGATACGCTATCCGTGACACAAACAGGATCGGCTGTGGATGCCGGTACGGATGTGACGGTGGCGGGGGGTGATTTTTTGCGTGTGGCGGGGTCGTCCATTCAGTCGAATGGTCAGGTGGACGTCGCTGCGGCCACGATTCGTGTGGAAGCGGTTGAGGAGCGCGAGACTCGTCGGGAGTATGAGATGAAGCAGACGATGGGGTCTGTGAAGGGGGTCTTTGGGTCTATGGGAGACTTAACGGAAGATGAGCAGATTGAAGCGGGTACCCAGTACAACCAAAACATTCATGAAACCATTCGGGATGAGCGGACGATGAAGGGTAGTGTAATAGCGGGAGCTGGGGGGGTTCGCATGACGGCTGGAGCGGGGACAGATGGCACGGTGGATATTGTGGGTAGTGATGTGGTTTCAGAGGGGGATATTAACCTAAGCGCTGGCGGTGATGTTACGATAACGGCGGCAGCGGAGCGATTGGATGTGACAGAAACCGAACAGGATTTAACGGTGATGGTGGGTGTGGTTGCGGGCAATGCGTATGTGGATGCGGCGAATACGGTGGGGTATATAGATGAAGCGAATCGGCAACTGCGTAAGGCGAATCAGGAATTGAAGCGGTTGGAGTCGCTGAGGGCGGCAGGGAAAGCGAGTGACCGAGCCATTGAGTTGGCGAAAGCGAATGTGGCTGTTGCAGCGGCGAATGTGGCGGCGGCAACGGCTCAAGTGGCGAAGGCGGCGAAGAAAGCAGCGAATACGGCGAGCACGTATGGATTTTATGGTGAGGGTTTGGTGCGAACGACGGGAACGGAGCGCAAACAGGAGGCGACAACGATCCGGCATCGGGGGTCTGCGGTACTGGGCGAGACTGTGACAATAGCGAGTGGTGCTACGGCGGGTGTGCAGGGGTCTGCGGTGAAGGCGAAACAGGCGTTGCGTATACAGGCCAAGGATGTGGAGATTGAGTCGGTAGCGGATAGCCATACGCATACGGATAAAACGCGAGCGGTGAATGGGGAGGTGCGTTTTGGCGATGATACGAGTGGGTCGTTGACGCAGTCGGATTCAAAGACTAAGCGAGGGTATCTTCGGCAGGTGGTGAGTCAGGTAACGGGCCAATCGGTGGCCATTAATGCGGAGGAAGACCTGACAATTGCGGGTGGCGTTGTGCGAGGTGAGACGGTGGCGGTGAATGCGGGTGGCGATGTGACGGTTCGTAGTATGGTGGATGTGGACACGATGGAGCATACGAATCAATCGGCGACGGTTGGCACAGGAATGTTGGGGGGGTCGATGGGGTATGCGACGCATCGATCGGAGCGTGTGGGGACGGTATCCAGTATTACGGGCGAGTCAGTGGTGGTTGAAGCGGATGGGGTGGCTGTTGTTGGTGGCGTGATTGCGGCGACGGATGCGGCTGGTGCGGATACGGGTGAATTGACGCTGAAAGCGAATCGGCTGACGGTGTCGGATGTGGCGTTAAAGACGGAGTCGGAGCGGTTGCAGTTGGGTGGTCGGACGGTGGGGTCTGGCGCTAGTGTACCGGCCGGCGAGTCGCATGCAACGGGACAGACGACGGTGTCGTTGGGCTATGGGAAATATGATAGACTGGATCGTGTGACTGGCACGATAGGAAATGGAACGGTTGAGGTTGGCAATGCGGACGCGTTGGCGGGCGTGAATCGGGATGTTGAGCAGGTTCGGGAGACCGTATCCGAAACGGATGGCGGGTCGTTGGATGCGAGCCTGACGGTGGATCATCGGGTGTTTAGCCAAACCGGCCGAAGTGAGATGGGGGCTGAGTTGAAGGAATTGCCGGGGAATTATGGTCGTTCAGTTAGAAATGTGGTCGGAATGCCACACTACGCACGGAATATGTTGAATGATGTGGAGAAGGTGGACAAAGATGTCCCTGAGGATTTTTCAAAAGCCGGTTTGCATCAAATGGGAGTGGATCCTCAGCAGCCAAATGTAAAATATATTAGTCATGATGGACACCATGAAAAAGTCATAAATCATGCAAAGAAAATACTTGAGGATAATTCAAATGATGCTAAGAACATGGGCACTTATAATTATTTTCATCCAGACAAAGAATATTTACATGGTGTTTTTGATATTGTTCCATGGTATTTATTTGGAAATTCACCCCATGACACAACCAGTATTTTTACGAGACATTCAGAAAGTAAAAAGGCTAAAATAATATATGATAAATACAACTAATCACTAAAATTTAGGAATGAAAAACACAACATTTTTTTGTCTTTTTTTGGTAGTTTTAATTTTTTTGTCTGGGTGTAAGCCAATTATAGAGAAAAAACATGTGTTTAATCCACCGGATGAAGAGATACCGGCTACTACTAATGGCTCAGGGCATGTGTTTGTCGACAAAGGAGTAATGTTTACATTTGGAATTATGTCATATGGGCGGAGTCGGTATGAAACAGACCAAAATATCATATACGAATGGTATGGCCCATACAAAGCAATTCTTGTAATTAAAATTTTGCCGGGTGATAAAAAAACGCCTACTAATATTAAAGTAATAAAAGGCAATGTTACAGTCTTTAAAAAAGACGGATCAATGCATGTCTTTGATTTAACCCAAGTTGAAAACAAGCCATTTAAACAAATCACTAAAAATCGCGGTAAACCGAATGAGCGGTATAATTTTATGTTGAGTTATAGAGACAAAGACTCTTTCCAATCCTTTATATCTGAGAACGTCATTCATGCTGAAACGGAGAAGGTCGTTTGTGATGTTGAGTTTGATGTTGAATATGCTACCGGCTTAGTAAAAACGTACCGGAGTGAGATCGTTCAAGTTCCATATTATCAAGAGCGAGAAGCGAGTAGAGCGGAGTTTTTTTAGGGAGAGCTTATTTCTCACTGGGCTATGGGAAGTATGATAGACTGGATCGTGTGAATGGACACTAATAACCACAAAATGCCAGATGGCTTCGATCAAAATTCAACATTGCCTCCTATTGAAATATCTTCAGATGTGGCGTCAAAATACTCTATTGTTTTTCAACAAAATCAATTCCCGTTGATCAAAACTCTGGAGGTGACCAACCATTCTTCAGAATCCTTTGAGCGAATTCAGGTTGTTGCTGAGTTTGATCCTCCTGAGTTTGAGCCGGTAATTTGGAATATTGATGAACTGTCGCCAGGGCAGTCGGTCGGACTCAAGGAGACCCATCTCCGGCTGTCGGCCGGTGCGCTGGAACACTTGAATGAACGGCGCATGGTTGGCTTGAAGTTTTTGGCTGTGGTTAGCGGGCAGGAAATCGCCGCGATAGAAAAAGAGATCGAGCTTCTTCCAAAAAACCAGTGGGGCGGAGAGATGCATATGCCGGAACTGTTGGCGGCATTCGTTACGCCTAATACCGCGTATTGTGATTCGCTGCTGAAAAAGGCATCGAATCTCCTAGCAAAAGACGGATATGAGTCGAAGCTGGACGGCTATCAGTCCAATACGCGTGAACGGCCTTTTATGGTTTGCGCAGCCCTTTGGTCGGTGATCAGCGGGGAAGGGATCAGCTATTGTGTTCCGCCTGCTAGCTTTGCCAGATCGGGGCAGAAAATCCGGTTGAGTTCCGACATTTCTACTTCACTACTCGCGACCTGTCTGGATACGGCGCTACTGTTTGCAAGCTGCCTTGAGCAGGCGGGACTAAACAGTGTCATTGCGCTGACTAAGGGGCACGCCATGGTGGGCGTGTGGCTGGTCGATGAATGCTTTCCGCTGATAACCAGCGATGATCCGCTGGATTTGAGGAACAGGATTGCCCTGAAGGACCTGATTCTTTTTGAGACCACCCTCGTGACGAGCGATCAACCGATCCAGTTTGCTCAAGCGGTTAGTGAAGCCGACCGGAAAATATCCGAGCAATTTGAAGATGAGTTTGTTTATGTCATCGATCTAAAGCAGGCGCGCTCCCGGAAAATTTTCCCAATTGATTTCGACGGCGAGGTTGGATCCGAAACGGCAAAAGGAACCCCTAAGCGAGAGGTTTCACTTCCGCCGCCGCCGGTGCTTCCGACGGTTGATCTGGAGGAAAAGGCCGTGGAGGAGTTGAGCCCGGACGGGCGGGTCGACCAGTGGCGGCGCAAGCTCCTTGACCTGTCGAAAAGGAACAAGCTGCTGAACATCAGTCGGCGGAGTATGGGCTTCAAGATTATTTGCCCCTATCTCGATTTGCTGGAGGATGAATTGGCGGCCGGCAAGAAGTTCCATTTGATATCAAAGGAGGAACTGGTTTCCGAAGGTCGAAGTAACGCGCAATTCACGAAACAGACCGGAAACAATCTTGAAACGGAATTTGTGCGGGATCAGTTGCGTCGTGGTTCCTTGATTGCGGATTGCAGTAGCCGGGATCTGGAAAAGGATTTGCTCAACCTTTTTCGTCGCGCTAAATCCGATATGGAAGAAGGCGGCAGCAATACCCTCTTTCTCGCCATTGGAATGCTGCGCTGGAACCCGGACTCCCGAAGCGATCAATCCTATCGCGCTCCGTTGATTCTGCTCCCGGTTAAGCTGGAACGAACCAGTGCAAAGGTAAAGCCCAAGGTAAGGCAGCTGCCTGATGAAGGGCCGGTTTTCAACCTCACGTTGATTGAGCTGCTGCTTCAGGATTTTGAGATCGACTTGACCGTGTTCCAACACAACTTGCCGAAGGATGAAAGCGGGGTCGATGTACGCGGAATCTGGAATACTGTCCGTTCCAAGATCAAGGAGACCCCGGGGTTCGAGGTGGTTGAGGAACTGGTGCTCAGTAATTTTTCATTTGCGAAATACCTGATGTGGAAGGATCTTAGCGACCGTCTCGACGACCTCAAGAAATCCAGGTTTGTAAAGCACCTGGTGGAAACTCCGACCGATCCATACCCCTTCAGTGCCGAATTCCTGAACCCGGGGGAGGTGGATGAAAAAATCAACCCGGCAGAGTTTTTCGCCCCTTTGAATGCCGACAGTTCGCAGATTGTTGCGATTGAGGCATCGACCAAAGGAAAGGATCTTGTGCTCGAAGGCCCGCCGGGAACGGGCAAATCGGAGACGATCGCCAACCTTGTCGCGCACAATATGGTGCTGGGCCGGAAAGTTCTGTTTGTCTCCGAAAAAATGGCCGCGCTGGATGTGGTTTATTCCCGGCTGAAGAAGGTTGGACTGGGGCATCTCTGTCTCGAACTGCATTCCAACAAGGCGTCGAAAAAGGGGGTGGTGGATCAGCTGAAGGAAGCGTGGGAAGTTCGCGAATCCCATAGTGCCGGTGATTGGAAAGAAAAGGCACAAAACCTGGGGGAATTGCGTAGCGGGCTGAACCGCTATGTCGAAGAACTGCACCGTAAATCGATCTTCGGTTATTCGGTTCACGAGACCATTTCCCGTTCCGTCCGCAGGCGGGAGACGGCGAGCATTAAGCTGGGATGGGCAATGAATCTAGAGACCGCGCCTTTGCGATCAGAAGCGGATGTGCAGAATGCTAAGCGGATTGTGCAGGATATGGGGTTGGCGTTCAGGGATATCGATGGCATGAGTACGGAATCCTTTGCTCTCGTCACTCATCCGGAGTGGTCGAATCTATGGCAGGCGCAGTTGATCGAAGCATCCCAAAAACTACTGTCGGGGCTTTCCAGCTACCGTCAGCAACTAGAGGCCTTCTGTTCGCTGTTTGCGGCTGAGTTAAAAGATCAACCAACTATGGAGTCTGTGGCATGCTGGATTGTTGTGGCCCGGGCTTGTGGAGAATCGGAACAGTTTTCGCACCGGTATATTTTGGCGGAGGATGCAAAGGCGCAGCTTGAATCGCTAAAAGAGATTGCAGCGTTGCGGATCCGGTTTGATACTCTGGTTTCTGGTTCAGGGGTTTCCGTTTTGCCGGATGAAATTGAAAACTTCCCGGTTTCGGCATGGAAAGAAAGAGTCGGACAGATAGGAGCTCCGGCGGAGTTGTTTACTGCCGGTGAGAGCGTGTTTGCGGAAATGAAGCAGGCTGGATTCCGCACAAACATCGATTCCGGCCATCAGCAGGAAATAGATCGGCTGATGAGTCAATGCGATTGTTCCTTGCCGATGGACAAGGTTGTTGACCTGCCAGTTTCGGATTGGATCTCTCGACGAGATCTTGTCGCAGAAAAAGGAGCATTACTGCGCTTCTTCGCAACATGGAAGGTTATGAAAGAGATGCGGGCTTCCGGTCTAAAAAAAACCAAAGATCTTGGTGTTCTCGACAGTTATGCCCAGCTGATCGATACCATGATCCATGCACAGAAAGAGCGGTTGGAGCAGTTGATTCGGCAGGCTGGAGAGCTTGTGGGATTAGCAAGCAAACTGAAAACCCTTTCTGCGGAATTCACCGGTGAAGGTGTATTTGACCTTTGGAAGTCAACACCGGCTCATTTACAAGAGCGCCGGGAATACGGGATGGCCGTTCGTCGCGGTTTCATGGAAGTTGCAAATCAATTAGCCGAACCCGGAGCCTTCATGGCCGCGACCCGGAAAAAAATGGTCGAAGAACGTGAATTTTTGGAAGGTTCGGAGCTGCTGAAACAAGCCTGTAAGTTAACGGAACTGTATGAGTATGCCGTAGAGGCTCTCGGCGCATTCAAGGATCTGGCCGGTGAATCGGATATGGGCGTAATTTCGATCCGGACGGCCGAAAACCACCTCGAAGAGATCGTTCGTTCCGCGCCGGGGCTGAATGCATGGTGCCATTGGGTGGAGGCTAGAAATCAGGCGAAGGCGATCGGATTGTCTTCGCTTGTTCGCGGAATGGAATGCGGAATCATCACCTGGGACGAAGCGAAGCAGCAGTTTGAGACAGCGTTCTGCATCTGGCTTGCGCCGCTCCTGATCGATAGCTCCGATCTTCTGCGCAATTTCAGCGCGGGCAGGCATGACGATCTGATCCAGAGATTCCGCGCACTCGATGAGCATTTGGCAAAAACGACCGGACAGTATATCGCTGCGAAACTAGCGTCCGATATGCCGGAAACGTCCGGGCCGAATGCGCCGCATGAATATGGTGTGCTTTCGCGGGAAGTCCAGCGTCAACGCGGTCACAAACCGGTTCGCCAGTTAATTCAGGAACTGGGCGGCTGCTTGCTCGACCTGACACCCTGTTTCATGATGAGTCCGTTATCCGTGGCCCAGTATCTCCCGTCGGATTACCAGGCTTTCGACCTAGTGGTTTTCGACGAAGCTTCGCAGATCACCGTCTGGGATGCTGTCGGGGCGATTGCCCGCGGAAAGAATGTTATCGTGGTCGGCGACCCGAAGCAGATGCCGCCAACGAGTTTCTTCAGCCGATCTCAAGACGATGGCGACAGCGACGAGGCCGATTTGGAAAGCATTCTTGATCAGGCAATGGCTGCCAGAGTGGGATATCATCGGTTAACCGGCCACTACCGAAGTCGCCATGAAAGCCTGATCACATTCTCCAACCACCAGTATTATCAGAACAGCCTCACCACTTATCCCTCGGCTGACACTCGAGAAACCGCCGTGATCTGGCATCGGGTGGATGGAACCTATTCCAAAGGTGGGGCTCGAAATAATCCGATTGAAGCGCGGGCGGTAGTCGCTGAAGTCGTGCGACGGCTGAAAGATCCGGTGTTGCGGAAGCTGAGCATCGGTATTGTCACATTCAACTCTGAACAGCAGCAGCTGATTGAAAACCTGCTGGATGATGAGCGTCGGAAAGACACGTCGTTGGAGCAGTTTTTCAAGGAGGAGAGCTTTGAGCCGGTGTTTGTCAAAAACCTGGAAACGGTACAGGGTGATCAGCGCGATGTGATCTGCCTGAGTGTCGGCTATGGTCCGGTTGAACCCGGCGCATTGACTATGTCGATGAATTTTGGTCCGTTGAACCGGCAGGGCGGTGAACGGCGCTTGAATGTGGCCATCACCCGCGCCTCGACCGAAATGCTGGTATTTACCAGTTTCGATGCCTCCATGATCGACCTGAGCCGCACCTCTGCCCAGGCGGTAAAAGACCTGAAGGCCTATATCGATTATGCCGCTCGCGGACCGGTTGCTCTGGCTCAGCGGGCTGAAGCGCTTTCGGGTAAGGATCAGTTCGACAGCGAATTCGAGGAAGCTGTTGCCATTCGCCTGCGCGAAAAAGGCTGGGAACTGCGGACACAGGTAGGCGTTTCGAAATTCCGTATCGATCTCGGCATACTTGATCCCGATTTTGGGGGTGCATTTCTTGCTGGTGTGGAGTGCGATGGTGCTAGTTACCACTCTTCTCCTTCTGCGCGCGATCGTGACCGGGTGCGCCATATTATTCTCGAAAACCTTGGATGGAATCTCATACGTATTTGGTCTACAGACTATTTTATCAATCCGGACAACGTGATTGATCGAGTGCACTATCAGCTGGAGGCTCTGCTGGAAGAGAAACGGGAAAGCCAAAAGAGGCAGGAAGAAGTGGTTTCAGAAGAAGAGATGGTTGACTCGATCGACATGGAAGAAGACGAATTCGTTGAGGAGGTGAAACCCGAAGAACAATCCTCTTTTCCCGCGGAAGAGCAGGCGTTCGTGAAGATCCAGTCGAATTCGTCAACGCTGTCCGAATGCCCGATTGCAGCCGAAGAGTATGTAGTTTTTTCGGGAAGGCCAATGACCGACCCACGTGAAACAGATGCTGAAACCATCGCCGCTGGTCTGGTGGAGATTGTCCAGACTGAGGGGCCGATGCTTGCGAAGCGTGCTTATGACATCTATCTTCGCTGCTGCGGAATAAAACGCATGGGGAAGGATATCCGCAGTCTGATGAACCGCGCCCTTCAAAGTGCGGTGAAGCTCAATGCCATAATCAAAAAAGACGAATGGAACAGCGGAGGTTCCCTTTACTCCATCATTCGCCTCCCGGACCAGGATACAATACGGCTTCGTACCAGCGGCGGTCGGACAATCGATGAAATCCCTCCCAGCGAAATACAGACGGCGTCAGACAGAATCTTTTCCGATAGCAGGATTATCCACGAATCGGAAGAACACCTCCGCGAAATTCTGAATTTCTATGGACTGAAATGCCCCACTGACCATACACGTGAAAAATTGCTACAGGCTTTGTCCAACAGGAAATAGATAAAAAATCATGAAAATCCTTAAGCTCAGACTTAAGAACCTCAACTCCATTTATGGTGAATGGGGAGGTGCGTTTTGGCGATGATACGAGTTGGTCGTTGACGCAGTCGGATTCAAAGACTAAGCGAGGGTATCTTCGGCAGGTGGTGAGTCAGGTAACGGGCCAATCGGTGGCCATTAATGCGGAGGAAGACCTGACGGTTGCGGGTGGCGTTGTGCGAGGTGAGACGGTGGCGGTGAATGCGGGTGGCGATGTGACAGTCCGTAGTGTGGTGGATGTGGACACGATGGAGCATACGAATCAATCGGCGACGGTCGGCACGGGAACGTTGGGGGGGTCGATGGGGTATGCGACGCATCGATCGGAGCGTGTGGGGACGGTATCCAGTATTACGGGCGAGTCAGTGGCACTCGAAGCGGATGGCGTGGCTGTTGTTGGTGGTGTGATTGCGGCGACGGATGCGGCTGGTGCGGATACGGGTGAATTGACGCTGAAAGCGAATCAGCTAACGGTGTCGGATGTGGCGTTAAAGACGGAGTCGGAGCGGTTGCAGTTGGGTGGTCGGACGGTGGGGTCTGGCGCTAGTGTACCGGCCGGCGAGTCGCATGCAACGGGCCAGACGACGGTATCGTTGGGCTATGGGAAATATGATAGACTGGATCGTGTGAATGGCACGATAGGAAATGGAACGGTTGAGGTTGGCAATGCGGACGCGTTGGCGGGCGTGAATCGGGATGTTGATCAGGTTCGGGAGACCGTATCCGAAACGGATGGCGGGTCGTTTGATGCGAGCTTGACGGTGGATCATCGGGTGTTTAGCCAAACCGGCCGAAGCGAGATGGGGTCTGAGTTGAAGGAATTGCCGGGGAACATTCGAACATCGGGGCATTTTCTGCATGATTACCGTGAGCATAAAAATGCAGAAGGATTGGCCCAGATGGGTGTGGATGTTGAGAATTTTAATAAAGTTACAGAAAGAACAATGATAAAAGAGTATGGGTTTGAACTGGAAACAAAAGAGCGATCGAAGTTGCATGGCAAAGGCAATCAAAAATGGGTGGGTAAAACTAATGGGGTTGAGTTAGTTACAAAAAAAAATGAAGCGGGTTATTTGGAAATAGTGGAGAATAATAGCACCAAGGGAACTTGGAATTTTTGCAAAAATAATGTATGTCATGGAGCTGCCGATGTTGTTCCTTGGTTTTTTTATGGGGCGTCTAAAGAGGATGAGAGTAATATACTGGACCGGACTTTGCTAATTTTTGAATAACATGATTTTTAACATACTCAAGCTGTCGCTTTTGCTTTCGGTCATCGTTGCATTGTCTGGGTGTAAACCATACTACTATGAGACGTATTTGACTGCTTTTGACTATGGTTTTACACGAAACCTACTAAATGATGAAAAGATACACCCCAGACTGGAGGACCAACTTATAAAAAATGATGCCGCTGTTGAAGACGATGCGTCAGCCGGCTTTTGGCTTAACGCAACGCATGAGGATATTGGAACAAAGCACGAGGAAGTTACTATTTTTAAAGACCCGTATTCAATAGAGTATGTTGAATTTACCATTCGGCCGGTTTTGGAGAAACGTCAAAAGTTTGGGATTTTAGAAGCTATTGAAATTACCAAAGCGGACTTTGTTATTTTAAACCGAGACGGAACCCGGTATGAGCAGTCTATTTTGAGTGAGCAGGACAAGTTTGAGTTTGAGTACAATCCTGGCGTCAGAAGCAGGCGATCGTTTTTATACTCAATGAAAGCCAAAGAAGGGAGTAAGCGAGAGCCTGCGCTCAAAATTTTTCAAGAATTAGTGGATCAAGGTATATTGGTAGTTCGGTACGCTAGTCAGAAGGAGTCTTTAACAAGTGGGACAGGGGCTGTTGCACAAGACGCATTTGTTAAACAAGGCGAAATTACTGAAGCTGAATCGCAAGCAATCTGGGCTATTTTGAAGAAAAAAACGGTTTTAAATGAAAGGGATGAAGCCGAGCATACTATTAATGAGGCAGAGATACACGGATTGCTAAAAGAAAAATCAGACAATGTCAAAACACATGTTTTAGCTATTTTGGAACAGTCCTATGAATATTTTACGGGTGCCTATAAGCTTAGTGATTATTGGTTTAATCATACGGATCAACTCTTAGAGGCGCTGGTATTTATTGAAGAAGATAAGAGACAGCAGGTGTATTCGATATTAAAAGATTTACGAAAAATGTTTATTTATGTCAAAGTTCTTCCTGAATCTGTTCCTTTGTTGAATGAAATAGCTGCAAATATACGCGATAGTAAGGTTAAGCAGTTTACTTTTTATGCGGAATTTACGGGAATATATGAAGATGGAACGCGACGGCATTACGAATGTGAAGATTCTACGTACTATTATCATGCCAAGCGAAAACCATCACTTGTATGGAAGTATTAAAGAAACTTTTTAAAAAATTCAATGCGCTTCAGCGTCCAAGTTATTATCAAACGATCAATGGAGGGTAGTCAGGCAATGAAGGATTATAATGCTTATAAGGCAAGCCAGCAGTATGGGAAACCATAAACAAGGTTTAATCAGTAATATTAAAAAAATACAAAAAACTGGCCTGATATTTTTAGCCTTTGGACTTTCTTTGGTGTTATCAGGTTGCGGTAAGCCAATTTATATAGAAAGCTACGAGTTTATGAGTTATGATTATTTGCAAAAAACAGACACTGATGTGTCATATACTGGTACAAAACTAAACGATGATGCAAGCATATTTTTTTATATTAAGAATGCTGGAAATGTTGACAATGGAAAATATGAACGATTTGAATATGAAAATAAAGTTGTTATAACCTACAGTGAGCCGTATAAGGCGAGTCTCGGGGTTAGTATTTATACGCACAGTGAGTATGGAAACCCCAAAAATATTACTTTAAAACAAGGAAGCGTTACGATTGTTACAAAAAATGGAGATAAGCAGTATTTAGATATAGCAACTATTCAACAGGATCCGATAGCCATGCAGGGTTATGAAAACTATAATTATCGAATTAAATCGGATGACCCTAATGTTATTCTTCTAGAGTTAGATTATGGAGATACGAAAGAACTGGTGTCGTTCATGGAGAAAAATTTAAAAAACTACCATGATATCGACAAAATTGTCTTTGAAGCAACGTTTGAGGGAGAATATGAATACGGTGAAGTTAGGGAGTATGAAGGAACTGTGATACAAGTTCCGTACTATGATTTTTATGAATATTACTGGGGGATTTCAGTATGAACGATGACCCCTCGTATAAAGGTTTAGTTGGCTATGCTTTGAGCATGAGGTTACGGGCCCAAGCTGCCGCAGGTATTTACGATTGACGGTATGATTCGATAAACTATTGGTTTGAAAACCCAAACGCGCTAGTTTGCAGCCGATAGCTTAACGAAATAGTTGACCGTTGGGCCAAAGTTTTTTATATATTCAAGGACTATAGTATGTATTTAAAAAATATTTTTATTGAAAATGTGGGAGGCATTGAAGAATTTAATATTCAAGAAGCTAGCTTCTTGAATGATGATGGGAATCCTAGACCAATCATTTTAGTTGGCACAAACGGATCCGGAAAAACAACAGTGCTATCTAGTATTGCGGACGCTTTGTTTGAGCTTTCAAATAAAGTATTTCAGGATATTTTGCCACAAAATGCACTTGGGCATTCATACTATAAACTTAATGGAGTTATTAATCAATCAATAGGTAAAGACTATGGGTTTACATATTTACAATTTAAAGACAATGAAAACCCCTATGAATATATTGATAAAACTGGAAAGATTACATTTGAAGCATTTAAAACTAAAACAAAAAATAGTTCAAAATTTTTTCAATCAGAGTGGAAAGAAGATGAAAACTGTAAAATCTGTACGGATGTGAGAAAAACCAAGTCCTTTAAGAAGTTTGAGAAAGACTTTCGGGAAAACTCATACTGCTTTTTTCCTTCAGATAGATTTGAATATCCGCATTGGCTCAATAGAGGAAACGAAATAAATAACTTACAGCTTTCGGATAATATTAGACACGCTGGAAAATTAGAAAAGCCAATTTTAGCAAAAACGTCATTAAACCAAATCAAGTCATGGATTTTAGACGTTATTGTAGATTCTCGGTGTTCTGTAGAGCCTAATGAACGTGGTTATGAGTTTAGTCCAGAGGTTATACTTGGAAATATTCGTTCTCTCAAGCAATCAGTTGAAAATATTGAGAAAATTTTATCAAAAATAATGTGCGTTGATATTAAGTTTAAACTAAATTATAGAACTCAAGGGTTGGGGCGTTTAGGAATTATTAATAAAGAGACATGTGCGGATATAATACCAAGCCTTGATAATCTCTCTGCTGGCCAAAGTACGCTTTTAAGCATGTTTGCTTTAATTGTAAAGTACTCAGATTTGCAGGATCTTAATAAAAGCATCCACCTTGATGAGATTGAAGGTATTGTTTTAATTGATGAAATAGATTTGCACTTACATATCGAGTTGCAAAAAGAGGTTTTGCCAGAACTAATTAAATCGTTTCCTAAAGTTCAATTTATTATGTCGTCACATTCGCCGTTCTTTTTATATGGAATGGATCAAAAATTTAAACAAGATGTGTTAGCAATTAATATGCCTGAGGGAAATCTTATCTGTACAGATGATTTTACAGAGTTTGGAGAAGCATATGGTATTTTTAAGGATTTAACCAGTAGATATAAAAAAGAACGAGATGAATTAGAAAAGATAATAGATGAATCCCAAAAAACAATATTATTTGTTGAAGGTGAGTATGATGTAAGCTATTTGAAGAAAGCAGGTGAATTGCTAAAAAAAACTGAAATATTAAACAAGATAGAAATTCGTGCTGCAGGTGGATGTGGAAAGTTAAAGATTATTTGGAATACGTTCGATAAAAATAAAAAATTATCAGAGATTGTTACTCAAAAAATAATTTTGCTTTATGACTGCGATACAGATGTAAAAGATACAGAAAAAGGAAAAGTTTTTAAAAGAGCTATTCCAATGGTAAAACATAATATTATTAAAAAAGGAATTGAAAATTTGTTTTATAAACCATTACTTGAAAAAGCTATAAAAAGTGACGCAAAATATATCGATATTACAAACAAAACAACAAAAACAGAAAGAGGAATGGATGTTGAAGTTCCTGAAAAATGGGAGATAAATACAGACGAAAAAGGCAATCTATGCAAGTGGATTTGTAAATATGGAGAACAGGATGATTTTGAAGAATTCAAAAAAATATTTAAAATAATAGAAGATATAATCTCAGATTCAAGATCAGGTTGATAGCAATTAAATATTGCGGTTACTTACCGCTAGTTTAGCCAATCGCCCCCGTTGGGTATAAGGGTTTGGTGCGAACGACGGGAACGGAGCGGAAGCAGGTAGCAACAACCATCCGGCATCGGGGGTCTGCGGTACTGGGCGAGACTGTGACAATAGCGAGTGGTGCTACGGCGGGTGTGCAGGGGTCTGCGGTGAAGGCGGAACAGGCGTTGCGTATACAGGCCAAGGATGTGGAGATTGAGTCGGTAGCGGATAGCCATACGCATACGGATAAAACGCGAGCGGTGAATGGGGAGGTGCGTGTGGGACAAGAGGGTCCGAATGGGTCGTTGGGGCAGTCGGATTCAAAGACTAAGCGAGGGTATCTTCGGCAGGTGGTGAGTCAGGTAACGGGCCAATCGGTGGCCATTAATGCCGAGGAAGACCTGACGGTTGCGGGTGGCGTTGTGCGAGGTGAGACGGTGGCGGTGAATGCGGGTGGCGATGTGACGGTCCGTAGTGTGGTGGATGTGGACACGATGGAGCATACGAATCAATCGGCGACGGTTGGCACGGGAACGTTGGGGGGGTCGATGGGGTATGCGACGCATCGATCGGAGCGTGTGGGGACGGTATCCAGTATTACGGGCGAGTCAGTGGCACTCGAAGCGGATGGCGTGGCTGTTGTTGGTGGTGTGATTGCGGCGACGGATGCGGCTGGTGCGGATACGGGTGAATTGACGCTGAAAGCGAATCAGCTAACGGTGTCGGATGTGGCGTTAAAGACGGAGTCGGAGCGGTTGCAGTTGGGTGGTCGGACGGTGGGGTCTGGCGCTAGTGTACCGGCCGGCGAGTCGCATGCAACGGGCCAGACGACGGTATCGTTGGGCTATGGGAAATATGATAGACTGGATCGTGTGAATGGCACGATAGGAAATGGAACGGTTGAGGTTGGCAATGCGGACGCGTTGGCGGGCGTGAATCGGGATGTTGATCAGGTTCGGGAGACCGTATCCGAAACGGATGGCGGGTCGTTTGATGCGAGCTTGACGGTGGATCATCGGGTGTTTAGCCAAACCGGCCGAAGCGAGATGGGGTCTGAGTTGAAGGAATTGCCGGGGAATTATGGTCGTTCAGTTAGAAATGTGGCCGGAATGCCACACTACGCACGGAATATGTTGAATGATGTGGAGAAGGTGGAAGGTAAAAAGCCAATGGATCCTGAAAAAGCTGCATTGCACCAAATGGGAGTGAATCCTCGACAGCCAAATTTAAAATATATTAGTGAAAATGGTCACTATGAAAAAATTACTAATTATACTGGGCAGGTACTTAATGACAATTTAAATGATGCTAAAAATATGGGAACCTATAATTATTTTCATCCAGAAGACGAAAAAGTGAAACATTTTGTTTTTGATGTAATTCCTTGGTGGTTCTTTGGAAATTCGCCTTATGACACAACAAGTATTATCAAACGATCAATGGAGGGTAGTCAGGCAATGAAGGATTATAATGCTTATAAGGCAAGCCAGCAACATGGGAAACCATAAACAACGTTTAATCAGTAATATTAAAAAAATACAAAAAACTGGCCTGATATTTTTAGTACTTGGACTTGCTTTCGCGTTGTCTGGCTGTGACAAGCCAATTTTTATAGAAAGATATAAATTTGCTCTTTATAATTTGGAACAACAAAATATTAAGGTGAGGGATACTGGAATAAAACTAAACGATGATGCAAGTATATTTTTTTATATTACAGAGGCTGGAGGTTCTCATAGTGATAAATATGAACGATTTGAATATGAAAATAAAGTTGTTATAACCTATAGTGAGCCTTATAAAACTAGACTTGGGGTTAGTATTTATACACACAGTGAGTATGGAAACCCCAAAAATATTACTTTAAAACAAGGAAGCGTTACGATTGTTACAAAAAATGGAGATAAGCAGTATTTAGATATAACAACTATTCAACAGGATCCGATAGCCATGCAGGGTTATGAAAATCATAATGGATTATTTAAATCGGAGGACCCTAATGTTATTCTTCTAGAGTTGGGTTACGGAGATACGAAAGAATTGGTGTCGTTCATGGATAAAAATTTAAAAAACTACCATGATATCGAGCAAATTGTCTTCGAAGCAACGTTTGAGGGAGAATATGAATACGGTGAAGTTAGGGAGTATGAAGGAACTGTGATACAAGTTCCGTATTATGACTTTGATAAATATAACCCATGGCTGTCAGTATGAACGATGACCCCTCGTATAAAGGTTTAGTTGGCTATGCTTTGAGCATAAGGTTACGGGCCCAAGCTGCCGCAGGTATTTACGATTGACGGTATGATTCGATAAACTATTGGTTTGAAAACCCAATGCGCTAGTTTTTAGCTGTTTAATTTAAAACTATGAATAATTATTCAAAATTTGTAGATATAAATGCTGTTTTAAAAAAAGCAAAAATAAGTTTAAATTTGATTGAAGAAAAGTATAATGAATCTTTGCATGATCAAGAAATTTCAGCAGAGCTTTTGGTTGAAATAAAGGATTATTTAGGAAATTTAAGATCAGCCTTAGACTATTTAAGAAGAAAAGTATCAAAATACAATTTTCCTATATGCAAGACTGAAAAAGAATTTGAAAATGCTACTACCGATTTAAATAATGATTTAAAAATTGCAATAAAAAAATGGCAACCTTTTCAAAATAATCAATGGATTGAGTGGTTTAATACTTTAAATAACAAATCAAAACATATGACCTTAATTCCACAAAAAAGAAAAGAAGATGTCAGAGTTACTGTTTCATCTCCTAATAATGGGGGTTCTGTTAGTTGGGGAGATGGAGTAACTTTTGTTGGTGGAGTTAGTGTCATGGGGGTTCCGATTAATCCGCAAACTCAAATGCCCGTGCCAAATAATATCGTCAAAACAGAAAAAATAATATGGGTTAGTTTTGAATTTGAACATGAAAATTTACCATGTGGAATATCAGCACTTCCTTTTTTAAAAGAATGTTTTGATAAAATAACAAAGATGGTTGCTGAAATGGAAGTTCTTATAAAACAATAAGGTGTTTTGCCTCCGCTCCGCTACGGCAAACATTGCATATACTGAAACGTTACAGAGAAAAGAATTTGCCACCAATCTTAGCGAAGCCGAGCAAAGCCAGCAAAGCTGGCTAGAAAAACGTGAAATCGTCAGAACCGTCAGGTCGGCCGTGCCGGAGGGCTGCGGCTGGCGTGTACTTCCCCTGGTTAAGTCAAGGCAAAAAAGAGCGGCGTCGGTCTTTCTTAACTGGTGTCAGAGTGATAGGCCCCTATCTTAAATGGGGTCAGCAACCTAGGTCCCTAAATTCCCTAGGCCCCTAAATCCCCTAAAGGGGACTTTTGTGCATTTGGGTTGTTGAAATTATTTTATTTAAACTTGACCCAATGCTATGGTGTTGTCTAAACGTCACAGATAATGGATTTTTATTGAGATTATCCGTATATCAGTATTACAAGTCCCCTTTAGGGGATTTAGGGGCCTGGGGAATAAGTGCCTAGGTGTATTTAGGTGCCTGGGGAGTTTAGAAACTGGCCAAAACGGGCATTGGTTGGTATACTGAGTGCAGTACCTGCCCAATGGGAGACAGGATTTTGGTTAGAAGAAACTGGCAGTTTTCTCAAAAATCAATGCCAGTTCTTCTAAAATATTAAACATTAATTTCAATATTAATAATACTGAGAATAGGTATTTAATAATCTTTTCTAACATTGACATCACCTCCTAAAACATGGATATGTTGTTGAGGTGTGGCGAAAGCCAGCCCATTGTCGTCAGCCTGTGCTGACTAAACTAGAGTATATCAAAGCGCTCTTGGTTAGACAAATAAAAGGTCATATTAATTTATTGGATTGATTTTTATTGCGTTGAATACTGGAGGGGGCTGTTTCTGAGCGCGTGGAGTATCAGTAGGAGTTTAGAAACTGGCCAAAACGGGCATTGGTTGGTATACTGAGTGCAGTACCTGCCCAATGGGAGACAGGATTTTGGTTAGAAGAAACTGGCAGTTTTCTCAAAAATCAATGCCAGTTCTTCTAAAATATTAAACATTAATTTCAATATTAATAATACTGAGAATAGGTATTTAATAATCTTTTCTAACATTGACATCACCTCCTAAAACATGGATATGTTGTTGAGGTGTGGCGAAAGCCAGCCCCAGGCCCCTAAATCCCCTAAAGGGGACTTTTATGCTTTTGGGTTGTTAGCGCTACTGTATCTAAAATTAACCCAATGCTATGGTGTTGCCTAAACGTCACATACAATGGATTTTTATTGAGATTATCAGTATATCAGTATTACAAGTCCCCTTTAGGGGATTTAGGGGCCTAGGGAATAAGTGCCTAGGTGGATTTAGGTGCCTTGGGAGTTTAGAAACTGGCCAAAACGGGTATTGGTTGGTATACTGAGTACAGTACCTGCCCAATGGGAGACAGGGTTTCTTGTTTAGAAGAAACTGGCGATGTTATCCAAAATCAATGCCAGTTCTTCTAAAATATTAAACATTAATTTCAATATTAATAATACTGAGAATAGGTATTTAATAATCTTTTCTAACATTGACATCACCTCCTAAAACATGGATATGTTGTTGAGGTGTGGCGAAAGCCAGCCCATTGTCGTCAGCTAGTGCTGACTAAACTAGAGTATATCAAAGCGCTCTTGGTTAGACAAATAAAAGGTCATATTAATTTATTGGATTTATTTTTATTGCGTTGAATACTGGAGGTGTCTATTTCTGAGCGCGTGGAGTATCAGTAGGAGTTTAGAAACTGGCCAAAACGGGTATTGGTTGGTATACTGAGTACAGTACCTGCCCAATGGGAGACAGGATTGGTTGTTTAGAAGAAACTGGCTATAGTATCCAAAATCAATGCCAGTTCTTCTAAAATATTAAACATTAATTTCAATATTAATAATACTGAGAATAGATACTTAATAATCTTTTCTAACATTGACATCACCTCCTAAAACATGGACATGTTGTTGAGGTGTGGCGAAAGCCAGCCCTAGGCCCCTAAATCCCCTAAAGGGGACTTTTGTGCATTTGGTTTGTTGAAATTATTTTATTTAAACTTGACCCAATGCTATGGTGTTGTTTAAACGTCACACACAATGGATTTTTATTGAGATTATAAGTATATCAGTATTACAAGTCCCCTTTAGGGGATTTAGGGGCCTAGGGAATAAGTGTCTAGGTGTATTTAGGGGCCTAGTGAGTTTAGAAACTGGCCCAAACGGGCATTGGTTGGTATACTAAATACAGTACCTGCCCAATGGGAGACAGGGTTTTTTTAGAAGAGACTGGTCAAGGCCGCTATAACCGTTGCCAGCTCTTCTAGGATTTTAAACACTAATTTCAATATTAATAATACTGAGAATAGATACTTAATAATCTTTTCTAGCATGGTCATCACCTCCTAAAACATGGATATGTTGTTGAGGTGTGGCGAAAGCCAGCCCATTGTCGTCAGCCGGTGCTGACTAAACCAAAGTATATCAAAGCGCCCTTGCTTAGACAAACAAAAATTCGGTTTAATATAATTTTTTATTTTTATTACGTTAAATACAAACGGCTGTTCATCTGGCAAAATCCGTGGCTTATGCCGTCATTAATGTTACACTAATACGTATCAGTTTCGAATGAAGAATAAAACAGCGCAGTGCAGGAGTTGGGCGTATGAAGCTTTGGACTAAAATCTTGATAGGATTGTTTGCAGGGGCTCTATTTGGCCTATGGCTCCCATCGCTTGCCCCCTATACCAAGCCCATCGGGGATGGGTTTATCCAGTTAATTAATATGCTAATCGTGCCGTTAATTTTTTCATCCCTGTTGGTGGGTGTCACCAGCATCGATGATACCAAAAAAATGGGGCGCATTGGCTTAAAAACATTGCTGTTGTATTTGGGCAGTACTGCGTTTGCCATTACCATTGGGCTCCTGGTGTCCGCCAGTTTGCAACCCGGTGTTGGTGTTGATTTGGGGACCGCATCGACCGGATTGAATTCGCCCGCACAATCCTGGGCCGACACGCTGGTCTCCCTCATTCCCCGAAACCCAGTCGCCGCCATGGCCAACGGTCACATACTACAAATTATTATTTTCGCAATCCTGCTGGGCATTGCCCTAAACCTAACCGGATCCAAAGCAAAGCCAGTGATTGCGTTTTTTGATGGGCTCGCCGAAGGCATGTACAAATTAACCGGTATGGTGATGGCGCTGGCCCCCTATGGGGTGTTTTGTCTAATAGGCTATGTGGCCAGCCAGTATGGCCTAGCGGTGTTGTTGCCACTCGGAAAGGTGGTCCTTGGGGTGTATCTGGGTTGTGTCATTCACGCTGTTGTGATCCTGGGGGGTGCCCTGTTTGTCTTTGGGCGATTCAACCCCATTCGGTTTTTTAAGGGCATTGTCGATGCCATCGCCGTTGCGTACAGCACCGCCAGCAGTTCAGGAACGCTGCCCGTATCCATCCGGTGCGTACGAAAAAATTTGGGCGTATCGGATAGCATTTCCAGCTTCGTGTTGCCCATGGGGGCAACGATTAATATGGATGGCACCGCCATCTATCAAGGGGTATGTGCCATATTTATTGCACAAGCCTATGGCATCGAGCTGACTCTCGGGCACTATGCAACCCTTGTCTTAACGTCAACCTTTGCCTCCATTGGATCCGCAGGCGTTCCCGGTGCCGGTCTGATTATGCTCACCCTGGTGCTGAACTCGGTGGGGCTGCCGCTGGAAGGCATCGCCATTATTGCGGGTATTGATCGAATCCTCGACATGGCCCGCACAACCGTTAACGTGGTGGGCGACTGTGCCGTCACCGTCCTAGTGGCTCAGGGTGAAAATGAGCTAAATTAATAAGGTGTGGTATCATACTATTCAATTGGCTTAATACAATACAGTAGCGAGGAGTTGGATCACTATGTCATCAAAAATAAAAGCAATACAGGCCCGACAAATTTTAGATTCTCGGGGAACCCCTACCGTTGAAGTGGATGTTTTGTTGGAGTCGGGTGCTTTAGCCCGAGCCTCAGTGCCTTCCGGGGCTTCCACAGGGAGCCGAGAAGCCTGCGAACGCCGCGATGGCGATCCAAGCTGCTATGCCGGAAAATCCGTCTACCAAGCCGTAAATGCCGTTAACACCACCCTCAACGATGCCCTGATTGGCATGGATGTGATGGACCAAGCCGCCATTGATGCGCGCATGGTGGCCGTGGATGGATCCGCAGACAAATCGACCATTGGCGCCAATGCCATTTTGGGGGTGTCGCTAGCCGTTGCCCGTGCCGCCGCTCAGTCCGCTGGCATTCCCTTGTATGCCCACATTGCGGCCCTGTCTGGCAAAGCCGGCGTTCAATTGCCGGTACCAATGATGAATATTCTAAACGGGGGCGCCCATGCCAACAATCCGCTGGATATCCAAGAATTTATGATCATTCCCGTCGGGGCCAAAAGCTTCTCTCACGGACTCCAAATGGGGACTGAGATTTTCTACGCCCTTAAATCAGTGTTGCATCAACACGGCTTGTCGACGACAGTTGGGGATGAAGGGGGATTCGCACCGATGAGCCAATCCCATGAAGAAGCCCTTGGTTGGATTATGACGGCCATTCGCGATGCCGGCTATACCCCAGGCACGGATGTTAAAATTGCGCTGGATATTGCCAGCTCTGAGCTATATGCCGATCATCAATACCGATTTGAAAGCAACAACAGTGTGTATAGCAGCCATACCCTAACGGATTATTACCAAGCCCTCTGTCAACAATTTCCCATTGTCTCCATTGAAGATGGCATGGATGAATCGGATTGGGATGGCTGGAAAATCTTAACGCAAGGCCTTGGATCCACCGTCCAGCTGGTGGGCGATGACCTGTTTGTCACCAACCCCGATAGTTTACAAAAAGGCATTGATGCCCAGGTTGGCAATGCGATTCTCATTAAAGTGAATCAAATTGGAACCTTAACAGAAACGTTGGCGGCCATCCAATTGGCCCAATCCCATGGCTACGGGGTCATCGTCTCGCATCGGTCCGGCGAAACCGAAGACACGTTTATTGCCGATTTAGCTGTTGGAACCCATGCCGGCCAAATCAAAACCGGATCCCTATCCCGATCCGATCGATTGGCCAAATACAACCAACTCTTGCGCATTGAAGCCGAGTTGGGCACAACCGCCGTCTACCAATCCCCATTCTAAATGGCCCGAATCGCCATCGGTATTTTGGGCGTATGCCTGGTGGGATATTTGATGGTCGAAACGATTCACAATGTGTATCGGTATACGGCGTATCGGATCCAAGCCAACAAAAATCATGAAAAAATGATCGAGATGGAGTCCAAATTAGCTGTTATGACAGAAGAATTGGAAAGCATGAGCAATCTTGATTTTGTTGACACATTGATTCGAAAACGGTTAAATTACGTTAGTAAAGACGATGTTGTATATCAAATTAGGAGACAGCCATCACAGAATCAAATAACCCAAGTCCCACAGAAGTCCAGGCGCTGACTCCCGGATCTGTGTATACCGCAACCGTCACCAGCGTGGTGTCGTTTGGGGCGTTTGTGCGTCTGGAAACGGGCGAGGATGGCATGGTCCACATTTCGGAAGTGTCGGAAAACTATGTGACCAATATTACCGATATTTTATCGGTTGGCGATGGGGTTCAGGTAAAATTTTTGCGCCAAAACGATAAGTCTCAGTTGGAATTTTCCATTCGTCAGGTTCAATCTGAGGGGCCACGTGTGCCGCGCAGTCCGGCGGTTGCCAACGAAGCATTTGAAGAAAAAATGAACCAGTTTATGAAACAGGCGGACTCGGTATTGATCGATGTTCGACGCAATTTAAAAGTTAAGCAAGGCCTTGTTAGAAAAAAAAGAACCAGTCGAAAGAAGGGGTAAGTCCGTACCGGTTGATCGTGTTGCGGTAACAACAGCGCATTTGGATTGGTATCGAGCCCAAGGGGGCACCCTGCCAACGGGTGTGCTGCCCTTGCAAGACTATGACTATGATGGGGTGGAATTTACCTATTATTATGGGGATGATGGGGTGGATGCCAATCGGCCCGTGACCAGTTCGGATCGGGCGGCAATTCAGGCGGCATTGCCACCGATCTTAGCGTGGTTTCAGGCAGCTGGTCACCCTATTCAATGGCTGAGCCTATCGGACGTTCATTGGGGTGTGGATGGCCACCTGTACATTGCACCACGCTTTGTGCCCATTCCTCGGTTGGATAACCTGCTCCGGGCCCGTGTGAAACGGTCGC
>Ga0255759_10000395_pt1 | contig 39420 bp, 36 predicted proteins | sample 101ome_20_FD_179959 | JGI IMG/M metagenome (GOLD analysis project Ga0255759, IMG submission 179959) | Coastal salt marsh microbial communities from the Groves Creek Marsh, Skidaway Island, Georgia - 101404AT metaG (version 2) | ecosystem: Environmental > Aquatic > Marine > Intertidal zone >... | reverse complement strand
CATATCCCAAAACGTCCAGCCATCTGGATGCCTCATCCAAACTCGATTCCCTTCCTGAGAGAAGTTCTTTTCCATTGTATATTCATCAAACTCAAACTTCTCTAAGGGCGATGGTTGATCAATATGCCATGCTTTAACTTGCGGCGAGCGGTTTTGTGTACCATCTTCAGCAGCCATAGATGTCTTTGAATTACGATTGAGAAGATGATCAAATTCGTTGTTCCAACGAGTATTGAGTTCCCTCACTTTACGATAATTCTCTTCATTCCAATACGATCGGATTATCACACTACGGGCCAATTGTTGCTCCTTCGGTTTGGAAATGATTTGTTGAGCATAATGTCTTGCTCGTTCCCAACGCCCAGAGTTGTACGCACGACGCATGAGTGTACGTCGAATCATGGATGTCCATCGTACGAAAGAATAAGAATTTGCCTTGATTTCAAAGAAGAATGGTAAGGAACGCCGAAGCATATGTAATCCTCCGTCGTTCGTTAACTATTCATGGAAACCATTCTTGTTACTGGCGGAGCGGGTTTCATTGGCAGTACATTCTCGCGAATTGCACTCGAAAGAGGTTATTCGATTCGCATTGTTGACAATCTATCAACTGGAAGTCAAGAAGTAGCTAACGAACTACGACAACTCGGGGCAGACATCGTCATTGGTGATATCCGTGACCAAAACGTGATCGACTCCGCATTGGTTGGGGTCGATTTTGTAATTCATCTCGCCGCTCAGATTTCTGTTCCTCTCTCAATAGAACATCCAGAGGAAACTGCCGACATCAATATACGCGGCACTCAAATGGTCATTGATTGCGCTCTCAAACATGGCGTAAAGCGTCTCGTGATGGCATCAAGTGCCGCCGTATATGGGGAGAACACCAATCTTCCACTGCATGAAGATGATGGAGGTATGTTACTCTCGCCTTATGCTGAATCAAAATGGGAAAATGAAAAACAGATTCTACATTCAAGAGCCAATGGGTTAGAGTCCGTTGCACTTCGGTTTTTCAATGTCTATGGGATTGGTCAGCGACCTGACTCAGCATATGCTGCAGTAATCCCAAAATTTGTTGATCTTATCGTCAATCAACAACCCCCTTCTATCAATGGAGATGGATTGCAAACCCGAGATTTTGTTCACGTAAATGATGTTGTGCAAGCGATATTCAAATTTCTTGAACCGAATTGGGTTGGAACGAATTTTCACGTGTTCAATGTAGCAACACAAACAAAATTGTCCCTCCTTGAATTAATTGACCACATCAACACCTCGCTTACAGAGATTGAACCTCACTACAATTCGGTTGCTCCAAGCTTGGTCCTGAACGCGCAGGGGACATTCGCCATTCAATGGCAAGTAATGCAAGACTGATTGAAGAAACAAAGTGGCAACAGAGCGTCGATTTTTCCATTGGAATTTTTGAGTTGGTCAAGGAAGCATATCTCTCAAAGAGTAAGTAGAAACGAGTAAGAAGGTTCTTGGTGAATTCAAATGAAATTGCTATGGATAACCCATCGAAAGTTCTCTGACTTTTGTGCAACAACGCCCCTAGCACTTGCAAACGGTCTTGTCGAATTAGAATTCGATTTAACCATCATAAATCCGGATCAGGATGATTCACACAAGGATTCTGTTTGGAAACATATCGGGTTGGAAACAAATGCAGTACGCGGTTTTCAGAGCCGTTCTTTTTCGAAGAAAGTTCTCACACATCTCGAATCAATCGAATTGGAGTATGATGCATACATCATGGATTGGCAAGTTGGGACTAAAGTTGGGCGGCTGCTTTCCCAACAAAATCGGCCATGTTTCTTGATGGATCGATCTCCTCCTGCAGATTTGGGAATACTTGCTAAGATGCAATGGAGGGATTGGAAAGGTGCTTGGAAACTTGTCAAGAAGGGTTTGTTCACATCAGGATTTGTGGTTTCGAATGCTCATCTCCGATTTGTAATACAATCAACGAACATTCCTGCAACCAACATTTCGGTTCTTGAAGCAGGCGTAGTCACATCTGATGATGCAATTCCACTTTCTCGTGACGATGATGATGTGTGGAAATTTGTGTACCACGGTCGTTTGGATAAACACCGAGGAATTCTCGAATTCATGAAACACATCGTTGCTTGGAACAACGTCGGGATTGCTTGTCATTTGACGTTGATTGGTGAGGGTCCAGCAGTTTCTGAAATCAAAAAGACGCATGCAAAAAACCCGGCTTTTTTCACCCTCAAAGGCCGCATGCATCATCACGAAGTGCTTGAAGAATTGAAAGAGCATCACATCGGGATTCTGCCAATGCCAGCGACAAAGGTGTGGAAACTTGCTAGTCCGCTCAAGCGAGGGGAATACTTGGCTAGTGGACTGATGGTTGTTGGGCTTGACCATCAAGGTCATCGATTTGATGACGGGGTTGGTTCATGGATGCAGTTGCATAAAGCGCCAATCTTGCGGACAAAAATTTCCTCATTTCTCAATTCATTGAGCAATGAAGAATTCTCCGATTACAGTCAGTCTGCAATTGAATTTGCTCGTGAGCAACTTCCTTGGTCAAGAAGTATCGAAATCCTTGCGGATTGCATCCGGGGTGAGAGTATTGGCTGACATTTGTTTGGTTGTCACCAACGGATGTGACCCCGATCCGCGGGTTGAGCGCCATGCGCGTTGGCTTGTGGAAGGGGGACATAATGTGGCCATCTTCGCATGGGACCGAGCACACAATCTCGATGAAAAGACAACTCGTAACGGATACACGATTATACGCAATCGTATCGGTCAAAAGGCATCGTCATCCTCCCTAACTATACTACGTCAGAAAAAGAAATTTCTCAAATCACTTTCTGGTCGATTTGATGTTCTCATTCACAATGATTCGGATTCAATAGGAACCTCGAATCTTGTAGCAACTCACAACATTCTCGATTTGCATGACATTGCGCATGCATGGCCTGTTATGCAAAAAACCAGTTTTTTGAGAAGATTCCTGTCCTCAAGGATGAAAAAGCAATTGAGTAAAAGTACCAGTTCCTATGATGGATTCTTCACATCTTCACCAGGACTAGCTGAATATTTTGAACGACACTTCTCCATAGAGTCAACTGTTGTGCTCAATGTGAGAAACTCGAATCCTTCGCCTCGGCCTAGGCAAAAAAAGGTTGGATTTTTTGGCCGGATTCGAGATTATGATGCGATGGTATTGCTCATTGAAAGTTGCAAAGAAATAGGGTTCAGTCCAATCTTTGCTGGCGATGGTCCAGTTGTTGATCGATTAATTAACCGGTATCCAGATATTGATTATCGAGGACAATTTGATGAAACCAAACTCAGCAAAATGATGGCTGAAATTGATGTTGTGTTTGCAATCTATAACCCTGAGAAAGAAAACATTCGGCAAGGAGCCTTGCCCGTGAAGATGTTTGATGCTGCTGCATTTGGCCGCCCTACCGTCACAACTGCAAATGTTCCAATGGGGGACTTTTGCCTTGAAAACAAACTTGGTACTGTGGCCACATTCGGTGATGTACAAGCGGTGTCGAATGCTATCCTTGGTGCTTATGAATTGGATGTCGTCTCAAATCACACCGAAGAAACTGAACGAGAGAAATTTATGACGCTTGTTGAATCAATCCTTGGTACACATCTAGAAGGTTCGAGTTGACCCATTCGATTTTGTGTCCGTTTAGTTCATCGCCAGACTCAATCTCAGTTCCCAAAAGATTCCCGATTGAATCAGCCCAACACTCAATCGTCTCCTCATCAGGCCTAGAGATAATATCGGGAAGAGAATGAAGTGACCTTGACGCAAGCACAGGCGTTCCACATGCAAGCGCTTCAAGTGCGACCATTGGTTGTCCTTCATACGTTGAGGGAAGGAGCAAGAGAGAGGATTCCTGAAGTAATTTCACTTTCTCTTCTTTTGAAATCCAACCATGCGCAACGATGTTGTTCGATCCTTCAGGTGCTTCATTACGTCCGGTACAATGGAGAATGTGTTCTGAACCCCGTCGTTCAAGTTCATTCATGATTTTGAAGGCAAAATCATGACCTTTGACAGGATCATTTCGACCCAAGAGAAGGAGTTGGTTTGGAATACGTTTTACTGAATCATCGATGCAATGTATTGGATCAATTGGATTTGGTGAGACAATGCATTTCCCTAGAAAAGGAGTAATCAATTCCTTCCAACGCTCCGACAAACAGACGATTGTCGCTTCGCAATTCTCGAGTCGTTGTTTCAATTTCTTTGCACGATCTTTCTTTCCCAACCAAGCAAGGATGTTCCCGCTATGAATCTGGAAGACGATCTTTGCACCGAGTTTGGATGTATGTTCAGCAAGACGGAGTTTCCTAAGAAACGAATAATCTGAAGCTGCATGAAGATGAATAACGATATCATCGGTCTGGTTGATCAATTCTTCAAGACGATTCTTTGCCTTGTTGTAGACTTGAAGTTTGGAGAGGTAGGAGCCGCTTGAATGGCTTTCAACGGTTTCAACATTCCATCCTTTAGGAGGATGTGAAGAGAGGGTCCCAATAACCGTTTGAATGCCTCCAGGACTCGAAATCGGTCCAACATGAACCACGGTCGGCATGATTGAACTGAGAGGCCGTGCACACTTGACATCTATGGAAAAATACCCGTCTTGAGCAAGAATTTGTACGGAGAAGTGAAGAGGGATTTGAGAATCAAAGGGGCCATGCTGTTCTCTCCCGCTCTGTTTGAGATTGGGTTTGCAACACTTGCCGGACTGCCCTATCTCAAACAAGGGCTCGATCTCTTCATGGCGAGAAAGCGAGTCTTAATTCGCCCTGAGCAAGCGTTTTCCGGGACACTGACAATTCTTCTTCCGGTTTGGAATGAGGCCAGTGTTCTGCCTCAAAAATTGGACAACTTACGAGAAACATGTCAACAGTACAAAGCAAACCTCGTCATCATTGATTCTGCTTCAACAGATGAATCAGTATCGATCGTTGAAGCGTGGGATGGAAAAGAGGCGTTCCAATCCTACTCCTTGCTACGAATGGATGAGCGTAAAGGAAAAACGGCAGCGGTAAAACAAGCACTAAATCACATCAACAACTCATTCCAGAGTGAACTAATCCTGATGACTGATGCTGATGCAATGTTCGAAGCTAATACCGTTTCCAAACTATTGCAATGGTTCTCTAATCCTACCATCGGATGCGTTGGCGCTTCACCCAAGCGCCTTGGACAGCGATCTGAGGAGGCTGAACATCGAGCACTGTTCTCGATGGTCCGAAATCTTGAATCAAGGAGAGATAGCACTCCATTCCTTGAAGGATCGTGCATGATGTGGAGAAGAGAAGCATTGGATGTTGAGGCTCTCAACGTTCACTCAAATGCTGACGACGCACAGATTGCGACCAATGTTCGAATCAATGGATTGCGAACAATACAGGACCAAGATGCTTACTTCGTCGACCATGCCCCTCTTGAAAGAAAGGAACATTCACGACAAAAGGTTCGACGAGCACAAGGTCTACAACGCCATCTGCTCAGGCAGAGAAAACATTGGTTCAATCGCAGACATGGTCTCTTTGCAAGTACACTTCGGCAAGAAGCAGCACTCCATCTCCTCACACCACTTCTTCTCTTGGGTGCATTTGTGGCAATGTTGGCACGATGGGCCTCGATCGGAGTCGCAGAGATTGACTTCTCGAATGCTACACTCACAACCATGCACGTCGGTCTGTTTGTTGCTGAGGCGGTTGCAATCGTATCCTGGCTCTCTGTGCGTTATGGTATTCGATTCCCGTTGTTGAATCAATTTGGAGTCATTCTTGATGGGAATTTCCAACTCATTCGGGCACTGTGGAAAAGTGCACGGGGTTCATCCCTCCACATGTGGGATCAACACCTTGACGGTCGGAATTAAAAAAAAAAAGGCCCCCCCATACGCCGGAACGCATGAGGGGGCGGATTCACACAAACTCAGTTTGTGTGGTTACAACACAGGTTTACCTTGCTTAATTTCAAGCGAGGTTGGTTTCAGTAGACTCGTAGATGAGCTTGTTGCTCGCACGGTCTAGAACCTTAACCTGAACGGTGCAGGCGGTGGAACAGATGTCATCTGATCCTTCCTTGATGGTGATTTCTTCACCAAATGCCCACTTTCCGTCACCGTTGTCAGCGACTACACAGCCAGTATCAGCTGTTTGGTCAGGGTTGGTGCACTCTGTGTAAGCGCCACCAGCGTTCATCTGGACGATGACAGTAGCCCATGAGAGCTCCTTTCCTTCATCCATAGCGACGTAGACAAGGTCTTCGCCGGATGCTGCTGTTGGTGTGCCTGCTGCATCGTCGACGCTAAATCGGTACATGGAGAAATCTCCATCTGTGTTACCTTCAGCGAGCTGGGATGCCCAGACGTACAGTACACCTGCCAAAACCACAGTGATCGCAACCATAAGGATGGTAGCGATAACCGGGCTGACAGCTTCTTCATTTCGGTTTTCGTTTTGCATATTTTTGTCCTCCAAAGCCCATAGTGGGCGCATTCTTCCCACCACAGAGATACTATTTAAACACATCGGGATAAATCGATGAAATCGAAAAGTTATTCGCGATACTGCGGCTCTATTTTAGAAAGGAAATTAAATTCAAGGATCTGCTCCGAGTGGTACAATGGGTTTGTAGAACTGGTATAGTTTTCACTAAATTATAACAAAATGGGTGAACAGGGTGAGAGCTTACGGAGAGGGGATGGGATGCACTCAACGAGAACTTCACAGCCCTGTTCGATATATGGTATGCACTTCGCCTTTATATGCGTTATCTGTGATTCAAAATTTTGTACCGGTCGAGTCTTCATTCAACAGTTAGGATCTCTGGCCCGCCGTCGGTGACGAGTACAGTGTGTTCAAACTGGCAAATGTTGCCACCGTCCTTACATGCAAGAACGTGGTACGTCTCTAAGAAACGAATGCTAATCAACTTCTTAACCAAAGCCCTCCACTTGCTTTGTCGTGACGCCTCATCAGCATCTGGGAACGGCTTCTCAAGCATTGGATATGCCCAACGCTCCGCAAACGGTAGTGTTGAGTATCGTTCCTCGAGGTTACGGGCCATCTGGGCTCCAAGTGGCTTTAACTGACCTTTTGCTCGTGCCTTTCTTGAAGTTGTCATCCCCGTAATTCTGTAGATGTTGGACGAGTTTGGATTACCAAGATTCTTGATCATACCGGAAGAACCTGTTGTGTTGAAGGGTTCGATCGCATAGATTCCACCTTCCTCGACAACGCCCTTGAATCCTTGATTGTCAGGACCACAGGCGTATGATGGGACAGAGACCCCTGCATGGAGTTCCCATGGTTTCAACTGATGGCCGCAGAGGTTGCGGATGGGTTGGAACCCAGCATCGAGAGATGGTTGTGCAGCAGCTTGGCCCACTTTGTACCATGGCGTCCCAGGGTGGAGCATCTCAATGGCAGCGTCACGGGCTTCCTTTGCCGCTTTGATTTGCTCGGTGTGTTCGTTGCCGTTACCGATTTCAAAAGTCAATGCATTGTCTGCGATGTGCCCCTTAATGTGAACTCCAAAGTCAATCTTGACGCAATCGCCTTTCTGAAGAACCATTTCGCCATCCCAACCTTCAACTTGATTGACAGCATGATCGGTTGTGAAGTGTGCTGCAAGGTCGTTGACAGCTATTGTTCCCGGGAACGCAGGTTTACCCCCGTGCCTGTGAATATAACGCTCAGCCGACTCGATAACTTCGTGGAACGTTTTTCCAGGGGTCAGTTCAAGCTTCATGGCCTCAAGAGTTCGGCGGGCGACATGGCCGGCATCTTTCCAATATTTCAGTGTCGATTCTTCCACCAAGTGACCACGTCACGCGAAGGTACAACGCCTTCTCTGATAATAGTTACCAATGGCTCGTCGGCATCCAAGTCGATTTTGACAAAGGTGCTTCCAGGTCCTGTTGCTCGATTTCCAACAACAACAGCAACATCTGGTAGTCCGAGTTTGGCAGCAGCTTCAGTCACGGTATCGGCCGGTTCTTCACCCGCTTCGTTTGCGCTGGTTGCTGTTACTGGACCAACCGCCTGCGCAAGTGCCCGAGCTGCAGGGTGTTCGAAAACACGAACAGCAATTGAATGACCTCCAATTCGTGAATCGAGAAATTGTTTGGCGGGATAAACCACGGAAAGGCCTCCTCGTGGGAACGATTCGACAAACTCGACCATACGGGGATCAATATCAACCAAATCAGTCACTTGGTCGAGTGAGGCTACACCGATTGAAACCGGCTTGTTTGCCGATCGTGATTTGAGTGCAAACAACGTATCGAGCCCTTCTTTGGTTGGAATGCACCCTAATCCGGGTAGCGTCGATGTTGGGTATGCAATGACGCCTCCGTTGTTGATGTAGGCGATTTGCTCATCTGTGATGATTGTCATGCCATCACTCACGCGTCCAGATGGAGATGTGTTTGTTCGCGATTTCTTCAGCAAGTTCTTTGTCTGCTGTTTTCACAAGCAACTTTCCACTCGGATAAAGCGTAAGATCGGCATCTCCAGTAAAAGTCCAGACCATTCTTGATTGGACTCCTGCTTCGAATCCGCTTGCAATGATTTTCGCACCAACTTGGTCCAAGTCGATCGAAGTCACACCATCTGGGACAATCTGCCATGATGCTTGATTACCGCAAAGTTCCATTGCGAATCCATCACTCATGTAAACCCCTCAAAATTCTGGCTTTTTGGGTGATCCCGATGGAGGTCCGGAAGGTGGACCGCTCGGAGGGCCTGATGGTGGACCACTTGGAGGGCCCGATGGTGGACCACTCGGAGGACCGGACGGTGGACCGCTTGGCGGACCACTCGGAGGGCCACTTGGAGGACCCGATGGGGGGCCGGACGGTGGACCGCTTGGAGGACCCGATGGGGGGCCGGACGGTGGACCGCTTGGCGGACCGCTCGGAGGGCCCGATGGAGGGCCGCTTGGGGGGCCCGAGGGCGGTCCGGAAGGAGGGCCTGATGGCCCGGGTGGAAGTGGAGGTGGCGTAACTTCTGTGTGAACGGTTGGTTCTTCCACAGGCTCAGAAGGTGGAGACGGTATTTCTGCCGGTGCTGATTCAACCGGAGTTAGCGGGGCTTGCGTTAACAAATCAACAGCGTGTTCTGCTACTGGTTCATTGACAACTGGTGTTGACAAGAGTGGGTCAGAGGTAGGGGCACGAAGCAACGGATCTGCGACTTCTGGCGCCGGTGAGTCGTTCGCCTTCTGTTCCCATGGAGGCGTCCGAGGACCATCTTCTTCAACAGTATCGAAAGTACCAGCGCTGATTTTCGTGGTTCCTCCTTCAGAATTTTCGCCAAAGAACGTTGTCATTTGTACTTGAGTTGCATCAATGAGTTCTCGTTCCTGAACGTTGCCAAAGTCACCTAGATTATCATTGAAAGCTCCAGAAAAGAGACTTGAGCCAACTGCATTTCCGATTTGTCTGGATTTTATTTGTTGGAACTCAAAGTCTGCGTCATAAGGTCCGAGCGAGAGAGTTTGTCCTTGTCCAGAGAGCGAGAACGTCCAATCTCCATCGGTGAGTTTGAATGCAAATGAGAACGAACGAGTCAAACCTGGTCCAATGGAGGATACCCCTTCAATAGGCTCGACGGAGGTACCTAAACTGGTCTTGATCGTAGCGGAAATCCCGCCGATTGGGATGGCCGATTCGTTGGTGAGATTCAGAGACACTTCAACGATGTCCTCATCGTCATCATCGATTTCCATTCGAACCGTTTGCAATATAACCGAAAGTGAACCAGCCGTTGCCGAATGTTCTTGACTCATCTCTCTCACCTGTCATCCGTAGGATGTTCATCACTTTAAGTTCAAGCGCGTATCGCTTGGTAAGGACCAATCAACGGCCGCGACAGTGTGATTGCTGACATCGATCGATGTTCGGTATTCAGCAGACTTGGATCGTGCACGAAATACATCCCTTATTCCAAACAGCCATCCGAGAATCGGTATGAGGTAGCGAAGTTTGTGAAATGCACGTGGCCCAAAATGATGCAATTCAAGCAACGTTCCGTTATCATGAACAATGGCGATACGAAAGGCTCGCTGACCAAGCGATCGGCCGTAGGCCCGTCCCGTGTATTTCCAATACAACCAAAGAGAAGCAAAGAAAATGATCCAGGTAGCGAGGAACGACATGGCGTAACGTACATCTTCCCAGAGGTAATACCAACTGAAAAGAATTTCAAGAAACATAAATCGAGTTAGGCCGTGAAGAAGAAGAGACATTGCGATAACATCGATAGCAAATGCGGCAATGCGTCGCCAAACAGGTGCGATAAGCATCCCCTCTGGTGCGCTCTGGAGAACTTGCTGAGCAAGTGTCCCGCCTTGGTAAACCGTAACTGGGCTTTCCGCCATGATGTGCCCAGTCGCTGTTCGTTGTTGAACCTGCGCGTTAGCCATTGACCAAATGCCAAGCAAATAGACCGCGTTCTTCGGCCCAATCCAGCCATGAACGCCACGTTGGGTCATAACGCAAGGTCTGCGGATCTCCGACGACAACAAGTCCTCGTTTCGCACGTGTAATGGCAACATTCAGGCGACGTTGATCGCTAAGGAAACCAACGATGCCATCTGGATTGGATCGAACAGCAGAGAAGATAATGATGTCTTTTTCCCGACCTTGGTAACCGTCAACAGTATTGATTTCAAGACCTGCAAATCGACCGCCTTGTTCCCGCTCTTTGTTGCTATCGAAAATATCTGAAAGTGCTCGAACCTGCCCGCTGTATGGCGTAATGATGCCTACTTCAGAAGCTTCGACGTCACCCGGTTCCAACAGACCTTGAACCAAATCGTAAATTCGTGCCGCTTCAATCGGGTTGCTACGGCTACCTCCTTCTTGCTCTTCATCTTCAACGCCTGAAATTGGAATAAAGGCAAACGGGAGATCCCAATCAGGCCACAGGATTCCAGCAGGAGCAGGGCGTTCAGCCGCAGTGCAGCCGTCATTCAATCGGTTATCGTAAAATCGTGCACTCGGAAATTCACGCAACACCGGATGCATTCGGTATTGTACATCCAGAAGCTTCGTTTGAATCCCTACATCAATCAACCGTTCGAACAAAGAACGCCCAAGTCCTCCTTGTTCAGCCTTCTTTGAAATGACCGTAGGAGGCAACTGTTTGTGATCACCAACCAAAATCAGTTGCCTACATCCCTTAGAAATGGGGATCAGTGCACTCGGTTCGACTGCTTGCGTCGCCTCATCCATCAAGACAATGGGGAAGCGTCGTCCATCCAGAATCCGGTGCCCTGAACCAATATTGGTTGAACAAATCACCTCTGCATTGTCCAAAACAGAGGCAATCATTTCTTTCTCAAGTCGACGAATCTCCTTCTTGTTGTGTTGAATGTCTCGATGCGCCAATCCCTTTTCTCGCCCTTTCAATTTCGGAAGAGCGCGGTGTACTTCATCCATTTCATCGCGGACGATTGCAATTTCATCTTGCTTCGGGTGCTCCTCGAGTTGAGCATCCAGCGTAGCCATTCGCAATGTTTCTCGAACTTTGACAGGCCGACCAATTCGGACAGCTCGAATTCCCAAATCCAGCAACTCTTCCAAAAGATTGTCAACGGCAACATTGGATTCCGCAGTAGCAAGAATTGGTCCACGTCCTTCGCGAGCAAGTTGAGCAAGGGTAGCTACTGCTGTGTGCGTTTTTCCTGTACCAGGGGGGCCTTGTACAATGGTGACTCGGCGCTTCATTGCCTCATCCATGGCTTCAGTCTGAGATGGATTCATCTCAACATCAACCCTCTCGGCACGATTGAATTTTCCTGAGATTTTTGGTGTCATGGAAGCATTTTCTTCCGGGTCATGGACTTGTCCAAGCAAGACATCGCGTAGGATGGTTCCTCGATCGCCTTCTACTGAATGGAACATTTCGAGGGCTTCTTGCATACGGTCATGTGCCACACGATTTGCACCACGATCGAGGCGCCATGTTCCTTTTCTGAGGTCCTTAGGGCGCTGGCCTACGACAACACGTAGGCGTGTTGGCCCCCGTTCAAGGACGATTCCTTCGATGGTTTTCTCACCAATTGGTTTGGAACGACTGATGACAACAATGTCGCCATGCGTGAAGCGATGTTGCCCAAGATGTTGACGATCTGGATGTTCGAAAACCAATATGTCTTCACCGTACAACGTCCCATTGGTTCGGCCTCTTAGGCCAAGAAGAGCAAGTCCAGAAGCTTGCAGTCGATGATGCGACCACGATGACCAACGCTCTTGAATCATCGAAGTTTCTTCTTGCAATTCATCTTCAAGGAGAGACGTGAAATGACGAAAATGATCTTGGCCTCGTCGCCAGATACCTCCTTCTTCACCATCCGGTTCAGGATCAATCCCTAGCGAGGAATTGTTCATGCGCCGGACCTTTCCTCGCTCGCCCATGGTTTCTCCACCGGTTGCCAACATTTCAGACTATGGCGAATGATGCGTTCACTGTCCATGGGATGGTGATGCTTAAACCACAAGTGCCTACCGAGAAAGTAGGCGAGACCATGTTTTGGAAGCGCAAGAAAGATGGGATTGAGGAGGGAAATCCTTGTCCATTTTGTGGTGCTCAAAACGAAATTGATGCCACTACGTGCGTTCAATGCTACTATGACTTGAACAAGCCAGCCCGGGACCAACACCTCGAGGTGGCATCCGATGTCCAAAATGACCTCCTCTCCACACTCATGGACAACGATGATGGCAATGAAGAGGAGGAGTTTGCTGTTGAAGCGGTGCTTGATCTCGAAGATGTCACCATTGAAGTCGATCAATACGATGATTCGCTTTCCAGCGAAGGCTTTTCTTTCATTGATAGTGAAGGGCCAACCTTATCCGAAACCGTCGAGTTTGAAACTCGTGAAGAAGTTGAGTTGACAACCGAAGATGCTCCGATTATCGAAGAACGGTTTGAACTACCTGATTCTGATCCGCTTGATGAGGTAGAAGAGCCCATACACACCGGACAGGGACAATTGATTCAAACTCAAGATGATGAAGCAGATGTTGACTTCACTGGGACGGTTGGCCCAGATCCAAATGCCATTCCAGACCTCCCTGAAACTGAAGAAGATCTTCCAATACCTCCTGAAGAGTTCACAATTCCTGATATTCCAGAGGATCTTGACGAAGAGGAGAATGCAATACCCGAACTTCCTGAAATCGAGGCTGTTCCTGATTTGCCTGACGATGAGCCTGTTCCTAAGTTGCCAGATGATGAGGCCGTGCCCGAACTTCCCGACGATGAAGAATTCGAATCCACGCCTGAACAATCAGAATCTAAGGACGTTGTTGCACCTGAAGTTCCAACCAGTACTCGGATTTGGCCATGGCCTGCAGGAGAGCCGATGGATCCAAGAGAAGTGCATCGAATCGTCGTTGAATCGCTAGGATTGGTACGTGCAGGACGTATTGCTGAGGCAGAACACAACATAGATGCCCTTGGCCCTCAACTTGGTGAAGATGTTTCTTTGCTGTACCACATTGGTCTCATTCTGCAACAAGCTGGACGTGCGGAACATCTCAATTGGATGCTTGAAATGGCACGACGCGTCCATCCAAACGATGAGGATGTAATGAATGCCATCGCACATTTGTCTGCATGAGGGATTCTATGCCGCCAACACCCAATCTTCCCGATTTGGAGGACGGATACTCCCTGCGTCCGGTTTCAAAAGCGATTTTACCGATGGTCATTGAAGCGTATACAGAAGACCCTGAATCGGCGAAGGCGGCTTTACCTTGGTTGAGAAGCGATGAGGACATTACCCGACAATTAGCCGATATGTTGCATGATTTGGAACATCTTTCAAATGCAGACCGTGTTCACTTTTGGTCCATTCATGATGGACAAAACACGTTCATTGGTTTGATCGGACTGGGGGATGAAATGCAACTGGTTCATTCGAATTATAATCTCGGATACTGGGTACGTAAGGGTTTCAGAAATCGTGGCATTGCTTCAAATGCAGTCGATGCAGTCCTTGGATGGCTCGATTCGAGGGGAACAATGTTCCGAATTGAAATCACTGTCCACCCTAGAAATGAAGCAGGCCTGGTCACCGCTGAACGGATCTGTCAACGATGGAATGGCCAAATCATTGACGAGTTTATTGGCATTGAATTAAACGACAAAACGGTTCCACACAAAATCCACGTCATCGATTTGCCCCGGATGTGAAGGGTTTGCGACGGACGTGGCTGACCATCGATACAGATGACCTGCGACACGTTCCTTCCAACCAAGGACACCCAACTCGCTCGAAGCCTGATTCAGAACTGCCGGATGTTTCGGAACAATTCAGACGAGGTTTTCAGGAATTCGATGCGTGGATGAAATCACATGAGTATCCAATTACAATGTTCATTATTGCAGACCAATGCAAGTCAGAAGAATTTCTACAAATGATGAGCAGTCTTTTGAAATCTTATGGCGGACGTATTATCGTTGGATGTCATGGTTTGCACCATCGAAGTTGGTCCGCCTGGCCAAAAGATGTTGAAGGATTTTCATCGGATTTGGCCACCTCCATTGATCTTCTAGAAGGTCATTTTCCTGAACATTTCAGACGATGGTTTCGATCTCCTGCGGGATATGTTGCTTCATGGATGATTCCAATTCTTGAACAACAAGGATTCCTCGTCGACTCTTCCATTAATCCTTCATGGTTGGTCAACAAAAAATACGGAAAGGGCGAATCTTGGAAAACGGTCCAATCAACTGTTCAGACGAGCAAGATTATCGAACGACCTTGGAAGACCCGGTGGACACTCCCAACGTGCGGCCCAGCACAACACATCCCAGGTTTGCGTTGGAATGCAAGAGGAGCCTGGAAACGATTGTCAAAACCTCTGACCGTTGAGGAAATTGAGTACGTTGAAGATTCAGAGATTGAATTGGATACTGTTTACTGGCACATTCTCGATCATGCAAGAAATGACGGAACGTGGGTGCCGCCTATCAAAGGCTTGTGATGTCCGTTCGTTCAGTTGACACCTCGAACTTCGCCATAGCATCGGCGTAGACAGATGCGTCCAATTGTCCTTCACGGACCAAAGAAGAGAGGGCTGCGAGCGCAACGGCTTCACCGTCGATCTCAAAGAAGCGCCGAAGGGCAGGACGGGTGTCAGAACGACCGAAACCATCTGTCCCAAGTACGGTGTAAGGGGCATTGACCCATTCCCGAATCATCTCCGGAACCGCAGCAACGTTGTCAGATACGGCGACTATCGGTGATGTGCTTTCACCAAATTGTTGCTCTACCCATGTTGATTTCATCGATTCTCCTGGATGCAGTCGATTCCATCGAGATATGTCCATGCCTTCTCGTCGAAGTTCTCCATAGGATGTTGCAGACCATATTTCTGAGCGTACCCCAAAGGTTTCCAATTTCTCAACTGCATCCAAAACTTGGAGCATGATTGGGCCAGAACCAATCAGGCGTACAACAGGCCCATCACCTGAAGGCGCATCGCGTAATTTGTACAATCCCTTCAGAATACCTTCTTCGCAATCCTTCGGTTTCGCAGGCATTGGATAATTCTCGTTGTAAACGGCGAGGTAATAGATAACATCACTATCCTGCCCACACATCTCGGCAATACCTTGCTTGATGATCGTGGAAAGTTCGAAGGCAAAGGCTGGATCGTAAGCACGTACAGCCGGATTGGAGTGTGCCATCAACAAAGAGTGCCCATCCTGATGTTGTAGGCCTTCTCCATTGAGCGTTGTTCGTCCCGATGTCGCTCCGATGAGGAAGCCACGCGCACGCGAATCTGCTGCCGACCAAATCAAATCAGCAACGCGCTGGAATCCGAACATGGAGTAGAAGATGTAGAATGGAATCGTGGGGGTACCTTGAGCAGCGTAGGATGTTGCTGCAGCAATGAACGATGAAAGCGCTCCAGCCTCATTGATTCCTTCTTCAAGAATCTGCCCTTTTGCAGACTCCTTATACTTCATCAGAACCTTGTGATCAACGGGTTTGTACAATTGGCCTTCGGGATGATAGATTCCAAATTCGGAAAACAGGGGGTCCATACCAAACGTTCGTGCCTCATCTGGAATGAGAGGTACAACTCGCTCACCAAAGTCCTTGGTTTTCATCAGACCACGCATGAGACGAACGAATGCCATGGTTGTAGAGACTTGAGAGGTTCCCTTTGTTCCATCGTCAAACTCAGCGTAAACCGAATCTTCTGGCAGTGTGAGGTTTATTTCAGGCACGCGCCGTTCTGGCATCGGCCCCATCATGGCAATTCGTCGCTTCTTTGCATAGGCGACAACATCTGGAACTTCGTTTGGATGAATGAATGGAAGTTTTTCCAAGTCTTCATCTGAAAAATCAAGACCCATAGCGTCTCGAATCAAGCGCAAATCTTTCTCATCAGCCTTCTTCTTCTGATGTGTCGTGTTTCGGCCAGCAAAAGCAGGACCGAGTCCGTATCCTTTGATGGTTCTTGCAAGAATGACGGTCGGCTGGCCCTTGTGTGCACAAGCCGCTGCATAGGCGGCATGAATCTTGAGGAAATCATGACCACCGAGATCTTCGGTTAAGGCTTCAAGTTCTTCATCGGAATAGTCAGCGACCATGGCAGTTAATTCCTCACCAGCAAACAATTCTTTGCGAATAATTGCGCCTTCAGCCGTAAACAGGCGTTGTTCATCACCATCAACAAGTTCTGCGAGACGCTTTGCCAATGTTCCGCTTGTATCCTTTGCAAACAAAGCATCCCATGAGGAGCCCCAGAGAATCTTGATGACGTTCCAACCAGCTCCACGGAATCGACCTTCGAGTTCTTGAACAATCTTTGAGTTGCCGCGAACTGGTCCATCCAGTCGTTGGAGGTTGCAATTCATGGTCATGACGATGTTGTCCAATCCTTCCCGTGCTGCGAGTGCCAACTCGGAAAGCGATTCGGGCTCATCGGATTCTCCATCTCCCATCGTATACCACACACGAGAAAGTGTAGTATCGGCAAGTTCACGGTGGTGTAAGTATCGATTGAAGCGTGCTTGATGGATGGCCGTCATTGCTCCAAGACCCATCGAGACGCTCGGATATTCCCAAAAGTCCGGCATCAGCCTCGGATGTGGGTAGGATGAAAGTCCGGCACCTCCAACCTCTTGCCGGAAATTGTGGATGTTATCATCGCTCAATCGTCCTTCAAGCCAAGCGCGAGCGTAAATTCCGGGGGATGCGTGTCCTTGCCAATAGACGTGATCGCCCCATCCCTCGCCATCTTTTCCTCGATAGAAGTGGTTCAAACCAACCTCCCAAAGATGAGAAACCGAGGCATACGTTGAGATATGTCCGCCAATACCATCGACGTATTTGTTGGCACGTGTGACCATCATCATCGCATTCCAACGATTGATGGTATGAAGTCGCTTTTCCATGTCAAGATCGCCAGGGTAGGACCCCTGCATGTCTGGGGCGATGGTGTTGAGGTACGGTGAGGTGGTCGTGTCAATGTCGATGCCTGCATCTGCGCCTGCTGCGACAGCACTGTGAAGCAATCGTTCTGCGCGTTGAGTCCCTTGTTGTTCAACGACTTCCTTTACCGAAAGTTCCCATTCATGGGTCTGAACGGGGTCCTCATCTGGCAAAGAGTTGTGAGCGCCGGAACGTCGCACCATGGTCCCTCCATTACAACCCTCGAGCAGGCATGACTTGAACCCCTCGCTACCTTCACGATGCTCGCTAGACGTTCGATTGGCTCTCATATCGAGGCTTGGAGCATTGAATTCATCAGGCACACCTTACCGATTCACCAGCCCATTCAAGTAATTGATAACCGGGGTTTATCACCGAACTACGGTCGATTTCAACGCTCTTCCACCCCGCTGGCAAATCATCCAAACCTGTATAGTCAACTACAATCCAATGGACATTCTTCAACATTTCACACTGCTGTAATTCAGATTCCCAGCCACTTTCTGCGGTTCGCCAAATCGCCGTATTCGACTTGTCACTCTGTGGGTCGAGCGTGAGATGCATGGTATACATTCGGTGCATTGCCACGTTTGAATCCGAAATGAAAAGAATGTCTTGACCCTCTTCGATCTCACCGTTGAGTTGTTGACCGATAACCTCGGTACCTCTTTCACCTGTTGATAATGCAAGAACGGCGATATTTGTTGCAATCATACCAACAATGAATAGGTAAGCAATACGCTTACCTTCTTCCGAAACCAGTCGATAGGACCTGTCATTCATGAAGCGAATGTACAACAATGGAACAAAGAGGAGAGTAAGGTAACGAGGGTTGTTCCGTAAGGTCAAAAATATGTCAAAGAGGCTTGCCCCTGAAAGGTTGGCTTCACTGACCCACAAACCTGCTACCCAGCCGATCAAGCTCGCTAGTGCAACATAGGTTCCTTTTTGCAAGAGGAATGCATCATTGTCCTCTATTTCGGGAGATGGTCTGGCAAATAAAACTGCAAAGTAAAGGAAAATTATTGCCCCCAGTACGGATGCAAAAAATGCAACCACGATGTCAATTGTTAGCAGACTCACTCCGTTTCTGTACACCACGAACAATTCTACGAATACGGCTAAACAAACATAGCCGACGATGTTTAGGCTCACTCTTTGAACGACAGCGAATCCGCCAATGGCTACGAGTGGCATCCACAGCGGCATGCCTTTGAATGATGCAATTACAAACACAGCAATGGCAGGGAAAATCCACCATTTGTATTCGCCTCTGTTTTGTAAAGCTTTGATGATGCAAAATGTTGCAATTGTTACGATCATCAAAATGGCTGGTTCTTGATAGAATCTTCCTGTTGCTCGAATCAATGGCGGATAGATGGAGGCAAGTGCTGTGATTTCCAAAGCACGTTCTTCGTCAAACAAGTACTTCGTCGCAAGAAAAATAGTCGAAAGACAGACTAAACCGATCATAAGCGATAGGGCGTGTAGTGCTCCTACAGAGGTGCCGATAACAGTGAACCATATCTGAATGAGCAAATGCCAAGCAAACCACTTACCATCGGAAGGCGTTTCTTCAGGGATTGAGCCTTCATTCGACTCTTGTCTCAATTTGCCCCATTCAAGATGGCCTTCACCATCATCCATCTCATCAGTAACATATGTTACATGTACGTGAGCATCAAGTCCTAAAGGCATCATGAAAGCAGCAAGGACGTGAAAGGCAATACCGACCATGAGGATGACTTTCCAATGTCTCCTCTCCATGACATCTCCTGCAGCGGATTGGTCTTGAGTTCTTTGCAAATGTTCCATCTACAATCGTGATTTCAAATCTCCATCCTTTCTTCCATCCCGATTTCCTTCTTACGACCGCAGAGCCAGAGGGTTGGGTTCAACTCTCTCGGATGTCTGGAGGTGTCATGAGCGGAATCTTGGACGGGATCAACATTCTCGACCTTTCTCGTATTTTAGCAGGTCCTTACACGGCACAAATGCTCTCCGATTTAGGTGCAAATGTGACCAAAATCGAAGCACCTTGGGGCGATGATACGCGAGGATGGGGCCCCCCATTTGCGACTGATTTTGATGGTGAGCGTGTTGCGGCGTATTTCCTATGCTGCAATCGAGGAAAGTCGATTCTGCAGATGAACCTAAAAGAGGAGAAGGACCGATTGATGGAACTAATTGAATGGGCCGATGTCATCGTTGAGAACTTCAAGCCAGGTACGCTTGAACGGCTCATTGGCACCCTTCCAAACGACACCATCGTTTGTTCCATTTCAGGATATGGTGCAACAGGGCCACGACGGGACGAACCTGGTTACGACCTCGCACTTCAAGCACGAAGTGGCATCATGAGCATCACTGGAGAAGCCGAAGGCGAGCCGGTCAAAGTCGGCGTCGCTTGGATCGACATCATCACTGGGTTGTATGCTGGAAATGCTATTCTTGCAGCCCTGCTTGATCGAGAACGAACGGGTACCGTCCGACACATCGATGTCAGTTTGTGGGATTGTGCCGTAGCTTCTTTGGCCAATCAAGCACAGAACGTAATCGCAAGTAACGTTGACCCAGTTCGAATGGGTTCAGCACACCCAAATCTTGTCCCTTATCGAGCATTTGAAGCCAAAGATGGCTGGTTTGTTGTTGCGGTAGGATCGGATACCCAGTGGTCCAAGTTTTGCTCCGTATCGGGCATCCTCTCTCTGAAAGAATGGGGTTCCAACGCAGGGCGAATCGCCAACAGAAAAGAGATTGAAACTCGCATTCAAACATGGGTCGAACAATACACTCGAACGGAGTTGGAAGAACTTCTCCAAGGCATTCCTTGCGCGCCAATCAACACGGTTTCAGAAGCTCTTGCTGATGTCCAAAGCGTTGCCCGAGGCGCACTTCTCGAAGAGAATGGAATAACAACACTCGCAAGTCCATTGAGATTCATGCAATCTCGATGAGATTCACGAGGCGGGCTGCCTCAACAACATCGCCATCTTCCCACCAATCAACAGCGATAAAGGTCGGTCGCTTTGCATGATCTTGGATGCATTCTTCTGCTCGTCCAACCATGAAATCAACATCGTTTGCTTCGGCTGAACGTGTTGGATCTGAAAGTCCTGCTTGATTCTTCAACCAGTTGTTCATGTGATAGACGGGTTGTGCTGCATCGCCACGTAGCGGATCGCAATCCATTGATGATGTGCTCTCATCAGCATAGTTCGTGGTCCAACCAAAGGTCAAGAAATCATGGAAGTAAGGATGGGATGCATCACCTGACTGCTCCCAAAACACGACCAATCGCTTGTCCATATTGATGAGCTCGATGAGCGTTGGCCAGTCCGAATTCAACTCATGAATGTACATCATGTCCATTAATCCAACATCATCGAGCAAGGACTTCAGATGGTCGGCTTCGACATGGTTTTCGATGAGAAGAGTCACAACATCTCGTTCTTCGGATTGCATTTCTGCTTCAAGTTTACCTAACCAAGCCCATGGGTCAACGTTTCCATAGGTACAGGGGCTGAAGCCACGGCTGGAATCTCCATGACAGAAGCGGACGTTCGCTGCGCTTTGATCGACATCGTTCAGATAATGCGTATCGAGCATAAAAGCGCGCATTCCTGCATTCCATTGCGCTTGAAATCCTGTGCGATGATTGCTTGCGGGATACCAGATGTTGTCTTCATGCGTTGAAAATGCATTGTGCGTTTCTGGGAACGTCACCTCATCGTACGGCCGGTGGCAGAGAATCACCATTCCATTGCAGGGAATGGTTTCCAAATACTCGCAACTCCCATCGTCGTTCGTTGCAGTCTCGTCGTAATTCATTGCATCTGGATCTGTGCAACCAAAAATTGGTTCTGGATAGACACATGACCCATCGTCTTCTTCTGCACTTTGATTGTAATTCTCAGCCGTTTCATCGGTGCATCCGCCTATGAGGTCGGCAAGAATTTCTTCTTCAACGACATCGCCTCCCTCAAAGTATGTACACCCTGGAAGTACGAACAGCCCGACCACAATCAGCGCAGTCAAGGTTCGCATGGTCAAGAACGCAGCACGATATCACTTGAAAACTCCGATTCACGTACATTCTTTGCACGAAATATTGACAGAACAGGGAATGGCTAATGTAGCAAAGACGAACCATTCGTACCATGGAACCTTCAGATGTGGATGCACCTCTGAGCGTTCTTCTTGTTCACGTTTGGTATTGGCCTCATATTGGAGGAGGGAATCAACACGTAGAGCACATCGCTCGACAATTGGTTGCGCGTGGACACAAAGCAACCGTTTGGTGTGCAGATATCCCTGAACACGAGGAAAAGCGATTCGTCCGAGACGGTGTTGAAGTGATTCGTTTACCGCCAAAGCGAATTCTCGGAGGCATTGATCCGGTCGTTTCCATCAAGGACCTTGACATGAACTTCGACATCGTTCACCTCCACGATACATTGCCTGTGTTGATTCGACGTTCAGTCAAGCGTGCTCGTAAAGAAAAGATACCAGTGGTCACAACGTTCCATAACGATTACATCAAAACCAGTATTTCTGGAAAAATCCTGAAGCAAATACGCTGGGCGCTACAAGGTCGGAAAACCCTTCACGCATCCAATGCCCGTATCGCACTCACCCCATATTATGCAAACCATCTCAAAGGCAGAGGCGTGCGGAAATCGATCGATATCCTGCCAAACGGTTTCGAACCTGTTGCTGAAGCTGCCGTACGTCCCGCATCCCTTCCCGATGGTTCTGAAGAGCTCCCACTCCTCGTCTTTGTAGGAAGATTAAGCGAACAAAAAGGTCTGGATGTGTTAATGGATGCCTGGGATCTATTCTGTCAGCGAGGTGAACCTCGTGCACACCTTGCTATCGCAGGAAGCGGAGAATTGAATGAATGGTTGGATGAACGCATCGCATCCTCAACCTATCCCGATTCTATTGCAAAGTTGGGGCGCGTTGAGGATGCTGAGAAACGTTGGTTGTTTGAACAAGCGAAAGCCGTCTTGATTCCATCGCGATTCGAGGGGTTACCAACTGTCTTGCTGGAAGCGATGCATGCTGGTGCGCCAACGGTGATGGCTGATGTCAATGACTTGGGAGGTTTGGTGACCGAACCAAATGCAGGATTATCGGTCGCACCAGGAAATTCACAAGACCTTTTCAAGGCCATCAATACCTTGCTCCAAGCTGATGATACTCAAATCAAGACCTGGTCGGATAACGGCCATGAAGCCTCGAAACCCTATCTCTGGTCAAACGTGGTCGACGATCTACTCAACGTGTATAGACGGGTGAGAACATGAGCAAACCTCGACTCGTGATTCTGCATAGAAACATGGGCTTGCTCGGTGGGGCGCAACGCGACCTTATTGTTGCCCTACCAGAACATGCGAAACGATGGTCCATCACAGTAGCAACCCTGAACGCTCCTCAGCTTCTACTCGACCGGTGTGAACAGCTCGGAATTGAGGTCATCACACCTGATGTTCCATGGCAACTACCAACAGGGCCTATCGCTGAAGTGACGGCGCGTGCTGGTCGGTCTGCACTCAAAGCTTGGCGGAAATTGCGAGCGAAATTACAACCTGCCCTCAATGCTGCTGATGCGTGTTACATCGTTCTAAGCACAGGCGGCATGGAAGTTCTCGATGTCATCCCAAACAATTGCCCATTGTACGTTTACATTCATGAGCGAGACAAGGGCATCTACGATGATGTTCTTCAACGCGACATGGATGGCCGCTTGCGCTATCCTTTGATTGTGAAAAACCTAGCCCTTACCTATCTGCGAAGATGGGATCAGCGTTGGCACAAGCGGCTCTGGAAGCGGCCTCAATCTGCTGTTTCGGCCAACACTCCAACCAGTTCAAGACTGCTTGCCTCATCACATGGCTGGCCTACCAGCGAGGATTGGGTTGCAGGGGATGTCAAATTCAGAGATGCACAGCAACGACCTGTTGAAGTCGGTGTTCTTTGGCCTGCGATTGATCCATCAGCATGGCCTACTGAAGCCTCGGAACAGGAACGCAATGCTTGGGAATCCTTCAGCCACAAACCAACAAACCCATATCTGCTCACCATTGGACGTGCAGGATTCATGAAAGGGAGCAAGGAAGCGGTTCAGGTTGCTGCCGCAACATCGCTTCCTCTCGTTCATGTTGGAGGAGGCGAAACCGACGAGATGCAACGTCAAGCAGACAAGGTCGGGGCTGAGTTGATCGTCATGCCGCGCATCGATGAAATGGAAATTGTTGCATTGATGCGAAATGCTCACGCCTTAATTGCTACAGCACGAACAGAAGGATTTGGATTAACCCCGATGGAGGCCATCATGGTCGGAACGCCTGCTTTGGTCGTGAGCGATTGTGGATTTACACACACGATCACAGACGGTTGGAACGGTCGGCGACTACCATGGCCTGATACAAGGGAAGGTCTCGAGCAATGGGTTGAAGCAATTGAACAAGCAGGTAATGAAGCCAATCGTAAGGCATGGTCAAAAGCAGGACGTGAACGAATTCTCAACCGTTTCACAGCCAATCACCAAGCCGAGGGTCTTGCCCGTGGTCTTGCAGCCATGGGCGTTGATGTTGAAACGACGGATTTGGAAATGCTTCCCGGTCTTGACCCTGCTTAACGTCAGAAGGAGAACAACGACGTCTGTCCACCTTCTCGAATCAGATTCGCTTTACGCAACTTGGTGAACGCTTCATCGATACGTCGTTGACTGAACTCACGTTCCTCTTGGAGGAACTGAATCAATCCTTTAGCATCGACCTGACCGGGTTTGAGCGCTTCATCGGTGACAGCATTGCAAGGATGATTTAAGAAAATTTCACGGATCTCATCCAAACGTTCTGGAATCTCCTTGCCCTTTTCTTCGCAAATGGCTTCGATTGTTCCTAAAGATTTGATGAGTTTGATTCCAGTCTTTGGCCCAATGCCTTTCAATCCAGGATGGAAATCTGTTCCAATCATGATCGCCAAATCAACCAGCTGTTCTCGTGAGAGATTGTGCTCTGCCAACATCTCGGAGAGGATGATTTTCTGCGCACGAACCGTTCGACCATGTCGCTTGCTTCCATCGCTCATAAGATTTCGAACAAGAACTGGACTTCCATACAGAAGCGCATCCCAATCTTGTGTTGCTACAACATCGAGTTGTCCTTTGACCGCCATGACGGCAGCTTGACCTTCTCCTTCTGCAGCGGCGTCTACCCAGCGAACGCCGAGCAAATCGAGCATTTGTTTCGTATCCTCGACCATTTCAGGGCTGTAGTGAACAATACGCTGTGCCATCTTCTGAGCGGTCTGGTAATCGCCGTCCTCGAGTGCTTGTTTGTGAGCTGCTTCAGCCTCAAGACGACGTTCTCGTCGTGCTGCGAGCTCATCCGCTTTCAATTCAGGAGCCGGTCCGTCGAAGATAAAAACGGGCTGGATACCAAGGGAGAGCATGGTCGTTGTTCGCGTTAAGATACCCATCAAGTGAGCGACGACCCGCCCTTTGGAATCACGGAGTGGACCTCCATCGCCGGTTGGCGATCGATCTCGAATCGTCGTCAAAAACTGAAACGCGGTCAAGAAAGCATCAATCCCGACTCGCTTGCCCTTGAGTTCTGCAAGATTGATGTCTTCCGAATTGGCAAGGTCTCGAAGATTACAGCCCATATCCAGTGGTTAAGGTCGAGAGTATGTCATGGTTCGCATGCGGTGCCGTGAAGAACAAGCACCAACAGGGAAGCGTATGGGGGAGTGCATTGTCTCGTTACGCGGGTGGCACCCCGCACTTGCTCAGGCTGAACTTTCAGCACTTTTTCCAGATGGCCGGGTTGAGGCTCTCGCCTCATCGCGACTTGCTCGCCTTACGTGTCCTGAGGATGCGCCAGAATTATCGATTTCATCTGGAATTGAAGCGATCTTTTCCAATGGCATGAACATGCAATGGTCCGGAGAAGATGCACTGTTGAAACACATACAAGCGCATCTGAACAATTACCCAAGTGATGGTTCATCCTGTGCAGTCTATGCATGGAAGCATGGTGAAGGAATCAAGGGTTGTTCTCGAACCAAATTGGCTGGAAAGGTTGGTGGAATCCTGAGTCTCATGGATGCAACCATTGATCTCGAAAATCCGGAGTCTACCTTTGGGATCTTGCTCGACGGTCTCGCACAAACGGTCACGTTTGGTTGGTTGAAAGATGGACTAAAAGGCGATTCAAGCATTGAACGGCGAGCAACGCAACGCCCATTTTTCAAACCAGTAAGTTTGGAGCCTCGCCTCGCTCGACTTGCAGTTAATCTTGCCTGTGGACCACTTGCAACTGGTGCTTGCCTCGATCCTATGACAGGAACGGGCGGGTTTACCATTGAAGCCGTCATGAGTGGGCGAAATGCAATTGCAATGGATCTCGATGAAGAGATGATTAAAGGTGCAAAACAAAATCTTGAGTGGGCCGGATCTGCATTGAATCCTTTCATCCAAGGTGATGCCACCGACATTAAAGCAACACTCCCTGAAGGAATTGACACCTTCTCTGGCGTCGTTCTTGACCCACCGTATGGACGAAATTCACAAGGTTCGATGGATCACCACGACCTTCTCGAAAAGACATTGCAGAGCGCTCGAGAGGTTGTTCAGGGTGGACTGACATTGATCCTTCCAAGTGAGCCTCGATCTGAATTATTGACTCGACCGTTTCAGTCCGATGAACGTCCTGAACTCAAGCACTATACTTGGGAACGACTTGAGGAAATGCTGGATGAAACAGGGTGGTACTACCAACATGCGTGGTATGTATCCGTCCATGGCTCACTTGGCCGCGTCATTGTCTACGCAACAACCTTTCCTCAAGATTGAGCAATTCGATGGCATCGGATTCACTCGGTTCTGGGAAGTCCTGACGATGCGGACACCCATCATCCAAGATGGCATCATCGTCTGAATTGAGAACGATTGGATACTTTCGACATCCTTCTGGACGTACCTCATAGACCGAGCATATGCCCTCTGCATTGACATCAGAACTGGCCGTGAGTAAGAACACACAGGCACGAGTCTTCTCATCATTCAGCAGCGTAAGGACTCCATTGTTCTCCCACGTAAACGATTCAAGAGCCATTCCTGTTCTTCGAGAGAGGCGTTTCGCTTCAGCTTCCGTCAGCGGCATGGTCGTCTCACGGCAACACGCTGAGCATCCCATAGGAATGCACGGAAGTTGCTTGACCATACCCTCAACGGGAATGGCTTTGCATTTGAATTTCGTTGAAGATACTTACATCTAAGAGCGATTAGAGCGGTAATTCCGATGGCGCAGTACGGTGGGAAAAGCGCTCTACAGAACCGTCCTCACGGACGATGAACTTGTTGAAATTCCACTTAATTGCTTCATTCCCTTCATGATCTGGAACCTTGCACAACTCTGCATACAGTGGATGACGATTATCACCATTGACCTCGATCTTGGCCATCATTGGGAAGGTAACGCCGAATTGTGTTTCACAAAACGTTGCAATCTCCTCATGCGTACCTGGTTCCTGTGCTCCAAATTGATTGCATGGGAATCCGACAACAACCAATCCCTCAGACTGCTTCGCTTCATACAATGCTTGCATGCCTTCATATTGAGGTGTAAAGCCACACGCACTTGCAACATTAACGATGAGATAGGTGCTTCCACCAAGGTCGCGAAGCGTCGTTTTGTTTCCTTCAATGGTTTCGATTTCAATGTCACGTACATCGGTCATACATTGAACATTGGGCTTCTATTCTTGAAGGTGTGGTTTCGCCAGTGATACATTCAAACCTAAGAAAATAAACTTGAAGTTGGGAAATTTAATTTATACTCAATATCCAAACTTAGTTCGTGGCAGATACTGGTATCGAGTACTTGGATGAAATTGGACTCATCCTGAATATTTTTGTCCTCATGTTCGTATTGCTATTCTTGATTCCAGGAATTGACCGCCGAAATAAAATCATCAACGGATTCTTCGGTTTCTTTTCGGTCATCACATCTCGATTCTCTTCATCCAAAGAGGAAGAGGCGCCTAAGAAAGAAGATGCTCCACTTCCTAAGGACAACAAATCGTGGGACAGACGCATCGGTGCTTGGCTGGTTGTATGGCTTTTACTGTATCTGATTGAACGCGACCTCTCCAGATATGAGGCCTTTGATTGGCTCAATTATTCTGGCGCAAACATGGATATTGCCCGGTACCTTGACATTGCTTCATGGTTCAATTTCATCATCATTGGATGCTTGCTCATGTTACTCATTCCGATCCCATTCTTGAGGCGTCCATGGATGGTTATTGCCTTCTCAGGGTTGCTTCTTTTTGCAAGATATATGGACAATTATTCGCTCGACGAGGGGTTCAATTCCAACTTCTCAATACTTCTTCTCATGATGACTTCGATCATCTGTACGATGATGGGGATTCGGTTGTTCTTGTTCATGCCGAATCCAAGATCAAAGGATAAGAAAGACATCGCATTACGGCGAACTGGATTCTTTGCACTTGGTGCTACGGTTATCTTCAGCGATTTCTTGGTCTTCTTGATTCCAGGATTCTTCAATGGAAGTGGGCACACCTGGTGGTATCTCTTTTTCATGAACTGGTCGGTCGTGACTCATGGATTCAATGGACTGGTTGCAACACACATCATCACTTCACTGATTATGGGAATATTCTCGTTCATGATGATCGCTCTCGGATTATCAGGCGTGTATCATCTGATCTTAACCATGAGAAAGAAACGGAAATTTGGTGTTCCCGGCATTTTCGCAGTTTACTATCTCTTGATGTGGACATTGATCATGATTCGATTCATCACCATCGAAATGGGATTGACCGATTATGGAACAATGTTCGGAACGCCCACGCCCGCAGGCGCGTACTCTTGGTACGATAACAATGGGAACTTCCACGAGGCGATTGTGACAGCAGAGATGGAATCGCTTTCCATTGTCATCTATGGACTGACCTCTGGATTCACTGAGAATTTGATCTATCCGTGTGTTGCTCTCATGCACGCCGTAAAATTTGGTCTTATTCGAATTCAAACGGATGCAGAAAAGAAAATGTTCCGAATTCTCAGCCTCGCGCTCCTTGTCGCCATTGCCGCCGTATTCACAGAAATACTTCAAGAGTTATTGCAGATTCTTGGTTTCTTCAACAACGATATCATTTTCGCACTCATCTGTGGTTTGGTCTTGACAACTGGTTGGGAAAAGAAACTCATCGATGCGCTCGAACCAGATTCGGAAACAATCACGGTCTCCTGGGCATACCCGGGCAACGAAACCATCTTGTTTTGGATGGTGAACTTCATCGTCGGTGCTGCATTTTTCTTCAAGATTATCGTTGCAATCTTGAATCCAACCAATCTCTCAGGGCTGATCATTCCAATATTGATGATTCTCGTATTTTATGCGCTAACATTTGAAGCGAACAGGAGGTTGAACAATGTCAACGGATGAAGAAGAAAAGGAACAAGTCGAGATCGAAGATTCGCCTGTCGAAGACATCGCTGAAGCCAGTGATGACCAACCGATCGAAAAGAAGCGGGCTCCAAAACGTGTTGCAAAGCGAAAGAGAAAGAAGAAGTCCGAGTCTCGAGAAGTTTCAATCGAAGAATTGCCATCAATTTCCTTCCTTATTGGTGGAGACCGGGCAAAATGGTTCATTCCAGTCTCCCTCATCAGCATCCTCTTGATTTCCCTCCTTGGAGGGATGATCAAATGGAACATGAGTTATGCAGACCCAGATCCCTCATTTAACGGAACTTCTCGTGAGTACCACGATTGCATTGCCGTGAATTACAAGTACGGTTCAAGAAATTCAAGCGATCATGACCCCTATCATCAAGACAACATCATTTGTGCAGAAAAACAAGGCATCGATCCAAACTGGTCGGAACTCGAATACCAAGAATGGTTGACAAATTTGCTCAGCGGATTTGCTACGGATGATGGGAATCATAGCGGCTTTGTTTGGAGTGAAGCAGGTATTGCAACCATGACGTATCTTGTTTCAACAATGAATACCAACATGAGTGTCTATTTCGATCCATCCGCAGGCGATGAATTCAATGGAACGCACCTCGCCCTTTGGAATTCAGCAACAACAGAATTCGGTGGAGGGAACGACACCTACGAAGATCTCCTCCCAGGTGGTGGAACTGCAATGGCGATGTTTGTCGGCCCTGGTGGTATCGTCGAACACAAGCCAACAGGCTATGTTTGGACGGCTGTCGGTCTTGTAACCATGGAGTATCTCTTTTCGCTGAACAACGCCAACATGAGTCTGTACGGCTATCCGTCCGAAGGCGATGTCTTCACCAACGAACATCTCGGTATTTGGAATGCTGCAACGGTTGGCTTCGGAGGAGGAAACGATTCCTTTGAGTCGCTCCTACCGGGTGGAAACAGTTCAATGGCTTTGTACATTGGAGAAGGTGGCATCGTTGCCATCGCTCCAACAGGTTTCGTATGGACCGAGGAAGGGCTTTCCACTATGGCCTACCTCTTCGCTATGAACAATGCGAACATGAGTCTGTACAGCTATCCATCCGAAGGCGATGTCTTCACCAACGAACATCTCGGCGTCTGGAATGCTGCAACCGTTGGCTTTGGTGGTGGAAACGATTCCATGACCGATCTTGTTCCAGGCGGTGGAAGCGCCCTAGCAATGTACATCGGAGCTGGTGGCATCGTACTTTGGTCCAACCTATCCGATATGCCCACTGCTGCGAATGTAAGCATTAATCCAACAGAGCCTACTGCATCCGATGTACTGACCTGCCCCTATGATTACAGCGATCCACAAGGCGATGCGGATGCTTCCACCATTCGATGGTATCTCAATGGTGCGCGAACACTCGACGATGCAGTTCCTTCAGAACTCAATGCTGGCGATGAAGTGTCATGCAGTGTCTTACCTTCCGATGGGACGAATCCTGGATTCAGAGTCCATTCCGCGACCGTAACCATTGCTTGAATCCACAAGCAAATGCTCTTGAAGTGCATCCACATGGTCGAAGCATGCACGTACTCATGGAAACATCAGCAGGAAACATCACCATCGAACTCTTTCACGGAAGCGCCCCAGATACGGTCGCAAATTTCGTCAAACTCGTCAATGACGGATACTATGACGGACTTCACTTTCATCGCGTCATCGAGGATTTCATGATTCAAGGTGGTTGCCCGCACTCGAAAGATCCAATGTCCCGACGGGCTGGTACCGGTGGACCTGGATGGAAGATTCCTTGTGAACCATCCGCTCTTGCACTTAAGCACGACAAGCCTGGCGTTCTCTCAATGGCCAACGCTGGACGCAACACCGGAGGCTCCCAATTCTTCTTGACCACGGTTGCAACGCCATGGCTCAACGGAAACCACGCCGTCTTTGGACAAGTCTCAGAGGGCATGGATATCGTGCAGTCAATTGAGCGCTGTCAGAAACTCCCTGGCGACCGCCCAGCACAACCTCAACAAATCATCCGCTGCTCCGTCGTAGAGTGAAGACAATGCCCGTTCTCGCCATCCATGGTGGGGCTGGTGGCGATGGCAAATGGCGTGGATTAACCTCGCTTGATCCTGAACGAATTCGTTGCATGCACCACGTCCTCAACACGATAGGTAATGCACTTGAATCCGGTTCAATCGACGCATTGGAAGCGGTAACACAAGCCGTTGAATTGATGGAAGACGAACCTCTGTTCAATGCAGGAATCGGCTCTGTTTTGGATGAGGATGGAACCGTTACCATGGACGCTTCCATCATGAATGGGGCAGATGGTGCTGCAGGCTCCGTTGTCAATGTACGGCAGATCCGTCATCCCATTCGAGCAGCAAACTCCATTCTCAAACAAGGCTGGCCAGTGATGCTCAACAGTGAAGCTGCTGACACATTTGCTATTGAGAAGGGTGTGGAACAGGTTGAACCAACGTGGCTCATTACCGAACTTCGCATGAAACAGTGGAGTCGCTGGAAGGAACAAAATGCTCGTCCAGGAGCAACCGATGAAGACGATTCCGTTCTCGATCACGATATGGAAGGCATGGGGACGGTCGGAGCAGTTGCTCTGGATAAGGATGGGAACGTGGCGGCTGCAACCTCAACTGGAGGTATGACGGGTAAACCGAAAGGACGCATTGGCGATACGCCAATCATCGGTGCTGGAACATGGGCAGACCCGACCATCGCTGTTTCCTGCACGGGTGTTGGAGAAGCATTCATTCGGACATGTGCTGCACATCGTCTTGCAACCAAATATCAGGCTGGACTGAGCCTTGAGGAAGCGTGTCAAGATGTTCTCAACGTTGTTGAGCCAATCGGTGGACGCGGCGGTGTTATTGCCGTCACAAAGGATGGTGATGTTGCAACACCATTCCAAACCATGCTCATGTATCGAGGCGTTTGGAAGGATGGAGAAATCACCATTGGAATCGGACCAAACGATGTTGATTTGAATTCGATGGGTTGATAATCAATTGGAGAAACGAGAATACCATGGGAAACGACCGAACCTTGTCCAAGGCTCGTAAAATCGCACAACGTCTCGCTGGTCAAATCGAGAAATTGAGTGATGCGCTCGAAGATCTCGAGTTGGAATTTGCAATGTTGATGAAAACCATCGACAAAATGGAAACCAAACAGAGTTCTTCGAAAGATGTTCAAATCGACGTTTCCGTCAAGGTTGACGAAGATGACGACTTCGACGTCACCAACACGTCTGCACCTACCGTGAAGGGGCGACGTAAATTCTGATTATTCCGACGCGTCGAGTGCACCGGATTTGCGAGCTTCAATGAAGGAGCGTACGCAAAGGAAGGTGTAAATTGAACCTGTTACAAAGAGCATCAACATCGAAGTTGTTGCATAATTCAGGCCATCTGACATGACCATGAAGAAACGTGTGCCGCCTAGTGCAGCAAGTAGACCGAATGTCACAGCAATATGCATCCATAATTTCCGGCTTGCACCAGGGGTTTTTGCCATCTCTCCTGAAACCATAAGAGGGAGACCAAACAATGCAGGTGCGAAGGATGAAATCGATTGTGCTTCTGATATTGCTGTCACGATCAGTCCCCAGAGTGTAAGGAGAATACCGTAGACAGTCGTTAGGTTTGGCATTGAATTGGAACGTTCTTCCATATATTCTCCAAGAGAAGGAGGTTTATCAGTTCAATTCTTTCTCTAGACTACTCATAGCGTTGATTTAATAACGGCCGTTTTTGATTATTAAATATGGGAAAACACAACGTTGGAGACCGCCGCATTGTCTCTGTTAGCATACCTGAAGATGTCGCACAAGAACTTGACAGGTGGACCGGCCTTGGTAAGAAAGGACGCAGTGCTTGGATTGTTCAAGCCATACGAAACCGACTTCAAACCAAAGGAACGTACGATCAAATCTACAGAGAACCAATTCCACGTTCAACTGAATCCGATGATGAATACAGGATAGAAACTGATACCATGGGCGAGATGAAGGTTCCAGGTGACAAATTCTACGGTTGCCAAACGGCTCGTTCGTTGGTCAATTTTGACATCGGAGATGATGTCATGCCTCGACCTTTGATCCGCGCATTTGGGATTCTCAAAGTTGCTGCAGCACGTACAAATCGGGACCTTGGTGTTCTTGACCGAGAAATTGCAAATTGGATTGTTGATGCTGGCGAGGAAGTCATGAACGGTGACCTGGATTCACATTTCCCACTACGCATTTGGCAAACGGGGTCGGGTACTCAGACCAACATGAACACCAACGAAGTGATTGCAAATCGAGCGATACAAATGGCTGGAGGCACCCTTGGAAGCAAATCGCCCGTTCATCCAAACGATCACGTCAACAAAGGACAGTCGTCCAACGATACGTTTCCCACTGCAATGCACATTGCTGCTGCTGAAGAAATTGAATACAGTTTACTCAAATCTGTGCGAGGTTTGAAGCAAAAACTTCGGTCAAAACAAAAGGAATTCAGCGGAATCGTCAAGATAGGCCGTACGCATTTGATGGATGCTACACCGTTGACCCTTGGTCAAGAGTTCAGCGGCTACGTCCACATGCTGGAAGCCGATCTTCGCCGCATTGAATTCGCGCAAAAGGATTTGTTCGAGCTTGCCTTAGGAGGAACTGCTGTTGGGACAGGGTTGAATTCGCACCCAGAATTCGCCGCAATGGTCGCTACGAAAATTGCAGAGAGAACGCAACTTCCGTTCGTCAGTGCTGAAAACAAATTTGCGCAACTCGCTGCCCATGATGCGATTGTAGCAGCAAGTGGAGCGCTCAACACCCTCGCTGCAAGTTTGATGAAGATTGCCAACGACATGCGCTGGCTTGGCTCGGGACCACGCTGCGGTATTGGCGAGTTGTCACTCCCTGCCAATGAACCGGGTAGTTCCATCATGCCAGGGAAAGTCAACCCAACTCAATCAGAGGCTTTGACCATGGTTTGCTGCCAAGTAATGGGCAATCACACTGCCATCACCATCGGGGGAAGTCAAGGTAACTTCGAATTGAACGTGTTCAAGCCGATGATGATTTACAACCTCTTGCACAGCATTCGACTCCTCAGTGACGCCTGCATTGCCTTCGGAGAGCGATGCATCGACGGACTAGAGGCCAACAAAGAGAACATCCAGAAGCATCTTGACAACTCGCTTATGCTTGTCACCGCTCTGAACAATCACATCGGGTACGACAAGGCTGCAAAGATTGCCAAGAATGCTCATGAGAATGGACTCACCTTACGAGAGAGTGCCATCGGCCTCGGTTTGTTGACGAACGAACAGTTCGATGAATGGGTTCGACCAGAGGAAATGACGGGGCCGAAATAAGCCTAGAGCTTGGTCTGTGAAGCGAGAGATTTCCCTTCACCCAACGTGCGTGTAACATGTTCGAAGGATTCACGATCGTGCTGTTTCTTTTCTTCAGAACGTTTTGCAAGTGTTCGTAACGTCATTGCTAACCGATGGTTTCCAGCAAATGCGTTCTTGTGTCGCTCAAAGTAAGCCCAATACATTGGCGAGATTGGACACGTTTTTGCTGGATGGAATTCACAGGATGAGCAAAAATCTCCCATTTTCTTGATGTACGGTGAGCCTGAGACGTACGGTTTCGTCATCATTGCATCACCGAGAGCAAACGTTCCCATTCCGAGTACGTTCGGCTCAACGACCCAATCAAAGGCGTCGATAAAGGCTGCATGGAACCAATCGGTCAGTTGACGCGGTTCAATGTCCATCAATTGAGCGAGATTGCTGAGAACCATTAGACGTGGAATGTGATGCGTCCATGCCTCGTCCATGACGCTTTCAACAGCCCAATCGAGGCATTCCATTCCTGATGATTGTCCCCAATAGGCCATTGGCAACGACTTGTTTTGTTTGAGATGGTTTGGGTGAGCAGTGTCTTCTTTTTCTAATTTCATCGGCCAACCCGCCGTTCGATTTGGCGGTATGGTTGTATCGACATCAAGCCGGTGGAATCCATCCGTAACTTCGTGAACGTGATGGACGTATTCTCTCCAAATCATCTGCCGCAAGTATCCCTCTTGTGAGTTGAGTGGAACGTTTGCATTGATGACAACATCGATGACTTCCTCAGGCAGGACTCGGTGAATGTTCACAGAGGAAGCAAGGCGAGAATGGAAGAGTCCCCTGCTTTCTTTGGCCATCGCATCTTCATATGGTCCAAACAATGTCAGGATATCCGAAAGGAAATCCAAGGCTTGTCGATGATCATCGTAACTTGTGGGGAGATGGCTCAAACGAGCATCTCCTGGATGTTCTGCAAAGCCTTGCTTCACAAAGGCAATCACTTCATCATCAATCTCGTCAAGTGAATAGACTGGCGCCTGTGGAGGCTGGTGCTCACCTTTCCAAGGTTGGCGATTCTCGGCATCATGGCTGAACTTCCCTCCAACGGGAGATTCTCCTTCCATCAACCATCCTTTCTCTTTTCGTACACGTCGATAAAAACGGTCCATCCTGAACGGGGGTTGGTTACCAATCGTGTCTGTGAACCAGTCTTGAGGTGTTAGCCATCCAGGATGAGGATGTTCAATGATCGATTCTTCTTTGATAAGTTCAGCCAGTGTTAATCTCAATTCACGTTCAGCTGCACGACACATATTGATTGGACCAAACTCTTGAGCCAGTGCTCGAAGAGGCTCGTCGTATTGTTCACTTGTTGAAACGTAAACGACCGGAATACCTTTGCGTACAGTTTCGAGTGCAAAATGACGCATGTTGGAGAGTATGTAGCAGAGTTTTTGTTTGTGGTATGGGCGCCTTCTCGCCTGTTTTTCACTTTCGATTAAGATGATTCCAACGGATTCCTGATCGGGCAACAACTCAAGGTTCAGTTGATCGTATGGCAAGTACCACCACGTGGCCGCATCTGAGGGATGGAAGGTTTTCATCTGGGACGAAAAAGATTCTAACCCATCTGCGACTTTCGACCAGACCATGCATCAATTCTTCTGCGTAAGGATATAACCTCATGTTTCAATCAATCAACAAGGGTAAATTCATCATTTGATTTCACTTGGTTGTGGCATGGATGTGATGCTCATTGTGTTCTGCATGGCAGCAACACTTCTTGCAGCAGCACTTACCGTACCGGCGGGATTTGGTCTTGCAACGATGCTTACTCCTGTTATGCTTCTGTGGCTTGAGCCACACCTCGCCATCGCAGCGGTAGCAGTTGTTCATGCTGCGCACAATGGGTGGAAACTTCTCCTTCTGAAGAGCGATGTAGATGTTTCTGCCATCAAGCGATACGGTTGGGCAATGGTCCTTGGCGCATTGATTGGTGCTTCCCTTAGTACAAGCATCGATCCTCAACCACTTCTCATCATCGTTGGTTTTGCATTGATTTTTCTACCGATCCTCTCAATTTCAGAGCGTTGGACCAACTATCGCCTTCCTGAAACTGAGGACCGCTGGGGAGGATTTGGTTCAGGATTCATGGGCGGATTAACTGGCCACCAAGGAGCATTGCGAGCCATGTTTCTTCAGCGTCGTTTGCCGGACAAATCAGCGTATGCTGCAACGGCTGCACTCCTTGCACTGGTCGTCGACCTTTCTCGCCTCCCTGTCTATTTGTACTCAGACGGAGATGCACTCTACGAATTCGTTCCACTTGTTGCAGGCTCGGTTTTGTCCGCTATCATCGGCGTCCATCTTGGAAAACGATGGTTGAAGAAATGGAAAAAATCCCACATCAGTACAATGATCACGATTGGGATTATGTTTTCTGGAATCATGTACGTGTTCGAAGGAGTTACGAAGTAACAGCATCATTCAAATCAAGAATCACTGGGGCATGATCTGAGATATCGATACCACCTTGACGGTCGATTCGAATGGTTTCCACAAAGGGCATAAGGGCTTCATTCCCAAGCATATAATCGATTCTCCAACCACGATCCAATGCTCGTGCTTGACCTCGATTCGACCACCAAGAATAGAGTTTCACACCTTCACCAACATGCTCGCGAAACAGGTCATGCCATCCATCTTCAAGGAGTTGGGAGAACCATTCACGCTCCTGTGGGAGAAAACCACTTGATTTTGCATTTCCTTTCGGATTCCAGATGTCGTCTTCTGTATGAGCGATGTTCAAATCACCAACGACCAGTACGGGCTTGTCACTTTCCAAATATGGTTGAAGCCATGAACGCCATTCATCCATCCATTCCTCTTTGAACAGTTGGCGTTCATCTTTGTTGGAGCCACTTGGAAGATAGGTGTTGATGCAGGTGAGATTTCCATGCTGAGTCACGAGGATGCGTCCCTCGGAATCGGAAGGATCGAGGGTGCTGTCCATACCCCTTCGAAGTTCAACCATTTCGCAACTCGAGAGCGTTGCAACACCGGAATAGCCTTTCTTTTCTGCAGGGTGAAGAATCGCTTGATGCGACTCGGGCCAATTCCAACCCTTCGGAAATTGCTCCTCAAGAACACGTGTTTCTTGCAGCATCCAAATGTCTGCATTAACGTCTTCAAACCAATTGTCAATGCCTTTCCGGATGGCTGCTCGTAATCCGTTAACGTTCCATGTTACGATGCGCATGGTTCACGGATTGCCCCGAGGTTTTTCATTGTTGAAGTGGCATCTTGCTGATGTGTGCTGCTGTGGTTCGAGACGCTTCGACAGCGCCATCGGAAAGAATGTAATCGCTTTCAACCCAGGCTCCTGTGAGCAATATGCCGTTCTTACGAGCAAAGCCACAGTCGACTCGGTCTCCAATTGGAGCGATTTTCACGTTCTTTTGCTGGCGTTCATGGAGTATGTGTGATTTCCATCCAGGGGCCCGTTCATCCATGAACTGATTTAGTTCAGCAAGACGAACATCTCCCTTTCCTTCACCAAAATGGACTGCCGAGAGAAGAGCACCCGAAGGAGCAATGCCTGGATGAATCTGTTTCATGTCAAAGATAGCCATCGAGCGTTCGATATCGAGAATGCCATGGCGTTCGCCAAGTGGTAATGCATCCAACGCAACGTCAATCGTTGAAGCGGTCACGAACGATACGTCTGGTAGATCAGGAATGAGTTTCTTGGCTTGCCCGTATCCGCATGCAAGAATGATGACGTCTGCCTCAACATGTCGTCCATCAGCGAGGTGGACTTTGTGTTTCTCGATCTTGACAACATTTGCCCCTGTTTCGATAGGAATGCCAACCTCGTCGAGTGTGACGGCAAGTCGCCCAACCAATCCAGACCATCCTTCTTTCAACACCAGAAGTTGGCTGTTGAGTAATGCTCTGCTTCGCCCCTCATCTTTGAGCCCCCAAGAAGCAATGTGCTCACTGGCCTGAATCGAGGAGTGTTCGAGGTTGTAGCCTTTGACCGCTCTGCGGTAAATGGTTGCATCCATCATTGGTCTTCGGGGTTGCATCATACCTTGACCGAGAATTTCAAGACGATGTGGGCGCAAAGGCAAGACAGGTGGTTTGACCTTGCTCACTTTTCGAACCAGTTGATGCAATGGGCCTTTCTTGAGCAGAAAATGAGGCCCGTATCCGATTGGGAAACCATCCCTTGATTCACTCGAAGCACGGCCCCCTATGGACGGTCTTTTCTCAAGCACAACCACGTGATGACCTCGAACAGAGGCTTCCATTGCAACCGAGAGGCCAGAAAGCCCTGCACCAACAACAAGGACTCTGGCCATAGGTATCCTAAACCGTCCTCCTCATCAATCCCTACGCGGGAACAGTTTGCTTGAAGTCCTCATAGACCTAGCACATTCCATGGGCGAGCGCGCAATGTTGCCTCATGACCGTGGTCATCTCCTGTGGACTTCCGAAGATGGTGCAAGCCGCATGCTCACGTCCAGCATGGACCGTTGGACCACAGCAATTGTCGGCGATGATGGCATTGACGGGCCTGTCATGGGGTTCGGAGAAAAGGTCACAGCACACGTAACCTCTAGAGCAGATGGAACCATCGCTGGCGCCGCAGCTGTCGATTACATGTTGCAGATTTGGGCTCCAAGCCTCTCAACATCATGGAAAGCGGGAGACGGTCGACGGGTAAGCGAAGGGGATGTTATCGTTGAAATCAGCGGCGACTCGGAATCAATTCTACGTATGGAACGTTCAATCCTTAATTTGCTTGGACAACTCTCAGGTATTGCCACCAATGCAGCGCACTGGGCAACCATCGCTCCTCGGCAAGTAGCAGCTACCCGCAAGACAGTATGGGGTCTGCTCGACAAATGGGCCGTCCATCTCGGAGGGGGATTGACCCACCGACTCAACAAAGACGATGCAACCATGATCAAGGAGAACGATCTTGCCGTAACTGGAGAAAGTGGCATGCAAGCCATCGTTCAGCTTCTATCAACCATGGACGTTGCAAACTGTGGAGCCTTCCTTGAACTGGAAGTTACCAATGA
>Ga0255759_10000394_pt1 | contig 39451 bp, 29 predicted proteins | sample 101ome_20_FD_179959 | JGI IMG/M metagenome (GOLD analysis project Ga0255759, IMG submission 179959) | Coastal salt marsh microbial communities from the Groves Creek Marsh, Skidaway Island, Georgia - 101404AT metaG (version 2) | ecosystem: Environmental > Aquatic > Marine > Intertidal zone >... | reverse complement strand
TGGGTTTGTCTGGGTAGCCCACCGGAACAACATATTTACAAACAGTAGCAAGCCTTTCAAAAGAGACATCTTGGTTTTTTAGGTTTCCATCAACCATAGAAATACAAACTGACAAGAAGTCTGACTCTAATATAGACAATACATTCATTGCTTCAGGGTCACCGAAACGAGCGTTGTATTCAATGACCTTAACACCATCCCTTGTTAACATAAAGCCGCCATATAGTATTCCAACATAGGGAGTACCCGTTTCTTCAAAAAGTTGCTTGGCTACAAGTTCATTTGTTTTTTGAGCCTCGTTAATATCTTTTTCGCTTAAAAAGGGAAGAGAATGGTTTCCAAAAGAGTAGGCGCCCATCCCCCCGGTGTTAGGACCGGTGTCGCCTTCATATGCTCTTTTGTGGTCCTGAACAACGGGCATATGTTTGCAAGTTTTACCATCTACAAAGCTCATTAAAGAAAATTCTTCTCCAACCAACTTTTCTTCAATTAAAAACTTTCCGCCAATGTTAATAATTTCGTTAGCATAGGCAACGCCCTCATCAATGTTTTTTAGGTGTTCACCAGAAACACGAACCCCCTTTCCCCCCATAAGACCATCAAACTTTATTACGTACTCCCCACCCAATTGTTTGATAAAGCTTTCAACCCCCTCTATTGAGCTAAACTCTTTTCTTTGTGGGTTTTTTTCTGGAAAGCAAAGGTCAATTATTTTTCTTGCAAAAGACTTGCTGGTTTCAATTAGTGCAACTTCTTTTTTGGGTCCAACGCACCCAACCCCAACATTTTCAAGCTCATTGACAATTCCGTTAGCAAGCGGGTTTTCTGGACCAATTATTGCAAAATCGATTTTATTTTTCTTACTATATGACACAATATCAGACATGTTCACAAGATCGGTAGTAAAGTAGTCCTTACAAAGATCGAAGATCTGCGGGTTTATATCTTTTGATACGCAAAAAAGATAATTTTTTATTGAGCTTTTTGAAATACATCTAGCAATTGCAACCTCTCTTGCCCCAGACCCCACCAACAAAACATTTTTCATTCTTTGGAAGATCGGTTGTTTTCAAGTTGTAATAAATATTCTTCAGAAATTTTCCCGGCACGATACTTGCCAGTAAAAACCGAGTCTTCAAAGCTTGTAATGTTTGTGTTTCCAATGTGTGCGGCCATTCTTAAATCTTCAATGTCTTGATAAATGAGTTCGTCTGCTCCGATGAAGAGTCTTATTTCTTCAACTGTTTTTCCGTGGGCAACCAGTTCTTTGGTTGCGGGCATGTCAACACCATAAACGTTTTGATAGCGTACTGGAGGAGAGGCAGAGGCAAAGTATACATTTTTTGCTCCCTGCTTTCTAACCATTTCAATAATTTTTTTTGAAGTGTTTCCTCGCACAATTGAGTCATCAACCAGCAAAACGTTTTTATTTTTAAACTCAATTTCTATTGGGCTTAGCTTGTGAGCAACAGACCTTTTTCTAATACTTTGTCCCGGCATAATAAATGTTCTGCCTATATATCTGTTTTTAATAAACCCTTCTCTGTATTTAACACCAAGTTTGTAGGCAACCTGCATCGCAGATGTTCTGCTTGTGTCTGGAATGGGTATTACTGCATCTATTTCTAGGTGAGAATAATCTCTAAGAATTTTATCTCCCAAAAAATCTCCCATTCTAAGCCGAGATTTATGAACCGATATAGAATCTATAACAGAGTCTGGGCGCGAAAAGTATACAAACTCAAAAAGACAAGGAGAGTGTGATATAGATTCAACACAAATGCTTTTTTCTACAACACCGCTTTCAGATATGATGACAGCTGCTCCAGGATCAATGTCATATTCAAACTCATAACCCAGAGCGCTAAGAGCAGAGCTTTCTGAAGCAACCATAAAAGACCCATCATCTTTTTTGCCCACAACAAGCGGTCGAATTCCGTTTGCATCTCTAAAGGCAACCAAACCAACACCCCCAACAATCATTGTCACAGCAAAGCCGCCCTCACACCTTTCGTATACTCTTTTGAGAGCCCCAAAAACATGCTTATTTTGCAAAACATCAAAGTTTGTTTTAGACAGTTCATATGCAAAAAGGTTTAACAATACCTCAGAATCAGACTGAGTATTAAATTGATAGAAGTGGGTGTCCACAAGAAATTTTTTCATTTCATCGCTATTAGTCAAGGTTCCGTTGTGTGCAAGGCAGATATTCACAGGATTGGAAGTATGAAATGGTTGTGCCTCTGACACGTCAGAACAGCCGGCGGTGGGATAACGCACATGACCTATTCCTACATTGCCCTCCAAGCCTAGAGACTCGTTTGTTTTAAAAACCTCAGTAACAACACCAAGCTCTTTATGAAGAGAAAGTTTTTTGCTGTCCCAGGTTGCGATTCCAGCGGCATCTTGACCTCTGTGCTGAACCTGAATCAGGGCATCATAAATTTCACCAGAAACATTTTCTGTTGGGTGGTATAAACCAATTATGCCGCACACCTTATAGATTCTCCAAAACTTTGTTTATTTCACCCAGATATGTATGTGGGGTTAATTTAAGAAGGGCAACCCTATCTTTTTCAGCAACATCGAGGCTATTAACCAGCTGTAAATAAGATTCTTTTGTTAGCGGCTTTCCTCTGGTTAGCTTTTTAATTTTGTCATAAGCGGAAGCGTCTCCAGATTTCCGTAAAACCGTTTGTATAGCCTCTGCAAGAATGCTCCAATTTTCATCCAACTCTTTTTTCATTTGTGCTTTGTTTGGAGATACCCTTAAAACACCCTTAATTAGGTTTTTATATGAAATAAGAGAGTGAGCAAACCCAACACCGATGTTTCTAAAAACAGTGCTACCGCTTAGATCCCTTTGAAGCCTAGATTTTGTAATTCTAGATGCCAAGAAAGAGAAGTTGTTGTTTGCGATGTCTAAATTTCCTTCAGCGTTTTCGAAAAAGATTGGATTAATTTTATGAGGCATAGTGCTTGAACCAACTTCGCCAACTATGTTTTTTTGAACAAAAATATTTCTACTTATATATAACCACATATCTAAAGAAAAATCAGAAAATATATTATTAACCCTAACAAAAGAGTGTAGTAACTCCGCAAGAGAATCCCCAGATTCAATTTGTGTAGAAATCGGGGACTGCTCAAGGCCTAGCTTTTTAATAAACCTCTTTGAGAACAAAGGCCAGTTAAAATCTGGGAAGGCAACCTTGTGAGCTGCATAAGACCCCGTTGCCCCGGAAAGCTTTGCTAGCAACTTCATTTTTTTAATCAAAGCAATTTCTCTTTCTACCCTAGAAACAAAAACAGCAAGCTCTTTTCCAAGAGTTGTGGTGGTGGCAGGCTGTCCGTGGGTTAAAGACAACAAAGACAAAGATTTTGTTTTTTTTGAAAGAGCTTTTAGCTCTTTTAAAACACCCCTTACAGACGGGACCATTACATTGTCAACAGCACTCTGTGTCATTAAAGAGTACGAAATGTTGTTAATGTCCTCGGATGTAAGCCCAAAGTGAACAAACGGCACCAAATCATCTCGACCGATTTTTTTTAACTTTTCAGACACAAATACAACAACCGCGCTTACATCATGATTTGTTTTTTTCTCAATCTTTTTTATTTGTTTAAAATGAGTTGCTGAAAATTCAACGTACAAACCTTTTAACGATTTTAAAGTTTTTCTGCTTACGGAGCGGGTTTTTTGAAAAGACTTATGTTCAACTAGGGCCAGCAGATACTCGACCTCAACCATTACTCGATGGCGCATTAGCGCCTGCTCTGAAAAAAATGTTTCTAGTTCAGAGACGTTTTTTTTATATCTCCCGTCTATTGGAGAAATGTTGCTCACATTGAACCGATGTTTAATATTCTGTGTACAGCAATAGCACAGTTTCCAGGGTCTAGCACTGTAAGCACAGGCGTTTTGCTTGGCATTTGAAGCGTTGAGTGAATGTTAATGCTCATATCTACCTTATCTTTGAAGGGAGGACAGGCGATGGTTGGTTTGTTGCAGTTTGCACCTACAAAACCAGAAAGAGCGTTTGACCTTCCGGCTATTGTAACAAAAACAACAGCATCGTTTTCTCCAAAAGACCTTATAATTTCTAACACCTTTTCAGGGTTTTTGTGGGCTGAAGCAGCATGAACCTCGTGTTCAACTCCAAGCGTATCAAGAGTGCTAGTAATTTTGTCTGCATGTGGCTGATCTGAGGTTGAACCCATAATTAATACAGCTTTCATAATAGTTCCTTTATGTTTTCAGTAATTCGTTTGTTTATATTGTTAAGGTTTGGAAAAACAAATTTTTCTCCAGTAATTAGTTCATATAATAAAATGTATCTAGCAGAAAGCTCTGCAACGAGATCGTCTGGAGCGTCTGGCAAAACCTCATCATTATAGGGATCACAGTTTTTTGCAAACCAAAGCCTTAAAAATTCTTTATCGATATTTTCAGGTTCCTGACTCGCATCAATTCTTTCTTTATATGAATCACTTATCCAAAACCTACTACTATCAGGAGTATGTATTTCATCGACAAACTTAATTTTTCCTGAAGAGTCTGTACCAATTTCGTATTTTGTGTCTACCAGAATTAGGCCATTTTTCTTTGCTGTTTCTTGTCCAAAAGCAAAAAGATCTAAACTCATTTTGGCAGCTATGTCGTAATCTTCTGCAGACATTAACCCAAGATCAATTATTTCTTCTCTAGAAACAGGCCTATCATGAACCTTATCTTTGGTTGTCGGTGTTAGCATGGGAGCGTTAAGTTTGTCGTTTTTCTTTAGCCCTTCAGGAAGGGTGTTTCCACAATACTCTCGATCCCCATTATTATACACGGTCCATAGGGAGGTGTCCGTTGTTCCTGTGATGTAGCCCCTCACAACAAACTCAACCGGAAAAACAGTACATTTTTCTACTATAGAAACATTTGGATCTGGGGTAGAAATAAGGTGGTTGGGAAACAAGTATTCAGTTTTTTTAAACCACCACGCACTGACAGAGTTTAAGACAGCGCCCTTGTATGGAATAGCAGCTAAAACGCGATCAAAAGCACTTTGCCTATCAGTAGAAATCATTACAACCTTGTCGTCCAAAAAATAAGCATCCCTAACTTTTCCAACTTTTTTATTAGGGGCGTCAATGTTGGTATCCTGAATTGTATTAGTCAGGTTGTCGTTAATTTCCTGATAATATTTTTTGTCAATATTCATGACATTCCTGTGAAATGGGATTAGAAAAAATATGACTATTTAATATTAAATCCACGTCTTTTTTTGTTGAGGGTGAATTAATTTTAACCTCCCAAACAATACCTCTTTTTATAGATTTCAAATCTGACAACTCAAAGCGGTCTCGTAGAGTTTGAGCAAGGCTTTGTCCAACAACGTCGTCCTTGTTACGAACCAAGAACCTGTGCGCCCCCGACTCTTTTTTTGTTTCAGCTATATATTCTTTGCTAGGGTTAAACAATACGTCGGTTGAGATAATTTTATTAACATCAAAACCCTCGGTAGTATCAATTTCAAAATGAACATATTTTTTTACCTTAGCATCTACCCCCAGGTTGTGAATACACTTTTCGACCGATGCGGCTTCGTTGTCAGCGATAATTGTAGAAATAAGAAGTTCGCTGCCTTTTGATGGTTTTTTAAATTTCTGAATATCTATTTTTTTTGATTTAAAATTTAAGGCCTTATAGCTAAACGGAGAATCAGACTCAACATAGTTTTTCATGCTGTCAAAAAGATCATCAGCTTCATTTTTTAGTGTTCGTTCGGGGTGAGGCATTATCGCCATTACATTCCCTGTTGCGTTGCTTAAAGCGGCGGCGCTAAGAAGTGAGCCGTTAGGGTTAGTTGGAAAGTCGTTGGAAAGATTTCCCCTTGAGTCACAATATTTATAGGTAATTAGATTGTTTTTTAATATTTCAGCTTCAAGGTCATCGTTAAATAAAAAACGACCTTCGGCATGTGCAATGGGGACCCTCATTGGTTTTCCGCCTTTTTTAACAAAGGCTGATTTTGCGTTTTCGCAAGGCTTTATATAACACCACTTATTAAAATATCCCGTTCCAACAATGCGACCGCCCACCGTTCTTTTATTATCAGTTAAAGAAACAAGAGTACCAAACTCTTTGTTGCCCGGAACTAGACCAGATTCCACTAAAATTTGAGCACCATTACAAACTCCTAAAACAGGCTTACCAAGCAAAGCTTGTTTTTTTAGTTCATTAACAACCGGCTCAAGAGATGCAATAATTCCCGATCTAGACCTGTCTTCAAAAGAAAATCCACCTAAAATTATAAAACCATCAAAATCATTTAACAGCTCAGAGGGGGCATTCCAAAAGTGTCCAAATGGCAACATACCATGTTTTTGTAAAATGTTTTTTGTTTCATTTTCTGTGTTGGAACCAGGAAACTGAATGTAGGCTATTTTCTTTTTAGCCATAAAGATGCACCGCATTAACGCCGTCGTTAACAATAACACCAATTTCACCACAACTGTCTTTACCTATTAATGAAATCAACCTGCCTTTTTCCGATTGTTCTACAATGAACACAAGGCCAACACCCATATTGAAAGTTTGATATAGGTCTTTTGTGTCAATATCTAGGTTATTTTTTAAGAAATCAAATATTGGTATTTTATTCCAGGAGTTAATATCAACCTCCAAAGAGACATCTTTAGGAATAACGCGAGGCACATTATCAACCAAGCCACCGCCTGTAATATGAGAAATGCTTTTAATATTAATTCCCCTATTAAGAACTTGCCCTATTAAAGAGCTATAGTTTGTGTGTGGAGCCAACAAGCAGTTTCCTACTGACACGTTGTGCCCTGGCAGGGTATCAGATGTTGAAAGCCCTAGCGTATCAAAAATAAGCTTTCTAGCCAAAGAGTAGCCGTTGGTATGAAGGCCGTTTGAAAAAACTCCAACTGCCACATCTCCCGCCTGTACGCTTGTCCCATCAATAATGTTATTTTTTTCAATAATGCCAGTAGCCACCCCAACTAAATCATACTCATTTTTATGGTAAATCCCAGGCATTTCAGCAGTTTCGCCACCAACCAAAGAAACGCCATGTTCCTTGCACTCTTGTGCAACGCTTTTTATTATGTCTGAAACAATGCTTTTATCAAGATTGCTACCTGCCACATAGTCCAAAAAAGTCAAAGGCACAGCTCCGGTAGCCGCAACGTCATTACAACACGCATTTACTAGGTCATGACCAATAAACTGAAAGTTGTTTGCCGCCATGGCAACAGACATTTTGGTTCCAACACCATCAATACTTTGAACCAGAACGGGATCACGATAATTATTAAATATGTCTTTCAGCGAATACATGGAACCAAAGCCTCCAATCGAAGACAAAACATATTTACTAAAAGTGCTGCCAATCTCCTTCTTTGACATTTCAATCGCTTCATCAGCTTTTTTTATATCAACACCGGCATCTTTATAGGTAATTTTTTTATTCATTATTGAAGTTTTTCTCTAAGAGCGTTTTCCCAAGTTTTTTTTGTTTGAGCCACATCCAAGTCTATGAAATTTTTTACAACAATTTTACCTGATTTATTAGTTTTACCAATTAGTTCATAGGAACACTTGCTTGTATTTAATATGCCCTCAAAGGCAGAAGAGCTTTCTTCCGACACCTCTACAACAAATGCAAAGTTTTCGCTAAATAATAAGTTTTTGTCAATATCTTTTTCAACAGAACAGCCCACATTGTTTACAAAGCTCATTTTAAAAAGACATGTTGCCAGGCCGCCAAGACCAACATAACCACCAGAGCTTATAAGACCCTCTGAATTAGCTTTTAATACACAGTTTAACATATTGCTATATTTTTGTACGTCAATTTTTTTAACCTTTGTGTTCTTTATATTTAAAACATCTACAACTATGCTTCCACCAATAAAGACAGGAGTTTCGCCCACCAGATATATATTTGCATCACCAGACTTGAACCCATTCATTAAAACCCGTTCTTTAGAAACTCTCCCAAAACAACCTATCATTGGGCTTGCTGGAATAGATTGATTTCCACTCTGATTATAAAAGCTTACGTTCCCTGCTACTATTGGCAGATTGTCTGTTTCGTTAAAATGTAAAAGGCTACAAGCCTCCCTAATAGCAATACAGCTTTGCGAAAATTGCCACATTTGTTCAGGTTTTTCAGGATTTCCAAAACACAAACAGTCAGTAAGCGCAAGCGGGGAGGCGCCCACAGAAACGGTTTTTGCACAAGCCTCTATAACAGCGTGCTGCGCAACAAGATATGGGTCAATTTTACCAATTGAGGGGTTGTGAGCAAGGGCAGCAGAAAAACAATCATCTTTAATCTCTTTTGGAAATTTTTTTGAGTCAAAAGGAGCAACCACACCAGCATTTGTTTCCCCCCTCTCATTGACAACTCTGCCTTGAACATTTTTGTCATAAGACTCATAAATAGGCGCGCGCGAAGCCACGTTTTCGTGAGACAAAATTTTTAACATTAAATCGTTATAGTCAACTTTTTCTGGCAGAGGATCGTTTTCTAGTTGAGTTTTCTTTTCAGACATTGGACGACTATAAACAAAACCCTCATTTATTTTTTCTATTGGACCGTCGACAAGTTTTTTATCTTTATAAAAAACAGTATAACGCCTTTCATTTATAATTTTTCCTACAACGCTTGCCATTGCACCAACTGAAACATTTGGAAAATCAAACACCTTGTTGTAGTGATTTAAAATGGTTTGTGTTAAATCTTTTGGACATGCCCACATAAAGCGTTCCTGTGTTTCTGAACAGAGAATAATGTGACCATCAAGCTCCGGCATGCTGGTATGAATTTTATCCACCCAAACCTCAGCGCCCAGCCCAGCGGCGTCTGCCAACTCAATACTTGCACAAGCAACACCACCAGCACCCAAATCTTTAAAACCAACCCTATTTATTAAATTGTTTTCTTCTAAATAGTCAAAAAGGGCATAAGTAGATTTTAGAATATGCCTTTCAAGAAAGGCGTTTGGTTCCTGGACAGCCCCCTTGTTTTGCTGCTCTTTTTCTTCTTCAAGCTCTAGCGATGCAAAACTTGCTCCCCCAAATCCACTATTATCTGTAGGTTTTCCAACTAATATTAAATCATAGTTAACAGAATTTTTAGGAGCCTTGGACCTGATTATATTTTTTTCTTTAACTACACCAGCAGTTAATACAGTAACCAAACAATTTTCATTGTATTCTTTGTCAAAATACAAATCACCGCAAATATTTGGTATACCAAGCGGGTTACCATAACCCGCGATACCAGATATAACACCATCACTAATCCATTTTGTTTTATTTCTATCGATATCTCCAAACCTTAAACTGTCACCCAAAGACATCACCTCTGCTCCCATACAGCAAACATCTCTAACGTTTCCTCCTACTCCAGTAGCAGCACCCTCATAAGGTACAATTTGGCTGGGGTGATTATGTGATTCATGACTTACAACGAGACCATACCTTTTTCCATTATTATCTACAGACAATGAAACGACACCTGCATCATCTTTAGCACCCAAGATTACATGATCCCCATCTGTTAAAAAGTGTTTTATGTGATTTTTGCTGCTTTTATATGAGCTGTGCTCTGATCCTTGTATAGAAAATAGAACAAGCTCTGTTAAAGTGGCCGGCCTATTAAGAAAAGAAAATTGAATTTTTTTTATTTCGTCAACGCTTAGCGCAATATTTAACTCTTTAAGAGTTTTTGTGATTTCTGCATCCGAGCTAGAAGAAAAATCGATCGTGTCCCAACTAGCAAGCTTATCTAGCATCATATTTTAAAAGTTTGGTTTCGATCAGGGCCATATGAAATTAAAGACACCCTAACTCCAGCAACCTTTTCAACTCTTGCGACAAAGTTCTTTAGCTCATCGGGACATTGATTTAGGCTTTCAATGTGGTTAGGCAAAGAACCCCAACCAGGAAGCGTTTCATAAACAGGCTCGATGTTTTTGAAATTATGAATATCAGAAGGAACGCCCGCAAAGTCTTTACCATTTACCTTATAACCAACACAAAGCTTTATATTTTTTAGACCAGATAAAACATCAACTTTGGTTAATATAATTTCAGAAAAGTCATTTAGCTGATTAGCAAGCTTAAGCTGCACCAGATCAATCCAACCGACTCTTCTGGCGCGACCGGTTGTAGTTCCATATTCTTGCCCAACATCACGAATTTTATCTTCTAATTTCCCCTTAATTTCTGTCGGAAATGGACCGCGACCTACATATGTTAAATACGCCTTAGCAATTCCCACTATTTTTTTTGATGTATTTAGCCCTACTCCACCACCAGCCTCTATTTGACCGGCTATGGTGTTACTACTTGTAGTGTAGGGGTATAGCCCGTGGTCAACATCAAGACAGGCGCCCTGTGCACCCTCAAACATAATTTGTTCGTTTTTTTCCACAGCGCCAGATAACACCTCTGTAATATTAGCAATATATTGTTTAATCACAGAACCATATCCAAGAAACTCTTTTAATATTTCTTTATAGCTGTGGTTAAACTTTTCATTAAACACTTTTTCAACAAGCGCCTTATTAAAGTCAAATGATTTTTTAAGACGAGTTTCAAACAAGTCTTCATTTAATAAGTCGGCCACCCTAAGCCCATGCCTATAAAGCTTATCTGCATAAACAGGAGCAATACCAGAGCGCGTGCTGCCAGCTGCCAGCTCGTTTTGATAGTTAGTGAGGTGATAATCAATGTCTACATGGTATGGCATAATAAGATGTGCTCTGTCGCTTATAAGCAGGTTTGTTGAAAGACCTTCTTCTTGTAACATATTTAATTCTTTGATTAAAACTCGAGGGTCAATCACCACACCGTTTCCAATAATAAGCTTACACTCATTATGAAGAACGCCAGAAGGAATTAGGTGTAGTTTAACAGTTTTATCATCAAGAATAATTGTGTGACCGGCATTGTTTCCGCCCTGAAAGCGAACAATATAATTAGCGCGCGCTGCAAAATAATCGGTAACCTTGCCTTTACCTTCGTCGCCCCATTGAGCACCAATTACTACAACAATATTGCTCTTATTTTTTTGCACTTTTTGATGTAAATGATAAAGTGTAATTTATGGAGTGAGTTGTTTATACCAAAAGAATACTTTAAAAATATTTATATTTTTTGTTTGCGCTGCGCTACAAGGGTGTGCTGTGGTGGGCTCCGTGCTAGTCCCCCTTGAGTCTATTGATCCACCAAGAGGAAAATATAATATTGGGACACAGGTATACTTTTGGACAGACAGCTCTAGAGGTGAAGTGTATACCACGGACCCCACAGACTACAGAGAGCTAATGGTGCAAATATGGTATCCCGCAGAAGGAGGAGGAAATTATCAGAAAGCTCCCCACGTTACATTTCCAAAAAAGTCAATTTCTAGCATTGCTAAAACCGCCGGGTTGCCATCAAGTTTTGGAAACCACGGAACCCAGCTAGTTTCAAACAGCGTTTTTGGGCTTACTCCAATTCAAGGCGAGAAATTTCCACTAATTCTTTTTTCACATGGAGATGGAGGGCTTCTAACCCAAAACACATCTCAAGTTGAAGAGCTAGTAAGCAATGGATATATAGTGATTGCTTGCAACCATACTTATAATGCAAGCATAACGTTTGATAAAGAAGGTAACCCAATTCCTTATAAACAGAACGTCAGCTGGAACGAACAAGCACAATACCACAAAAAATATTATACCAACCTTCTTATTAATTATAGGTACCAAGATTTAGTTTTTTTATTAAAAACGTTAAAACAAAATAATTTAAATGACGGCTCTGTAAATCCATTTAAAAAAAATATAGACTTTGAAAAAGTGGGAGCAATGGGACATTCAATGGGGGGAGGAACAACCTATATTGCAATGCTCAAAAATGACGAAGTCAAAGCAGGGGTTGCTCTTGATGGTTGGTTTTTTGGACTGTTAAATGAAGATGCACAAACAAATACAAAAAAACCATTTTTACACATTGGACAAGAGCAGTTTCTTGATAAAGACATTGAAGGAGACATCAACTCTTCAAAAGATGGAAAAAGGAATTTTGATATTTATAATACGATCTTAGCGACCAACGAAGAAAGCTATGGGGTGTATATCAAAAACAGCTTACACTATTCATATACAGATATGAAATTAATATATAATCAAAAAGCACCACTAGCTTTGCCCCTGGACAGCCTTGGAAAGGTTGACAAAAAAATAGTGGATCAAGTTATGGATAAAACCGTATTAGATTTTTTTAATTATTCTTTAAAAGGTCAGTCGTTTAATATTGAGAAAAACGACACGCATAACAATCAAGTAATTTATAATACACACCCTTAACATCGCCCCAGTCTATAACATTATTTTTCTCAACGTGAGCCTAAAAAAAATTACAAAAAATGTATTGACATCTACGGAAACAATCATCAATTTAGATGAAATTAGCTTCTGAAAGGGTACGAACCCTTAGGAAGCTGTGTGTATATTGTAGCTTTTTATACATATATATAATAGGGTAAGAAAAAAATGACAATAAATAATAAACAAAAATTTGTATATAAATACTCATTTGGAGGTAGAATAATGAGAAAACTACGTATGTTAATTGCACTAGTACTCCTACCAACAATGATGTTTGCACAATCAACAACTGCGAAATTGGCAGGGGTTGTAGCAGACGCTGATGGAAATCCATTGGTTGGAGCAAACGTTGTGGTTGAAGGATCAAACCTTGGTGCAGCTACCGATGAACTAGGTAGATACTATATTCTTGACGTTCCTGTAGGTACTTATGACCTAAGAGCCGAGTATATTGGTTACACTACTGTTGTAGAGGCAGGAGTTAGAACTTCAGTTGGTTTTACAACCACTGTTGACTTTAACCTTGATGTTGCAGCTGTAGCCGGTCAGGCAGTTACAGTAACTAGAGAAAGACCATTAATTAACCCGAATGCTACTAACACAACTCGTGTTGTTGACAAAGAGTTGATTGACGCATTTGCTGTTAGAGGGGTTAGCAATATTGTAAACCTACAAACAGGTGTTGTTAATGGATATTTCCGTGGAAGTAGAAGTGGAGACAGTCGTTACTATGTTGACGGTGTTCCTGTAAAAGATGTTTATGGGGGTGGAAACCTTCTAAGCGGTAACTCACAAGCAGCCTTGCAAGAAATTTCAGTTCAAACTGGAGGTTTCTCTGCAGAATATGGTGGTGCTAATGGCGGTATCGTAAACATCACTACTAAAACCGGTGGATCAGAGTGGTCTTCTAGGGTTGGTTTTGAAACTTCTTTAGGTGCAGACCCAAGCACAGATCCTGACAAGCTTTATACAGACGGATACCAAAATGTAAACTTTGATTTTGGTGGTCCAATTAGCGATAACATTAAAGTGTACTTATCTGTTGAAAGCAGAGAAAAAGGCGGAGATGTTTCTTACAGTTATTATCCACAGATGGATGCTACGCCTATGACAGATGCTCCACCAGCTGACTACTACAGCGATGGAACAGATGGCTTAGAGTATGGGCTTGATGCTAATGGCAACAAGATTCATCACATTGAAACTGTAATTAGAAACAATCAGACAGACCCAGCATTATTAGCAGCTGGTGTCGCCGCTTATGATACAACTTATGTTGTTTACAGTAATTATAGACGTATGTATGGTCAACAGCCACAAGATGATAATGAAAGAATTACCATCAACGGTAATATGACTATGGACTTTGGTCCTTTACGTTTAAAACTCGGTACTCAAGCATATGACTATGAAGGACATAGCTACAGCTGGAGCAGAGTATATGGTGGAACAGATGGCTCATTTATTAATGAGGCAGATTTCTCCATGGGATATTTAAATGCTAGATATACAATAAGCCCTCTATCTTATATTAAGGCTTCTGTGTCTCAACAGACATATGAGTCTACAACAGGTAATGAGAACTATTTGCATGATATCGAAGCATATGGTAGAAGAACCAAAGCATTTGGTTCTCCAAACTATTATAAAAGAGATGGTACAGGATTTAACCCTATTTCGCCAGATGAATTTTTTGGTGTAGTTGGTTATGGATTTCAAACATCAGATTATAATACTAGAAAAACAACAACAAACACTATTAGCTTTGACTACACAAACCAAATTGGTTACAACGAGCTAAAACTTGGTGCTTCTATAGACAACCATGAAATCTCTAGATATGGCTTAGGCGCCTCTGGTGTTGCAAGAGCAATTTCTCAGGTTGATGCTAACTTCGACGGAGTAGCAACAAACGAAGAAATTATTGCAGCAGGAAGCGATCCAGCTGACTGGAGATTCATTAACTATAGAGCATTGTATGTTACAAATCTAGGATACAATATATATGGTGATGCTTATAATGGTACATATAATCAAGACGATCATATGTTAGCGCCAGCAGAGCCAACACAATCACGTTTCTATATTCAAGATAAGCTTGAGTTTAAAGATGTAGTGGTTCAGTTAGGTTTATCGTTTGAAACTATTGACACAGGTGCAATGGCTCCCGACTCAGATAATGACGGGTACGGAGATTCAGACGGATTTAACAATCTATACTTTAATAGACAACGTGTAAACAGAAACGGTGACGGTAACGGTAACTTTGTATGGAAAAAAGTTAAAAAGGAAACCGCTACTCACCCAAGAATAGGTGTCTCTTTCCCGGTGTCTGACCGTACAGTATTCCGTGCGAACTATGGTACACACTGGCAATCAGTACCTATGTCTTATTTATATCTTTCAGATTCACAGCTATCAGCTGACATCTTAGCTGGTAATGCTACTGCATCTGAGAATCCTGCACTAAAACCAGAAAGATCAACTCAGTACGAAATTGGTATTGAGCAACGCATTGGAGCATTTGCTTCATTAAAGGTTGAAGGATTCTATAAAGAAAGTAAAGACTATTTAACGTTAGCTAATCGTACAGAAGCGTTTACCAACACTGGTGGTGCTGACACTCAGCAAAACTGGGCACAATACCAAAACGGTGACGTGATGGTATCTCAAGGTTTAACAACAAACTTTGAAATGCGCAGAACAAGAGGTCTGTACGCACAAGCAAATTATACGTACTCAGAAGCTAGAGGTACTGGTTCATATGGAGAACAGAACTTCTACATTACTTGGATTGGTACAGACGATGGTTATCCAAAAGCGATGAACCTATTAGACTATGACCAAACACACACTGCAAACATAATCCTTGACTATAGATCCCCTGATGCTACAGGTGCTTTAGCAAACACCGGATTTAACGCGGTGATGAGTTTTGGTAGTGGTACTCGCTATACACCATCACAAATCTATAGTACAGTTTTTGAGAACCGCTGGGAGTTCCCAGAAGGACCAGTAAACTCAGGTACTATGCCTGCATATACTAACTTAGATCTTCGTGTTGATAGAGCAATTAACATTGGTGGCTTAACTGCTAATGCCTATGTTTCTGTGTTCAATGCACTAGACTCTGAACAAGTAAATGATGTTTACCATGGTACAGGTAACGTAGCCGAAGACGGCTGGGTTGCTACTGAAAGTGGGCAGCAATGGCTTGCCAATAGATTATCTGTCAATCCTGATGTGGATGCAGCAGCTATGTACGAGGACAACCTAGCGTTTCCTGGTAGATGGAACAGACCTCGCACAGTAAGGGTTGGTTTAAACATTAGTTTTTAATTAAATAAGAAGGTAAAGAGGTAGATATGAAAATCTTAAAGAATATTACCGTGTTCACAATGGTGATGTTGCTGTCAGTTTCTACTGTTCTTGAAGCGAGAGATAAAAATATTTCAAACTTCAGCAGCTCATCTAACCTTGTGGATTCCACTGGTACGTTCGATGGGAACAAAATCTATGCCGATGTTGCAAACAATGGTCTCTTCCTGGATTATCACGTTTCTGGTGATTCAGCGTTAGAATGGCCAAAAGGCACAGGTGTTCACTCAATCTTCCAGTCCGCACTATGGATGGGAGCAACAGTGAACGGTTCAATTCGAACAATCGTTGGAGATTATACACAAGATATGGGTCCAGGTCCATGGGGAGGTGATCCGCTTGCTGCGGTTCACAGAATCTACAAAGTAGAAAAAAGCATGCTTGCTTCACCGTTAGACTTTGCTGACTTTCAAGAGTGGCCAGTAGAGTTTGGTGCTCCTTGGGTTGATGTAGACGGAGATGGAGTTTATACTCCACTTCCAGCTGGTACAGACCATCCTGAATTTATAGGAGACCAAGTACTTTGGTTTGTTAGTAATGATGGTGACCCTGCGTATAAACTTAATTTTGGTACATCTCCTTTGAATGTAGAGATTCAAACAACTATGTTTGGATTTGACAGGCCTGACGTTTTTGGTGACATGGTGTTCTTAAAACAGCTTGTTATCAATAAAGGTTCAGATGACCTAGTTGACACATATATGGGACTATGGTCAGACCCTGACTTAGGAAATGCTGGTGACGACTTTGTTGGTTGTGACGTAGAGCTAGGTATGGGATATGTGTGGAATGACGGAGACGACTCACAGTACTCTACACTAGATATTGGAACTCCTGCTGCTGGATATGACTTCTTCCAAGGACCAATGGTCCCTTGTGAAGATGGCGATTCAGAAGAGGTGTGTCCAGCTGAGGGTGCTAAAATGTTTGGTACTCGTCATCCAGGTATGAAAAACCTTAAAATGTCATCTTTCGCATTCTACATTAATGGTGATGCGACTTATACAGACCCGTCTGATGAAACAGAGGGGTATTTTTACTTACAAGGTTTAAGAAAAGATGGTAGTGCTTACCCAGCTGAAATCGCTGGAGACCTATATGATCAGAGATTCTGTTTCTATGGTGATCCAAATGATTCTGCAGGTCACAGTACGGCTAACCCTATTGATGGTAACTATGCAGCATCTGCTGACAGACGTTTCCTAATGAGTGTTGGTCCATTTACTATGGCAGCAGGCGATTCGCAAGAGGTTGTGTTTGGTATTTTCCACGCAGCCGGTGGTGACGCTTTAGCATCTGTGGCATATTTAAAAGAAGTTGATGCACTTGCTCAAACAGCATATGACATTGACTTTGCATTGCCAGATTCTCCACCTTCACCAAACGTAACAGCTAGCGCATTTGCAGATCAAATTATTTTGGTTTGGGATGACACTGCTGAAGATTACGTAGCAACTAGTGAGGTTGATCTTGATGAAAACGGTGACCCAACAAGCTTTGTTTTTGAGGGTTACAACGTTTATCAATACGAAACAGCATCAGGTGCTGGTGCTAAGAAAAGATTAGCAACTTATGATGTTGTAAATGGAATTACTGAAATTTACGATACTGTATTTAATGCTGAGCTTGGAGAAAATATTAATATTAGAACACAGTTTGGTTCAGACAGCGGACTAGCACAATTCCACTCTGTTACAACAGATGGATTAAATGGTAATTCAAAACTGATTACAAACAGAGCATATTATTATGCTGTAACTGCCTATGGTTATAATGCAAACGGGATTCCAAAAACACTAGAAAGTAGTCCTGTATATTTAACTGTAAGACCTGAGGTTCCAAACACAATGTCAGTAGCAGAAACAACTGCATCTGCCGGCGATGTGGTTTCAGCAGCTCATGAAGGACCTTCTCAAGGATCTGTAGACATGATTGTTGTGGACCCATCAAAACTAACCGGAGACGATTACAAGCTTACGTTTGATGACGTGATGCCGGATGGCACAGTTGCTGTAAATTGGACGCTTGTTAACGAAACAACAGGAGAAACCCTAGTTTCAAACAATCCAGTTGTTGGTGGTGTTAATACTGCGACCGGCTTAGAAGTTGGTCCTGGCGGAACTCCAGTAGTTGAAGGTTTCCAAGTACAGGTAAACGGTCCACAAGAAGACCTACTATCTGTAAGTGAATGGACTGCCGGATGGAAAGAGAACGGAGAGCTAAGAGACCCTGCGGTGTCTTATGTCCCTTGGGCTAGTTTAGGTCGTACCGGCTATATTATTGAAAATAGAGCTGGTGTGCACTATGCTGCGCCTTTCACTCGTGACTTTGATAGATTTAACTATTGGGAGTCAGATGATGTAGAGCTAGACTTTAGTACACCATCAATCGGATGGGACTACATTTCTGAGGTAGTTGTCGATTATGCTCCTTTCTCAACATACAGACACAATTTTGCTACTGGTCAAAAAGAGCAAATATATTCAGGATGGTGGGAATATGATGGCGACGGTACATTTAATTTAGGTGGCTTTGCGGGACACTCATCTGGTGGTGTTGGTCCTGTGTATGGTGCATTAGCTTGGGAACCTATCTATGCTTTCGTAGGGCACATAGATTCTCCATATGATCCATCTAAAGAGGCTCAATATATTGCAGACAACGACCTAATTACATCAGGTGGTTGTGGATGGGCATATGTTTGTGATAACTACACTACAAGTGGAGCAACAATCACTTACCCATACATGACAGCAACCCTGTTTACTGACTATTTAGGGTCAGGTGTATTGCCTACTGCTGACGGATTAACAGCATGGGGTAGTTCATGGGCTGCAGGCGGTGCAAGTTCTGTCGTGTTCGAAATGAGTAAACCAAACTCATCAGCTGATACATTTACCTTCTCAACAGCTGGTTTAGAGATGGCTACAAACGATTACGATCCTGATAGAATAACTGTATGGCCAAACCCATACTACGGATATAATCCTGAAGAAAGAGATGCACTAGATAGAAGAGTTATGTTCAGTCACCTTCCAACAGAAGGACCTGCAACAATTAGAATCTTTGCTCTAGATGGAACTCTAGTAAGAACAATTAAGCACAACGATACAGGTTCACAGCACACTTACTGGGACATGAAAAACAACTTCGAGCTTCCAGTTGCTAGTGGAATGTACGTGGCGCACGTAGAGACTAACAGAGGAGATAAAATCCTTAAGTTAGCTGTAATTCAACCAGAACAACGTCTTGACGTTTACTAGGATAAGGAGAATATGAAAATGAAAAATACATTTAAAATCTTCCTTGGATGCGCAGTGTTAGTTTCAGCTTTAACCGCTGGTACAGTAAGATCACAAGGTACTGCTGGTGCCTCACAGCTACTAATTCCAGTCGGTACTGAAACAGTCGCACTTAGCGGAACAAACGTTGGAACGGTAGCTGGAGTAGATGCATTATTTACTAATGTAGCTGGTTTAGCTAGACAAACTGGGTTACAAGGAACAGTTTCAACCACCTCATACATTGCCGATATTGACGTAATGTATGCAGGTATGGTTGTACCAATGGGAGAAACTGGTACATTTGGTATGACAATTAAATCACTTGATTTTGGTGACATTCCAAAAACCACTGCTTTCGCACCAGAGGGTGACGGGCAGACATTCTCCCCAAGTTTCTTCACGGCAACCGCAGGATTTGCTAGAGCATTTTCTGATCGTGTTAATGTCGGTATTGCAGGAAAACTAATTTCTGAAACTATAGAAGAAACATCTGCTACAGGTATGGCTTTCGATGTTGGTGTACAATATCGTTTTCCAAACCAACCATTAACATTTGGTGTAGCAATGAAAAATGTGGGTAATAGAATGCATTATGATGGTATTAACTTAGACCAGGACATGGTTCCTGTTGACTCTGAGTCAGGATCATCAGCTGAAACGTTTAGAATTGTTGCTGACAACTTCGCGTTGCCAACAAGTCTAGACCTTTCTGCAACTTACTCTTTATTAAACAATTTAGATGTAAGTGCTACTTTTACTAATCATTCATACCAGACTAACACATTAGCTCTTGGAGCTAAATACATGTTAGGTTCGTCATGGTTTGGTGCAGCAACTACAATGACTGTTGGCGACGACGATCAGCCAACAGGCGTTTCAGATGCTGACTGGGATGAATGGAGTGGAACATTCTGGGGCCTATCAATGGGTGCTGGAGTATCTATTCCTGTAGGAGACTACTTAATGCATGTTTCATATGCTATGAGAACTGCTAATGAGTACTTTGATGATCACAGTACTATGCAGGTTACATTTGATTTCTAAAACTGTTCAAATAGTTTAGAAAATGAAATAGTTAAAGGGCTCAGAAATGAGCCCTTTTTCTTTATATCATCGAAACATTAATTCAATATTGTTCTTTAATAAATCGGAAGGAATGTTTTGTCCAAGGAAATATCTACCGGATGCATCATCAAAAAATATTTCCCAATGCAGGTGGGCACCCTTTTCATTTTTTAGAGCGCCTGAAGAAGTTCCTGTGTTTCCCGAAAACCCTATGACTTCTCCCTGCTCCACAATGCTGCCCGGCACCAGGTCATCCACGATTGATGAAAGATGCGAATATACAGTTATAGTGCGATATTTATCCGTTATGCTATAGCCGTGATCAATAACCACAGACCTACCCAATAAAATAAAATTATAGATGTCGTCTGGCGTTTTTCCTACTTGTGCAGCCATGTCTAAAAAGGAATTGTATGTTTCAATATCAACATCCAGTTGATGTGCGTTGCTTCTAATAATCACACCAGCATATGATGCGCGTATTGGATAGTTAAGCGGGGCAGAAAAATCAATTCCCATATGGTACCCAGATCGATAATCCCTTTTTGCATTGGGCAATAAATTCAGATAATCAGGCACAAGATATTCCTCTGCCGGAAGAATCAACTTGTTTTTTAATTCGCTCGAGTGCAAAAAAACCTCTTCGTTTTGATAAAACAAATACCCCTCTTTATCCAGAATCTCGTCAGTGACGCTCAGGCTTGATGTGGGTGCAGCACAACCTTCCAAAAACAGCAAAATAAACATGTATAGATATTTAGTTTTCATCAATCTTTATCACATAGGTGGCATTTTTATACATAAGAGCAATCTTTTTTATTTCTTTATTCAAATCGGTCCAAACGGTAATAATATCATTATCCAAAATTACATTATTTATTTTATTATTATCCCTATCTTTATTTAGCTCTTTAACGTCCATACGATATAGCCTTAGGCCGCCTTCTTCAGCGCTAAAAAGATACCTGACTTTAATTTTTTTATCATTAAGCAGATGATACTCCTCGATCCAAGAGTCTTCTTCTGAAACAACTTTGTCCAAAAAAATTATATTAAAGATGTTTTTTTCTAAGAACGATTGATTTTCATATTCAATATCTTTATCTAATATCGTTTCACCAAACCAGCTATTTGATGACAAGCTAATCGTATCATCTTTAATTTCTAGCATAAATACATTATCTACTGAAAAAATTTTGAGATCTTCATTAAGCCAGTACTCAAATGAAACCGCGTATTCTATCTTATTGATAGCAAAAAGTTGACAACAAAGCAAAGCCGCGGTATAAACAGCTCTAATCAATTTATTAAAATGGTTGAAGCAATTAAAAAATATAAAGCAACCCCTATTATGTCTATTGCTGTAGTAACAAACGGGCCCGTAGATATTGCTGGATCAAAATTAAGCTTTTTAAGAACAATGGGTACGCTAGCTCCCACTGCGGTTGCAATGGTCATTGAGCAAAAGATGCTTAAGCCTATTACAAAACCTAGATTAGACATAGATGTTCCTGTAATATATTCTGAAACTAGCCCTACCAACAGGCCGTATGCAGCGCCCAACAAGCTCCCCACAACTACCTCTTTTAAGATCAACGGTACGGTGTTGGTTACATCTACTCTTCCTGTGGCAAGCCCTCTTACAACAATCGTTGAAGACTGTGTACCAACGTTACCTCCAATGCCAATTATAACCGGTATAAATGCCGCTAAAACAATTATTTGCTCTAAAAGACTATTAAAGTAGCTGATAATGGCAGCAGCACAAATGCCCCCCACAAGACTTGCAAGTATCCAGGGCGCTCTAGATTGTGCATTTTCAAGTGGAGATTTTAAGAGAATTTCCCTGTCTTTTCCTACACCAGCCATTTGCAAAAAATCTTCAGACGCCTCTTCCCTTATAATGTCGACGACATCATCTATAGTAACAATACCAAGAAACCTGTTTTGTCTGTTTACAACAGGCAAGGCAAGGTAGTTATATTGAGCCACCTTTTTTGCTACTTCTTCCTGGTCAGTGTCAGTAGTTGCGGCCTGAATGTCCTTAATCATAATATCTTTTAGCTTTTTAGAGTTTTTTGAAGTTACCAATGTTCTTAAAGACACAACGCCAACAAGCTTTTCTTTGTTGTCTAATACATACAGATAAAATATTTTGTCATTTTCAGGAAATGACTGTAGCTGTTTAATGCTGTCTTTAACGGAGGTGTTTTGGTTAAGAGTAAATGTTTCTTTTGTCATAATACTTCCGGCGCTATCATCAGGATAGGACATTATTTCTTCAACCTCCTCCTTATCATCAACTTCAATTGTTTTTAAAATTTCGTTTTGCTTGTCGTCCGAAAACATACCAATAATTGTTGCTTGATCGTTTGTATCAAGATATCTAAAAATCTTCGAAATTGTCTTTGAGCTTTCATTTTCTAATACCTTTTCAATTAATGACTCATCCAGCTCTTCTAACAGCCTTGCTTTGTGCAGCGCTGTGGGACATAAACTAAAAATTGTCTTTTGATCATATTGATTTAAGCTCCTCATTATAAGCGCAACATCTGCTTGGTGCGTTTTTCTTAATATTTTGGTAATGTTAGTGTGAGCGCTTCTTCTTAACAGGCGTTGTATAGTACTTCTAAGTACAGAGATTTCAGTTGAAAATATAGCTTTTTTCATTGTATTGGATTTTCTATAAATTAACTCTACTTTATAATATATTAAAGCGATAGTAAATGGCCAAAATCACAAAACAAAGCGAAAATTTTTCTAAGTGGTATACAGATGTTATACTTGACGCAGATCTAGCTGACTATGGCCCGGTTAAGGGTACAATGGTAGTAAAGCCTTATGGGTTTTCCCTGTGGACAAACATTAGGAACTCCTTAAATAAAATGATTGAGGACAGCGGTCATGATAATGCCTATTTCCCATTATTCATTCCTAAAAGCTTTTTAGAAAAAGAAGCTAAACACGTAGAAGGTTTTGCCAAAGAGTGTGCTGTTGTAACTCACTCAAAACTTATCTCCGAAGAAGGATCTTTAACAGTAGATCCCAGCTCTAAGCTTGAAGAAGAAATTATTGTTAGACCAACATCCGAAACAATTATTTGGCATATGTTCAAAAAATGGATTACATCATATAGAGATCTACCGCTAAAAGTAAACCAATGGGCAAACGTTGTCCGTTGGGAGATGCGCACAAGACTGTTTTTAAGAACTTCCGAGTTTTTGTGGCAGGAGGGCCACACTGCACATGCCACAAAAGAAGAGGCAATGGAGGAAACACTAGAGATTGTAGAAATCTATCGAACATTATTTGAGGATTATCTAGCAATTCCCACAATTATAGGCAGGAAATCAAATCTTGAAAGATTTGCAGGAGCGGATAAAACTTTCTCAATTGAGACAATGATGAGAGATAAGAAAGCACTGCAAGCAGGTACATCACATTATCTTGGAACTAATTTTGGAGCTGCATTTGATGTAAAATTTCAAAGCAAAGACAATAAAGAGCTTCCCGTTTACGCAACAAGTTGGGGTGTTAGCACAAGGATGATTGGAGCGTTGATTATGGTTCATGGCGATGATAAGGGGCTAAAAATGCCACCTAAAATAGCACCCATACAAGCAGTGATTATTCCAATTAATCCAAAAAAGGAAAAATCCGAAAAATTTTCTAGTTTTGTAATGAATGTTGAAAAAAAATTGTCTCACCTAGATATAAGAACACACATCGATGACCTAGATGAAAGCCCAGGATTTAAATTTAATAAGTGGGAGCTTAAAGGGGTTCCAATAAGAATTGAAATTGGCTTAAAAGAGTTTGAAAATACGGAACTCACTATTTGTCGAAGAGATAATTCACAAAAATACCAAGTTCAAATTGATAAAATTGACGAAATACCAACCTATTTACAAAGTATTCAAGACAATCTTTTTAATGATGCAAAAGCCTTTATGGATAGCAATACATGCACAGCGAGCTCTTTTGCTGATTTTACAGATACCTTATCTAAAAACAACCAATTTATCAAAGCATATTGGGATGGAACAGATGAAACTGAACTTAAGATAAAGGAAAAAACGAAAGCAACAATCCGCTGTATAATTGAAGATAACGAAGACCCATCCAATAAGTGTATTTTTTCAGGGGAAACTGCTAAACATTTAGTAGTTTTTGCTAAGGCCTATTAGCGAAGTGAAGAAAAATAATAATATTTCAAATATAATTTCACTTCTATTATCCACTGTCATAATCTATCTTTTGTTTTGGCCGGTTCCTATAGAACCAACCGCATGGGATAGCCCAAAAGACAGTAGAATCGACCCTATATTTTCTTTAAATCAAAAACTGAAAGATACCAAGATATTTTGGATTAATGATGGATATGTTGGACCAGAAGACATTGTGCTTAAAAATGATGAAATTTATGTTGGTTATGATAGTGGTGTAATAATGAATGTTGATGGTGTTTTCGCAGATACTAAAGGTAGGCCCCTCGGTATGGCATTTGATGCTAATGACAACTTAATTGTTGCAGATGCAATTCAAGGACTAATTTCAATTGATGATAGAGGTAAGGTTACCTCCCTGTCGATTAAATCAGATTCAGACAATATACCCTTTAAATTTGTTGACGACTTGGACATTGCAAGCGATGGTAAAATTTATTTCTCAGATGCATCGAGCAAATATGGATATGGCAATGACAGGCTAGCGCTTTTAGAGCATTCTCCAGACGGTAGATTGCTGGTTTATGATCCAGTCACCCAAGAAACAACTACCCTGCTCAAAGACTTGTACTTTGCAAATGGAGTTGCTCTTAGCAGCGATGAGACATTTGTTTTAGTTAATGAAACATTCATGTATAGAATACAAAAATATTGGTTAAAAGGAGATAAAGCTGGAACCTCAGAAATTTTTATAGAAAACTTACCTGGTTTTCCAGATAATGTATCATCAAATGAGGAAGGCATTTTTTGGGTTGCACTATTTAATCCAAGGAATAACTTTATTGAAATGTCGTCCAATAAACCTTTTTTAAGAAAAATGGTTTTAAGGCTTCCTGAATCATGGCAGCCGCAACCAATTAATCATTCTTACGTTCTAGGATTAGATGAAGAAGGTAAAGTAGTCTATAACTTACAATACAAAGCAGATGAAGCTTACTCTCCCATTACGAGCGTTAAGCAGTATGAAAATAATTTATATTTTGGAAGCTTAACTCATGCAGGTTGGGGTAAAATAGAAATTCCAAAATGAAAATCAAATCACCCGCACTTGTACTAAAAACAACAATCTTTAAGGAGTCGAGTTTAATAATTAGACTATTTACGAGAGAAAGGGGCAAGTCAACATACATTGTAAAAGCAGCAATGAGACAAAAGTCACCTAATAAAGCGATATATCAGCAGTTAAATGAGGTTGAAATAAATTATACACACCATCCCAAGAAACAAATACATCCAGTTTATAGTGTAAAACTGTTAAATGATTGGGATAATATATGTGCAGACTTAAAAAAAACAGTGCTTTGTACATCTATGCTAGAAATAATTGATAAAAGCTATGATGAAGAAATTCCTGACACAAAGACATATGATACATTGCAATCTGTAATGTATTATTTTGATCATAATAACAAAAATCTTAATAATGCTTTTTATTACTTTATATTGCACTTTCTTAAAAACAGCGGGTATGACATTTTAAGCGCAAAAAAACATCCAATCATTTTACGTTTTCAGCAAAAAAATCCATATATATTAGATGATTTAAATCTAATATTTAGTTTAGATCTTAATGGGTTGCATAAATCAAAAAATATCCCAAGCTATGAAAGAAAAACAATGACTAGATTTATGTCAGAGTTGGTACGATACCAATTTCCAGATGTAAAGTCTTTTAAGGTTGCAAAAGATTTATTTAGTTAGATTCCCCACCTGTTACTTTAAAAACTCTTTCTCCAGGTTTAACCATTTTAAATTTTTCTCTAGCAATTTTTTCAATGTATTTTTCGTCAAATTTTAACTTCTCTTCTTCTTTTTCAAGCATAGCAATTTGATTTCTTAAATCATTGATTTCATTTTGAATTTCTAATTTTTCTTTTTTAAGTGACCATAAATTAATTAATCCCCTATCACTAAACAAAAGCAAAGATATACAGCCAATAACAATTGTGACCATTAATAGGTTCGTTATTGTGAAGAATGACTTCATTTAATAAAGTTTAAAGAGTTACACAATGTTGAGTTTTCGAGCTGCTCTTCAATTCTTAGAAGTCGGTTATATTTTGCAGTTCTATCAGATCGACATACTGAACCTGTTTTGATTTGACCGCCATTCATTGCAACTGATAGATCAGAGATAAAAGTATCTTCCGTCTCTCCCGATCTGTGTGAAATGATATAATTCATTTTGTTTGTTTTAGCCATCTCTATAGCTTTGATTGTTTCTGAAACGGTTCCAATTTGGTTCAATTTAATTAATATAGAGTTTATTGAGCTTTGCTCAATTGCTTTTTTTAGCTTTTTTGGGTTAGTTACAGTTAAATCATCACCAACAATTTGAATCTTTGAACCAAGCGCCTTGTTCAAATTTGACCAACCCTCCCAATCATTTTCATCTAGACCATCTTCAATTGAAACAATTGGATATTTTTGAATTAAGTCTTCATAAAAACCAATCATTCCATCGACATCTAAAACGCTTCCATCAACTTTTAAATGGTATTTATGATCTTTATAAAAACTAGATGCTGCTACATCTAAAGCTAAAGAAATATCATTCCCGATATTAAACCCAGCCTTTTCAATAGAATTAAGAAGAAGCTCAATTGCTTGGTCATTTGATTTTAATGCCGGAGCAAACCCACCCTCATCTCCTACAGTCGTTCCTAGTCCTTGCTTTTTTAATTCCTTTTTTAAACAGTGAAATACTTCGGAGCCCATTTGAAGAGAATGCTTAAAGTTTTTTGCGCCATGTGGGAATAGCATAATTTCTTGTAGATCAGAACCTTGATCTGCGTGCATCCCACCATTAAGAACGTTGATCATTGGTACAGGCATTATGTTGCTATTTGGATTTAAATAGCGATATAAAGGCTTGTTATAGAAAGTAGCACTAACTACTGAACAAGCCATTGATATTCCTAAACTTGCATTTGCGCCGAATGCGCTTTTATTTGAAGTTCCATCAACGTTAATTAATAAATCGTCGATCTCTTTTTGATTGCTTGCATCCTTGCCAATCAAAGCTGGTCCAAAATTTTTGATAACATTTTTGACAGCTGTTAAAACACCTTTCCCGTGAAATCTTTGAGTATCTCCATCTCTTAGTTCAAGAGCTTCGAATTCTCCTGTAGATGCTCCTGAAGGAACAGCAGATATACTTTTATGACCCGATGCTGTAATTTCTACTTCAACTGTTGGGAACCCTCTAGAGTCTAAAATCTCTCTAGCATGAACCTCTTCAATTATTGGTTTAAGTGCTTTTTCCATAAAAAAAGTTAATGTCTATAATTTTCATATGAAATAACAGAATTCAACATTATTCACGCAGGAATCACCAAAATCAACAGAAACTCCATAATATTTATTTAATAGATAATATTCAAAAAAGGTTGATTACCCCAAAAAAAGCAACTATAATTATTAATAAGATGAATTTTTGGCAACTTTTTAAAGAATTTAATCATATTGACATGATTAATGATGGGGGCAAAAAACTATAAGTTTATAGGTTTTTTGCCTTTTTTTTAACTAGTTATTAACTAATCAAGGAGGAATAACATGGCTTCATGGGATTCAATGTTAAATGGTGCTTTAAATGGTCTTACAGGTGTAGTTAAGGCTGCAATTATTTTTTTTGTTTTTGCAGGCATACTTTTCGACACACCAGTTGATGCACTAGGTGGTATAATGGGTTTTGTAGATACTTTTCTTAATGGTGGATTAACAGGACTTTTAGTTCTGGTAGTATTTCTATCACTATTATAAAGATCAGTATTTACTAATTAATAGAGCTCCCCATATTGGGGAGCTCTAAAAGCTCGAAGGAGAAAACACAATGAAAAATGTGATTAAACAAATCAATGACTTTTTAGGTATGACAACAGGCCTATTAATGAACTTGATTGTTGCTGGTACTATTATTGGTATACTTTATGATGACGTCTTTGGTGTTATTGCGGGTATTGGTAATGCAGTAAGCGCAATTGGAGATGGCGGAGTTGCTGGTTTAGTAGCAGTTATGATTGTTGCAATGTGGATGAAAAAATAATTTGATTTTCTACCATATTGACTGATATAAAAAGGGCTCAAATTTTGAGCCCTTTTGTATTATTTTTATAATAATTTAAGTTGTGAAATTATTACAAAGATACTTCCAGCTTTTTTCGATAATTTTTTTATTTTCACTTTTATCTGCAAAAACTGAATCCAAGATAAAAGTTTTTGAAAATAATATACTTGTTGGAGAAATAAGTACCATTCAAAATAAAAATCTTTTTTCAGTAAATGATTTCATTGAAATAACTAATTCAAAAAAGTTTATAAATGATAAAACACAAAAAGCAGTTTTTTACGTTGATAACAAAAAAATAAAAATTAGCAATCAAATTACATTTATTGAAATCGAAGACACCCTTTTTCAGCTTTCTTCAAAGGTTATAAATAAAAACGGCGTTTATTATTTACCGACGGAATCATTCTTTGGAATCATTCAAGATTTGTCAGACTCTTCATCAATAAAATACACAAATAACGAAATTAGATTTACATCTATTTCTGTAGATAAAAAAATCGTCAAAAAAAAAGTAGATCTTCGCAGCAAAAAGGAAAAATGGGAATTTAAAACTATTGTTATTGATGCTGGGCATGGAGGTAAAGATCCTGGTGCAGTTGGATATAAAGGTACTAAAGAAAAAGATATCGCATTAGATGTTGCGAAGAGGTTGGAAAAGAAATTATCTAAAAATATGAACGTTAAAGTTGTCATGACAAGAGATGAAGATGTCTTTTTGCGACTGAGCGAAAGAACTAAAATTGCAAACGAAAGTAACGGCAATTTATTTATAAGTATTCATACAAACGCTGCAGAAGACAGAAGAGCAAGTGGATTTGAAACGTTTTTAATTGGTCCAAATAAAAATGAAGCAGCAGTTAGAGTTGCTGCAAGGGAAAACGCTGTGCTAGAACTTGAGGGGGTGGCTGGAAAAAAATTAACAAATGAAGATTTGATTCAAGCAACAATCGCGCAAAGTGCTTTTGCATCTAAGAGCGAACAGTTTGCGTCTATGGTCCAACAAGAGATTAAAAAAAGAGTACAAAGTCGCGATCGAGGTGTTAAACAAGCTGGGTTTTATGTACTTATGGGAGCATCAATGCCAAATGTTTTAGTAGAGCTAGGATTTATTTCTAATCCATCGGAAGAAAAGAAGTTGCGAAGCCCTCAATATCGAGATCAGCTAGCAACAGCAATTTATCGAGCTGTTGAACAGTACAAAAAAACTCTATAAATGATGATTGATTCTACATTAGAATATTTGTACCAATTGCATAATAGAGGAATAAAGCTAGGTTTAGAAAATATTAACAAAATTCTTAATGAATGTAATAACCCTCATAAAAAATTTAAATCGATTCATTTAGCTGGTACCAACGGGAAGGGATCTACAGCATCCATAATTGCAAAAATCTTACAAAGCGTGGGACAAAAAGTTGGACTTTATACATCGCCTCATTTGATTAATTTTAACGAAAGAATCAGGGTTAACGGAGTACCAATTAACGATAGCGATATAATAAATTTTACGAAAACATACAGAGATTTTTTTGAAAAACACTCAATTACGTTCTTTGAAGCTACTACTGCAATGGCATTTGACTATTTTAGAAAAAACAAGATTGATATTGCAATAGTAGAAACCGGGCTTGGAGGAAGACTGGATTCCACAAACGTTTTATCACCTGTTCATACTATCATTACTGAAATTGACTTTGATCACACCCATCTTTTGGGCGAGACCGTTGAAGAAATAACTGCAGAAAAATGTGGTATCATAAAAAATTCCATTCCTAATACAACAATTAACACTAAAAGTAATATAGTTGAAGTCATTGATAAATTTTCAAAACAACAGAACACCAAAACTAATTATATTAATAAAGATTTTATAAACATAGTTGAACATAAAACAAACAAGCTTCGTTTGAATTACTATGATTCAAGTTACATCTTACCTCAGGCTGGGTCATTTCAGGCAGAAAATGCAGTACTAGCTATCGAAACAATAAAAAGTGAATTTAAAAATATTACCAATACCCAAATTCAAAATGGCTTGAATCAATGGTTCTGGCCAGGAAGAATGCAACAAATGGGAGAAAATATATTTTATGATGTAGCCCACAATAGTTCGGGAGTAAATATCCTTACCTCAGACTTATTTGATATATACAATCAAAAGCCAGTAGGATTGGTTGTAATGAAAAATGACAAGATAAGGCCCGAAATTATTAGCATGTTTGAAAATGCTTTTAAAGAATTAATCATATCAACTATTCCCTCCAAAGACATTCTGTCAAAAAATGATATTAAATCGATAAAAACCTTAAATAATTACCAATTTATAGAAAACTTAAATGATGCTTTAGGATTATTAAAAAATAAACAATTTGATGGACCAAAAGTTATATTTGGAAGCCATTATATTGCAAGATACGTCTATAAATTTTTTGATTTTTCCTTTGACAAAGGTAATATATAGTGTAATTTGTATTTCAAGGTGACCCTCCCCTAAGAATTTTCACAACAACCGAGGAATTATGAAACTAGCTGATTTAAAAGACAAAAAACTAACCGAATTAAAAGAAATAGCAAAGCAAATGGAAATTGAGAAATCATCATCTATGTCTAAAGATGATCTTATTAAAGCTATTTCTGCTACAAACACTTCAGAGAAACAAGAGACAAATAAACCTTCTGCTAACAACGATAACAACAAAAGCGATAAAATGGCAGCAGGAGTTTTAGAAATTTTACCTGATGGATACGGATTTTTAAGAAGTGTTAATGATAATTATTTACCAGGGCCTGAAGATATTTATGTTAGCCCATCACAAATTAAGAGATTTAAGCTACAAACAGGTCATTTTGTTGAAGGAACTACTCGAGCACCTAAATCTAAAGAAAGATTTCACGCACTTTTACAATTAACAAAAGTCAACGGTATGAATCCGGAGAAAATTAAAGATCAAAGAAAGTTTGATAAGTTTACTCCACTCCACCCCAATGAAAAATTTAATCTTTCCAATACAAGCGATATGTCAATGAGAATAATGGATATGGTAGCTCCAATCGGTAAAGGTCAGCGTGGCCTGATTGTAGCTCAACCCAAAACAGGTAAAACTATTTTAATTTCAAAGATTGCAAACGCAATTAGAAGAAATCACCCTAATACTGTCCTCATCATTCTTCTGATTGATGAAAGACCGGAGGAAGTTACAGATATGAAAAGAAGTGTTGATGCAGAGGTTATAGCATCCACATTTGATGAAGGACCAGAAAGACATGTACAAGTATCTGATATGGCTCTTGCTAAAGCACAAAGATTGGTTGAATGTGGAAAGGATGTTGTTATTTTGTTAGATAGTATTACTAGATTGGGTCGTGCACACAATGCTGTAATTCCACATAGTGGTAAAATATTATCTGGAGGTGTTGATTCAAATGCACTAAGAAAACCAAAAAAATTCTTTGGTGCAGCAAGAAATACAGAGGAAGGCGGAAGTTTATCTATTATTGCTACTGCTTTAATTGATACCGGAAGCAAAATGGATGGAGTGATTTTCGAAGAATTTAAAGGAACAGGTAATATGGAGTTGGTTCTAGATCGAGAATTAAGTGATAGACGCATTTATCCTGCATTTAATATTGTGAAATCAGGTACTCGTAAAGAGGAGCTTTTATTATCAGATCAACATTTATCAAGGATGTGGATATTGAGAAAAATGTTAGGAGAAATGTCTACAGAGCAGGCTATGCAGTTTATGACGGACAGAATGCGCAGGACTAAAACAAATCAAGAATTCTTAGATTTAATGAGTCAGTAAAATGTCAAAAGAATTTTCTAGTCTAGTCAAGAAAATCAAACCTTCTTTTACTCTCCAAATGACAGCCAGAGCTGCAGAGCTCAAGTCTCAAGGAGAGGACGTAATTAATTTTGGCGTTGGGGAGCCTGATTTTAATACACCTCATCATATCATAGAGGCCGGAAAACAAGCTATGACGGATGGATACACAAAGTATACGCCAGGATCGGGAATGTTAGAGTTAAAAGAAGCAATTCAGACAAAGCTCAAACATTTAACGGGTTTAAATTACGACCCTGAAAATATTATTGTCTCAAATGGTGGAAAACAATCATTATCAGTTGTTTGCCAAGCTTTATTTGATAAAGGAGATAAAGTTATAGTTTTTTCACCTTATTGGGTTTCATTCCCAGAGTTTGTAAGAATAGCTGGCGCAGAACCTTTGCTTGTAAATACGATCTCAGACAAACAATTTGAACCAGATTTTGATGATTTGACTTCAAAAATTGATGATTCAGTTAAGGGGGTTATAATTAATTCACCAAGCAATCCTACGGGCGGTGTTTGGTCTGATGATGCAATATCTAAATTGTTAAAACTAAGCAAACAAAAAGATTGGATTGTCATATCAGATGAAACTTATGAAGAGTTGGTTTACGATAATGAATTTAAAGCTATCGAAACTTTGGATAGTTTTGGTTGTGAAATTGTAACAATTAGAAGTATGTCCAAAACATATGCAATGACAGGATGGCGAATTGGATATACAACAGCAAGCGATGAAATTGTCAAAGCGATGTCAAAAATTCAAGGGCAAACCACTTCATGCCCAAATGCAATAGGTCAAAAAGCATCAGTAGCTGCTTTGTTGGGTGATCAAGAGCCTGTAAAACAAATGAAGGAAAAATTTAGACATCGTAGAGCAGTTATGTATAATGAGCTGAACGGAATTGATAATGTGCATTGCGATATGCCCGGAGGTGCCTTTTATATGTTTCCTGACTTCTCATATTACTTAAATAAAAAATATGAGGATGGAAAAATTTTACAAGACACTTTCGACCTTTCTGATTATATTCTCGCCGATGCTAAAGTTGTTACTGTAGCTGGTGATGGTTTTGGAGCAAGCGGATACTTAAGGTTTTCATTTGCTACGAACACAGAAACAATAATTAATGGCATAGAAAGAATAAAAAATAGTTTAAAAAAGCTTAAATGAAAAAAGATACACATTCAAAAGATTATAGATTGGTAGTTTTTGAGGATAGTTCTTGCAATTATTCCTTTCTTACTCGTTCTACTGTCAAAACTGATAAAACTGTCAAATGGGAAGATGGCAATGAATATCCCCTCTTCAAATTGGATATTTCAGACAAGTCACATCCTTACTACACGGGGCAGAGAACCCTTGTTGATACTGCTGGAAGAATTGAAAAATTCAACCGCAAATACAATAAAAAAGATTCTTAAAGAATTTTTTTTAATAATTTATTTAACTAATGGATATATTATCAAAGGCTAATAGCATCGTTTCTGAATATGATCAAATCATGCAAAAAATGATGGATAGCGACATCATGCTCAATCAAGAAAAAATGACTTCATTATCAAGACAAAAAAGTGCGCTCGATGAATCATATCAACTCTGTAAACAATATATAGATTTAAAAAATCAGCTAGCTGAATTGGAGGAAATGAAAAATGATAAAGAATATGAAGAATTAGCAAAGGAAGAATCTGTTGAAGTAAACAATCATCTTGTATCCATAGAAAAACAATTAAAGAAAATTTTAATTTCAGATGACCCCAATGATAATAAAAATGCAATTATTGAAATTAGAGCAGGTACTGGAGGCGATGAAGCTGGATTGTTCGCTTCAGATTTAATGAGAATGTACTCTAGATATGCAGAAAACAATAATTTGAAAGTAAAAATTATGGATATGCATGAAACTGGAGTTGGTGGATTAAAATCGGCAACTTTTAGCATCGAAGGCCCGAAAGCATATGGTGTATATAAATATGAAGGCGGTGTGCACAGGGTTCAACGAATTCCAAAAACTGAATCAGGAGGAAGGGTTCACACCTCAGCAGCAACCGTAGCTGTTTTGCCAGAAGCGGAAACTGCTGAAGTAGATGTAAATGATTCTGATATAAAAATTGATACATATAGAGCTAGTGGAGCTGGCGGACAGCATGTTAATAAAACAGAATCTGCAATTAGATTAACACATATACCCACAGGATTAGTTGTCACCTGTCAGGACGAAAGTTCTCAACATAAAAATAAAGCTTCTGCTATGAAAGTTTTGAGATCTAGGCTCTTTGCATTAGAGCAAGAAAAATTAAATAAAGATAGAGATGAAATGAGAAAAAGTCTTGTTTCTACCGGTGATCGTTCTGCTAAAATTAGAACTTATAATTTTCCACAGGGAAGAATTACAGATCATCGTATTAACTATACAACGCACAAGCTACAAGTTACACTTGAAGGCGAGTTAGATCACTTAATTGAGCAGCTAAAACTTGCTGAAGATAGCGCAAAAATAGAATAAAGCAATCATATGGCCCTTTTAAAAGATTACTTAAAATCGCAAATTTCAAAATTAGAGGGTACAAAAGTTCAAGAGATAGAAGCAAAGAGTAATACTCTTGTTCAGCATTACTTTAAAATATCCAAAGCTGATTTACATATTAAGGATATACAATTATCCGCAAAAGATATTATAAATCTAGATAGTATGTTTGCACAACTTTTTCAAAATAAACCAGTTCAATATATTACCGGTGAAACTTATTTTTATAATGATAAGTTTTTAACTCCACACGGAGTTTTCATACCTCGACCTGAAACCGAACTGCTAGTAGATTGCGCAGCTGAATTTTTATCTAAAAGTAAAGATAATTTAAAGATTATTGATTTTTGTACAGGCAGTGGATGTATTTTATTGAGCATTGCAAAGAAATTTCCAAACCATGAATATATAGGTTTAGATAAATCTGAACTTGCTATCAAAACAGCTAAAAAAAACATGGAATCACTAGGTTTAAAAAATGTACAATTTTTCAACCAAGATATTTTTAAGTTTAATCAATCAAAAGCTGATTTATTATTGTGTAATCCCCCGTATTTAGCGAAACATGAGATAGACAGTCTAGAGCAATCAGTACGAGATTATGATCCATTAAGTGCTCTTACTGATTTCAAGAACGGTACGTCATTTTATAAACACTTAATATCAAATTTTAATAAGCTTGTTAAAAAAAATGGTATCATGTTATTAGAAATTCCCTTTTCAGTTGTTACTGATGATATTATTTCCATTAATGAAAATTTCAACGTTAACAAATCCCTTTTTTACAAAGATTTAGAAGGAAAAAATAGAGTAATTAAGATATATTAAGGGTGTATGAAAAGCGAATTTATCCATTTACATAATCACTCTGACAATAGCTTGCTTGATGGTGCTCAAAATATTCCTTCTGTTCTTGAAACCATCACAGATCTTGGAATGGACTCTGTTGCTTTAACTGAGCATGGAAATTTATTTGGTGCTGTTTCATTTTATAAAAAAGCGAAAGACAAAAATATTAAGCCAATTATTGGGTGTGAAGTATATGTAGCCAAAGGAAGTCGTTTTCAAAAAGATAGATCTAGTGGTATGGGACAATATAATCATCTAGTTCTAATTGCACAAAACTATCAAGGTTATAAAAATCTAATGAAGATTGTAACACACGGTTATTTAGAAGGATTTTATTATAAGCCTAGAGTAGATACAGAGATTTTGAAAAAATATAACGAAGGCATTATATGTCTTTCGGCATGTTTAAAGGGAATTTTACCAGAAACATTAATTTATAATGGTCTTGAGGCAGGAAAACAGGTTGCTGAAGAATATTCTAGTATTTTCCCCGGTAGATATTACATAGAACTTCAAAATCATGGTATTCCAGAAGAGCTGCAAAACATTCAACTAGCTACAAAGCTTGCTAAAGAAATGAATTTGCCAACTGTTGCCACAAACGATGCGCATTATGCAAAAAAAGAACATTATAAAGCACACGATGTGCATATATGTATTGGTACAGGTAAGCACTTATCTGATAAAAATAGATTAAAGTATCCTGGAAATGAATTTTATTTTAAATCTCAAGATGAAATGCTCTCATTGTTTAAACAATTTCCTGAAGCCTTAGAGAATACAAGGGCTTTAGCTGATTCAGTAGATCTGCAAATTCCCATGGAAGACTACCACCTACCATGGTATTCTATTCCGGGAGATAACAAATCGAAAGATATTGATGAATATCTAAAGACACTTTGTTCTACGGGTTTGAAAGATAAATATGCAAATATTAATGGTGAGATAAATAAGAGGCTCGATTACGAATTATCAGTCATAAAAAAAATGGGATTTGCAAGCTACTTCTTAATTACAGCAGATTTTGTAGAGTATGCAAAAAAGAACAAAATACCAGTAGGGCCTGGTAGAGGTTCTGCTCCAGGAAGTATAGTATCTTATGCTCTTGGCATCACCAATATTGATCCTTTAAAACATAATTTGATTTTTGAAAGATTTTTAAATCCGGACAGAATCAGCATGCCTGATATTGATATAGATTTTTGTGTTGAAAGAAGAGGACAGGTTATAGATTATCTAAAAAGTATTTATGGCGAAGACTCGGTAACTCAAATTATAACTTTCGGGAAAATGAATGCTCGCGCGGTAATAAGAGATGTAGGAAGAGTTATGAGTTATTCATATTCAGAGGTTGATAAGATAGCTAAGATGATTCCTGAAGGCCCAAAAGTAACTCTAGATCAGGCACTAAAACAAAATTCCGATTTAAGAACTATTTCACAAACCAATTATAAAGAATTGATTGATAATGCTAAAGTTTTAGAAGGAATGACAAGACATGCCTCTATACACGCTGCTGGCGTTGTAGTTGCACCTGGTGATTTAACGGACTTTGTCCCTCTTTATAGGTCTTCGCAGGGCGATGTGACCACTCAGTATGACATGAAGGAGCTTGAATCAATCGGGTTGCTAAAAATGGATTTTCTTGGTTTAAGAAATTTAACAGTTATTGATAAAACAATAGACTTAATTAAAAAAAGATTTAACGAAGATATAGATATAGATAAAATAGATATGGAAGATTCAAAAGTCTATAAGTTGTTTGCAAAAGGTCTCACAGTAGGCATTTTTCAATTTGAATCAGCTGGTATGAGAGAATTTCTTAAGAAGCTACAACCAAAAAGTATAGATGGTTTAATTGCAATGAACGCATTGTATAGGCCTGGTCCGATGCAAAACATTGATCGATATATTAAACGTGCACATGGAAAAGAAAAGGTTGAATATGTTCATCCATTATTAGAGGAAGCATTAAAAGAAACATATGGAATTATAGTTTATCAAGAGCAGGTAATGCAGATTGCAAACATCATCGCAGGATTTACGTTATCTGAAGCAGATGAAATGAGGCGTGCAATTGGTAAAAAGATTCGTTCATTAATGGATAAAATGGCAGATAAGTTTGTTAAAGGTGCTGTAAAAAATGGTTTATCAAAAGCAAAAGCAAAACAGATTTTTGAATTAATAGATAAATTTGCTCAATACGGTTTTAACAAAAGCCATTCTGTAGCATATTCATACATAGCCTATCAAACAGGGTGGCTGAAAACACACTATACTGCAGAATTTATGTCAGCAAATTTAACAAGTGAGATGAATAACACAAATAAAGTCGTTGTTCTAATCAATGAGTGTCGAAAATTAAATATTAAGGTTCATGCTCCTGATATAAACAAATCTGGAATTAATTTTGAACCATTAAATGATAAAGAAATCTCATTCGGATTAAATGCAGTAAAAAATGTTGGAGTAAAAGCCTTAGAGCAGTGTATCGAAGTGAGAAGTAAGCATGGGGAGTTTAAATCGATTTTTGATTTTATTTCTAAGGTAGACCAAAGGCTTGTAAATAAAAAAGTATTAGAGAGCTTAATTATTGCTGGGGCATTTGATTCATTGAACAAAAATCGTGCACAATTATTTGAAGCAGTAGATTTAGCAATAAACTATGGGAACCAAGTAGATAAACAATCTAATAAAAACCAAATTAATTTATTTGGCGATCAAGAAGAATTAATTAAGGTACCTGATTTGCCAATCATTGAAGATTGGGAGAATCAGGAGAAGCTGTCAAAAGAAAAAGAAGTGCTTGGAATTTATGTTTCAGGAAACCCATTAATTAAATACGCAGATACCATTGAAGAATTAAGCAATTACGACTTTTCAGAAGAAAGAATATTAAAAGAGAATTCTGTTGTAAAAATTGGTGGTGCTATAACAAACTTTAAACTACACTTTGATAAAAAAAATCAGCAGATGGCCTTTTTTAATTTAGATTGTCTAGGAGGACAAGCTGAGGCAATTATATTTCATGATGCTTTTGATAAGTATAAAGAAATTATCAAAGATAATAATATAGTATTTTTAGTAGGCCACACTTCTACACAAAACGATTTTGCCGATCTAAAATTAATTGTCGATGAAGTTATTCCCATCAATCATGCCAAGAAGGTTTTAAAATTAAGCGAGGTAAATATCAGATTGCCAAAAAATTCATCAAAAGATTTAATGAACGATATTGTTGAGTTAGCAAATCAAAATAAGGGAAATCATTCTTTTGTAGTGCATATTCCAGGAGAAAACTGCCAGGAAAGAAAAATTATCTCCAAGAAGATTAAGGTATCAAATAACAATCAATTTTTAATTTTATTAAGAGATTTATTAGGGGAATCAAACGTTTGGATTGATTAAATTGTAAGGTATGAAAATAAATCCACCAATTAGAATATTAATGGCAAAACCAGGACTCGATGGTCATGACCGCGGAATTAAGGTCCTTGCGGCTGCTTACAGAGATGCAGGTATGGATGTCATCTATCTTGGACTTAGACAAACACCAGAAAGCATTGTCAAAGTTGCAATTCAAGAAGGTGTTGATGTAATTGCTCTTTCAATACTTTCAGGTGCACATATGACAATTTTTTCAAAAGTGATGGAGCTTATAAAAGAAAATAATTTGAATAACGTTTTAGTAACAGGTGGTGGAATTATACCAGAGGAAGATGCTGAGGAATTATCTAGTTTAGGAGTTGGGAAGCTCTTCGGTCCAGGTACTCCGGTAAAAGAGTCACTTGACTATATTGAAAGTTGGGTCAAAGAG